>Ga0210050_1003530_pt1 | contig 13774 bp, 16 predicted proteins | sample CryGey132114_all_FD_185463 | JGI IMG/M metagenome (GOLD analysis project Ga0210050, IMG submission 185463) | Groundwater microbial communities from aquifer - Crystal Geyser CG22_combo_CG10-13_8/21/14_all (SPAdes) (version 2) | ecosystem: Environmental > Aquatic > Deep subsurface > Groundwater ...
TTAGTTATGCGTCAGCTAATATAGTGTTACCTCCGATAAATGCATATATAGCAATGGGGAGTATGGCCCAAATAATCCAGACCTTACCAGTTTATAAAGAACAACCTATCTTATTAGGAACAACAGTACTTGCTTCACTTTTGAATATGGGCCTATTATTGGGGACGTCATCGATGGGTTCCCAAAGCCTTATTCACGAGACATGTCATTATCTATCACAGGGCATGAGTCATATTGGATTAATTCCCTTAGAAATGGTTCCGAAAAGTACTCAGACCAATCAATTGTCCTGAAATCATCGGCGGTACTCAATTATGAAATTAATACTTTTACTCATACTTATCCCCCTCAAAAGCCTCTATATTCCTCTGAATAAGAGAAAGTCGAAATATTATTGGAAGCTTCCCATAGACGACAAAATCCCACTTATTCCTATTTTTATCGTCCCTTATCTACTCCACCATCTAGGTATCCTATTGGTAGGGATAATGCTCTGGAACAGCAAATATATCTCCCCCTTTCTTCTCAGTCTCATTATTTCTTATAGTATTGCGGTTATTTTTTGGTTCTTTGTTCCCAACGGTGTACATCGTCCATCCCTACCTCATACCTCTTTTTTTACCCCCCTCATAAGGAAATTGTATGTGTATGACGGTGATACCAATGGTTTTCCTAGCGCTCATATTTTTGTAACACTTCTGTGTGGACATTATCTTTCACTTGGGTACCCACATCTTATTGCTTATATCTGGACCGTCATCAGCACAGTTATTTTATCGGTCTTATTCACCAAACAGCATTACGTTGTTGACATCGTAGGAGGCATAGTGGTCTATGTTGTGTCCTTTTACTTGGCTGGAATTATCAATTACAGTATCGTGGCACTATAATGTAATTATATGTTCAAAAATAAAGAAAAATTGTTATGGAAAATCTTCTTTTTTATTCTTTTTCTGAGCGTCATACAAATAATCGGAGTACTCCTGGGGGTCCAACTTGATGAATTATATCCAATCTTTAAATTAATTTTTTTGGGTACCCCGATTATACTTGTCATCCTTCATTCTTTTATCACACTGTCTCCAATGAGAGGAGTTTTTTTTCTTTTCCTAGCCGCAACTCTTGGATTTACTTCAGAATATTTCGGTCTCAAATATGGACAGTTTTTTGGAACATTCTATACCTATAGCCCACAAATTACTTTTTTTACTGTTCCCATTCAAGTAATTTTATATTGGGCAGCTTTTATCTATACGGGGTACTGTATTACCAATTCTTTTTTGATTTGGCTTCGTGTGAGGCTTCCTAATAAACAATTAAAAAATGGGTGGTTGTTATTGTTGACCATTTTGTTGGATGGGTGGTTTGTACTTGTCATAGACCTGTTCATGGATCCACTGGAGGTGTGGAAAGGTGCGTGGACTTGGGTAAATGGGGGGCCCTATTTTGGCGTTCCCATTGGCAATTTTGTAGGGTGGTTTACAGTTGCAGTTTTGTCTTCTGGTATTTTTCGAAGTCTAGAATATTTTTTTCCGAAGAAAGAGTTAAAATTTGACAAATCAATCTTCATTATTCCTGTCATTCTTTATGGGTTAGTCGCTCTCTCATTACTTGGTATGGCACTACAGTTCCAAATGTACGAACTGGGAATACTGGGATCACTCCTTATGGTCCCCACAGTCCTTTTCAATTTATTTCTCTTCAACAAATACCGATCAAGATAAATTATTTCAAAAAAAGTTCCGCCGGAAAAGCGAGGGATTTATCGAAAGTGTTATCTGCAAAAAGGATAAGATATTCAAATGAAAAATGGGGGAGAAGCTTTTTGGACAATACAAGAAATAGGCTTGTTGCGAGTGCATCAGCTGTTATGGTGTTTTTTGCAATTGTCCACGTCGCGATAACGTTCAAGGGGGAGGAAAGAGTATGGGGATCAATAATGTGATGAAATCCCCCCCACTTCCTTCTACTTCCCGCTGAGGCGCAGAAACTCGCTTGAGTGATAGTGGCTACCCCAATAGCCTGTTCCAGATTGTTTGGATTTTCAAGTCCCACGCGTAATGGCTCTGAGCTTTCATATCTCATATCGCCTCCCCCATCAACGCAAAATGAGGTTCCGCCGTGTTCGCGGATGATATCGCTCAGCAAGTCAATCAGATATCCTTTTCCGCAAGCACCAAAATCAAAGATTTCCTCTTTCTTTATGGTGACTTTTGGATAATAAAAATCGATTACATCATTCAAGAGGGGAGGGTAGTGAAGGATTCCTTCGATTAGCGAATATGCTGCATCATAACCCGCATCTATGAGGACTTGACCAATGAACGGAGTAAAAGCACCTTCGGTCACCTTGTATAGTTTTTGGTAAAGGGAGAAAAGTGGTTGTGCATCTGATGGTAGGGTATAAGTTCCCAATTGAGATAATGTCAGATTTACATAAGAATCTGGTCGAAAACGAGAATACGTTCTTTCAAATAAATCCACTCGTTTTTGGATGACTGTTTGGAGATATCCCCATTTGTTGGATGAAAGGGGGCTATATATATCTATTTGCCATTTTGTCCCAATGCCTTCAAACGAAAATGTATCCATATCCGATTTCACTTAGGATTTCGCTTCCGCTTTTATCTTTTCGACCGCATCATTGAATCCTTTCGGAGTCAGAGACGAACCCGCAATTTTTCCTAAATTAAGGTCCTTTATATTTTTTCCTACGACTAATGGCTTGAAGTTTTCAATAAACACACCCTGCATAAATTTTGATTTTGCCAACACCGCTTTTGAAGTGACCTCTGCTTGCTCTATAATGCCATTTTTGAGAGTCAGCCTAACTTCAATTTGCTCCGGACCTCCGGGGGAAGTATAATCTCCTTCCTGAGTATATTCACCATCCTTATATGACACCTGTTCAGAAGTACTTTTAGGTTGTATAGATGGGGTTGCTTTCATTTCCTTTTTTCCGTTTCCTGCGAAAGTATATATCCCAAAACCTACAATGACAATGAGGGCAATAGCCAACAAACCAGTTGTTTTAGTACTCATAGAAAAACGAAATTAAATTTTGTAATGAATGAACGGTATCAGTATATAAGTAATTGAATAATTAGTCAAACTTATATATTAATTGTACGAGAATATTATAGTTCGTAACTGAAAATCTACTGAACAGCCAAAATAGCTGCGGCAACTTTCTCAGCCAAGTGAGGAGTGAAGGGATCCGGAATGATAAAATCAACCGTTGGATTCTGAACCATGTCTCTTAGTGCTTGCGCAGCTGCTATTTTCATCTGTGGAGTAATCGATTTCAACCGACCATCAATAATTGCTTTAAAAACCCCAGGAAAGGCGAGGACATTGTTTATTTGGTTAGGAAAGTCGCTTCTTCCTGTTGCAACAATGTATGCACCAGCTTCTTTGGCTTCATCTGGCATAATTTCTGGTGTTGGATTTGCCATCGCAAATACGATTGATTTATCTGCCATGCTCCGTACCATTTCAGGTGTAATACTGTTTGGTCCTGATACTCCAATAACGGCATCTGCCCCTTTAATTGCATCTGCTAGCGACCCGGTTACCATAGATTTATTGGACATGCCCGCAATAGCTTGCTTGAAAACGTTTTGATTTTCCCTTCCTGCATACAATGTGCCAGTCCTATCTACCACAACTAAATCATGAACCGCGTCAATACCCTTTATATACCGACAGGAACCGCTATTACAATCAAGCCCCAAGAGCATACGACTAATCGCAAGGCCCGCAGCCCCCGCTCCAACCACGACTACTTTCAATGAATTGTATGGTTTATTGACCACGCGAGCGGCATTATGGAGTGCGGCGGAAACGACAATCGCGGTCCCATGTTGATCGTCATGAAAAACGGGAATGCCAATGGTTTGAAGCGCCTCCTCAATCTGAAAACAGCGAGGAGCAGATATATCCTCCAGGTTTATTCCTGCAAAATTAGGAGCGACATGTTCCACAAATCGGATTATCTCTTCGGTGTTCTGGGAGTCAATGACAAGAGGTATGGAATCAATTCCTGCAAATTCCTTCATTAATAATGCTTTTCCCTCCATAACAGGCATGGCGGCTCTTGCGCCGATGTTTCCGAGCCCAAGTACAGCAGATCCATCTGAAATTACCGCCACCGTTCTTCCTTTCCACGTAAGATTATAGACCTCTTCTGGATGAGCGGCAATTACACGACAAGGCTCTGCAACGCCAGGAGTATAGGCCAACGATAGGTCGTGTTTATTGTGTACTTCAACCACGGAAGCGGTAGCCAGTTTTCCCTTATGAGCACGATGATATGCCACCGACTCCTCGTATAGTTTTTGCATTATGGCGACAATAAATAGTGTTCTAACTCTTTTTTATTATGGCGGTGGTGAGTATTTATATATCTTATTGTGCCTGATTTAGCCCTGACAACCATAGAATGAGAAATAATATAGTCATTTTTTACGATGATACCTGGCAATAGTGGACCATCAATCACTCCTGTGGCAGTAAATGTCAATTCTTCGCCATGTGCAAGATCTTCCGCAGAATATATTTTCTTTAAATCTATTCCCATTTCTAAAGCTTCTTTTTCATCCTCCTTATTTCGAGGAGTGAAACGGCACAGAATTTGTCCTCCAAGAACTTTAAGGGGAACTGCAGCCAAAACTCCCTCAGTACTGCCTCCCGTGCCCATGAGTATATCGATGCCAGAATCAGAAAAACAGGTAGCAATAGCTCCTGCGACATCCCCATCTGTAATAAGTCGCACTCTTGCTCCAGTTGCACGTATTTGTTCAATAAGTTTTGTATGTCGCTCTCTGTCTAATACCATCACGGTCAACTCCCGTATATCTTTCCCAATTGCCTGTGCCACCTTTTTAACATTTGTCTCAACTGGTGCATCCAAATCGATGACCCCACTTGATTCCTTCCCCACGATAATCTTCTGCATATAGGTATCAGGCGCACGAAGCAATGAGCCCGCAGGCCCTGCTACCACGAGCGTCGTGGCATTATACCTCCCATGTGCGACACTATCAGTGCATTCAAGAGGGTCAACGGCTATGTCCATTTCTGGACCCTCTCCTTTTCCAACGATTTCACCGTTAAAAAGTTCGGGAGCCTTATCTTTTTTTCCTTCTCCAATGACTATTTTTCCTTTAAAGAGAATTTGATTAAATCGGTTACGCATCTGCTTTACAGCTGCTCCATCCGCGGCATGTTTGTCTCCGCGACCTATCCATTGAGACGCCGCAATAGCTGCAGCCTCCGTAACACGTACAAATTCAAGTGCGAGATTTCTATCCATATCCCCCCACTATATATAAAAATTGTAAATAAATCAAATACCGAGAGGACTCCAGAATGACTTTTAAGGTATAATAAACATATTATATGTTTCCTGTATTCCTATGAATAAAAAAATTGTTCCCCTAGTTGGAATTTTACTTGTTCTGGGAGTCGGAGGGTATATATACTTTCAACAAAAATCGTCACCACCAGTCAGTCCGGAAATAAAAAAGGCGCAACAGGAAATGTTGGCAAATTGTAAATATGACAAGGATTTCTGTAAATATGCGGCAAATGGAATTGTCGCAATGTCTCGTGGTTATACAATGACAAGTGAATCAACCTATAATGGCAAGAAATCAAAAATGATCTTGAAATCGGACGGAAAAGAAAATTCTGAATCTGTTTCCTATACTGATGGAAAAGAAGAGGGAAGTTTTATTTCTCTCAATAAAACGACATATATGAAGGGTCCGGGCGAAACTGTCTGGACAGAATATCCCCCTACCAAAGATGAAGGGGGAAAGCAGACAGGTATATTTGATTTTGAAGCATTGAAGAAAGAGCTGGGAGATACGACAAAGGAAGTTGCGGACACTCTTGTTGTCAAAAAAGTGGGAACCGAGGCATGTGGAAAATTGACGTGTTCTGTATTTGAAATGACAGAAAAAGGAACAAATTCGACAACAAAAATTTGGGTCGATACAAAAGAATATTTTGCACGAAAGATGGAAACTGGTTCAAAAGAGGGGGTAAGCACCGTAACATTTGAATACGGCCCTGTAACTATCACCAAACCTTCCCCCGTCAAGAAGTTGCCCACATTTGATTCAACATCTCTGAACAACACAGGAGTAAATGTCAATTCTGAAGAGGTAAAGAATCTGTTGAAAAATATTCCGCAAACGAATACACAAGAAACAGCCCCAATTGAGGAAACACCAGCTGAATAGTCATCTATTTCACTTCTAGTGCCGGGGAGAGGACTTGAACCTCCAATCCCTTACGGGAACAGGTTCCTAAAACCTGCGCGTCTGCCAGTTTCGCCACCCCGGCTTAAAGAGAATAGACAATTATATCATCTACTCCCATTTCCCTTCAGTATAAGTGATATAATTAATTCTATATTTTTAACAATTCAATCTTGTTATTATGTCTTCAGAACCTAAATATAAACGTGTTCTTCTTAAGCTAACAGGGGAGCTTTTTGGCCACCCAGAAACACATAAGGGGCTTGATTTTAGTGAAATACAGAAAGTCGCATCTTATATTGTAAAGCTCAATAAAAAATCGGGAGTTGAAATTGCAATTGTCGTTGGAGCGGGAAATCTTTTTAGAGGTAGAGAAGTAGCTGGTACGGGGGCCGATAAAGCTGCCGCAGATTACATAGGAATGTTGGGAACGGTAATGAACGCTCTCGCTCTCCAAGAAGAGATAGAACGGGCGGGCGGGACAACGCGCGTTATGTCAGAAGTGATAATCCAGTCGGTCTGTGAGCCTTTTGTACGACGAAAGGCCATCCGTCATCTGGAAAAAGGGAGGATTGTCATTCTTGCGGGGGGAACAGGAAGTCCATTCTTTACCACTGATTCAGCCGCGGCATTGAAGGCAGCGGAACTTAATTGTAGCGTTGTCCTCAAAGGGAGCAATGTAGATGGTGTCTATACGGCAGATCCAAAAAAGAATAAAGATGCAAAATTATATACAAAATTAAACTACCAAGAAGCTCTCGAAAAGGGCTTGACCGTAATGGATAACACCGCCTTTGCACTCTGTCAACGTGAAAAAATAAAAGTTATTGTTTTCAATCTCAACCTCCTGGAGAATATCGAAAAGATAATTTATGGAGACGCAATAGGAACGCTAATCGAGTAATAAAATCAAAGCTCAAAATCAAAATTCAAATCAAAATAAGTCAATATAATTCATTACTTATATTTTTAATTTTGATTTTAATTTAATATTTTATTTTTTATGTAACGGTAAGTACCTTATACTTTGTTGATCCTTTAGGAGTATCTATCCAAACTTCCTCTCCCGCCCTTCTCCCCATCAACTCCTTCCCGATAGGGGAGTAGAGGGAAATTTTTCCCCTCATAAAATCCGATTCATGGCTGTCGACTATCGTTAATGTCATGTCTTTTACTCCATCATTCACGAACACCTCTGTTCCAATCCCAACCCTTCCATCTGTCCGTTTAGAAGTAATCGTTACTCTCCGTAAAACATTTTCAATATACCGCAATCTTCTATCAATCCCCGAGAGGCGGAAGCGAGCTGCTTTGTAAGCCCCATTTTCAGATAAATCTCCCATATTTCGTGCAGTTACCAGCTCTTTTACAGCTTCGCCTCGTTGAACTTTCAACTCATTCTTCTCGTCTTCTTTTTCTTTCAATCCCTCTGGAGTTAAGAGAATTTTTTTTATCATAGGACAATTGTACCAATTATATTTTGCGGAACACTCTGTGGATTTGATTATCCACAAACTGTCTGAGCACTCGAATATTCATTGTGCGAGTTTTTGTGGTAAGCAAAGACATAGAGTGTGGAGCAGATAAACCGATTATAATAAAGACATGCACTGTATTATTCTTGCAAATCAAGAGGGAACATTTCCCCCTGCCCTACTTCCCATGAAGGGCAGAGCTGTAATCGACTATCTTATTGACGATGCTTTACTTCAGAAAGACATTACCCTTATTTCTGTAATCACAAGTAGTCGCTCGTCTAATCTCCTTAAAAAACATTTAAGAAATGCATTTCCCTCTCATCCAATTCATGTAAAGGTCTCTCAGACCATCCTTCAAGTGATTGGCAAAGAAAATGATATATTGGTTCTCCAAGGCAATGTCTATACATCCCTTACATTACAGGATTTTATACGCTTTTATAAGCAGTTTAAAACAATCACGAAAGCAGCCTTCGATAAGCAAAATCCAAAGGAAATTCCTTTTACAATTATACCTAAGAGATATAGCGACCAAATAGACCAATTGCCCAATGATGTCAAAATACATACATATAATAGCGGTTCAGGGTACAATATCATTGTCCTATGAGTATTTTTCAAACGAGGGAGTATCTTGATTTGTTCGCAAGCCATTTTGCAAAAGATGACTCTTTAATTGGAGAAGATATATTCGAAATTCTTCCCGATAAAAAAGCACTACTATTGGGAATGAAACCAGTACTTAATAATCAGGAAATTACAGATTATGGAGATATACCTCATCCTTCAAAGGAAACTGTAACCACATATTTTGAAAATCTGAAAACAAAATATGGTGTCACTTCTGTGCAATTTGACTATGTTGGGGAAAGCTCACGACTATTTAAAGTACTTTCAGAAATGAGCTCTGTACCTCCAATTCAACAGGAAGTATCACCCTCCGTACTCCTTCCCTCATCTTGGGAAGAATATCTTGAATCACTTGAACGAACTGATAGAAAAGAATTGAAACGAAAATTTAAGCGACTCGATACAGTATTCCATAATTTTCGATGTATCGATACATCGAAAATAGATATGTTTGAAGAGTTTGTGAGATTACATCGGTTATCAGATGCTTCGAAAAATCAGTTTATGACACAGCAAATGAAGGTTTTTTTTAAAGAATTACTTTCATTACCGATACCGGGATGGCAACAAAAACTTGCATTCCTGTCTATTAAGGATAAACCAGTAGCCTCCGTTTTCTATTTTGAAAATGAGAGGGCAGTTCTTTTGTATAACTCGGGATACGACCCAGAACAAAAATACTATAGTGCCGGACTTCTTCTCACCGCTTATCTTATTAGGAAGTCAATAGAAAACCACAAAGAGAAATTTGATTTTCTTCGGGGGAGCGAACGATATAAATATGATTTAGGAGGGAAAGATGAACGATTGTATCAATTTATATTTCATTTCACCAAGTCCACATCAGCTTGAGTAATTGAACCATCCTGATTCAAATCAAGATCAAAAACATACAGAGGATTGTCTCCATCTTTTGTTTTTCCAACCGTGGCATTCCAACAGGGTTGATCTTTTAAACAGCCAACCTGTTTCCGTACCATTATTCTATCTTCTTCATCGGCAACGCCACTTCTGTCAATATCGCCCTTATTTGCCGAGGGAGTGGGGGATACCGTTGCGGTTGGAGTTGCTTTCATAAGTTGGGAACCAAAATACCCAACGATACCTAATAGGGCTAAGATGACAAGCCCAAGTACCATTCCATTTGCTTTTCTATTCATATACCATCCATTAAACCAAATTCAAACTCCAAATTCAAATTCAACCCTTGCTGCCCAGCTTTGATTTTTCTTTTTTATATGTTACAGTTATGTGTATGAAACGGTATAAACCTCTCCTATTGCAGATAGGCATCCTCCTTCTGTTGGTTTCTCTTGCGCTGTTTATACTCGAACAACAAAAACAATTCATCACCGTCGATTTCTCCAGACACTATTCCGCGAATAAAACTATCGAGTTGGCTGGATTTGAAGAAGGGGAGCAGTGGAGGGGGAATTTTTCCTATGATTCAGAACGAGCATTTGAAGGAAAATCGAGTATAACGTTCAGTTCTTGGTATGGCGCAAAAAACTCCATTACAAATGAAGAGGTAATAAATCTTACCGCAGGATATGCAAAAGGATATATTAGTGTATTCATTGCTGACAAGAAAAAACTTTCTTCCATAGATTCTTTACAGTTGGTTCTATCTGAGAGTATTGATAAAAAAAAGGAGTATGATCTAACTCCACTTTTACAAGTAGGGTGGAATAGAATCCCCGTTGTCATTCCGAATTGGAAAAAAATAACTAATCAATCATTTGCCATCAGCTCAAAACCAGGGGAGATTGCAGAAGTAAATTTGGATCGCTTTTGGATAGAAAATACATCCATCTATACTTCTGACGTTCTCACCACTAAAAGTCAATCGATAAGTCTGCGGACCATTGGAGAGAGAACATATGTATTTTTCGCCTCTCCCAATGAAGAGTCATTCGCATTCAATTCTCCTCAATCAATCAATAAGGGGTCTACCACCATCTCTCTCATTCCCGAACATGCGAAAAGAGTAATCTTATCTCTTAATTCAACGTCAATGCAAATTGGAGGAAAAAATATGTCTCAGTGTATTTTGTTTAAGGATAAAACCGAGGAGTCAGAAAAAGTACTGAAGGCAACTTCTGCAAGCAATAGTCTCTATGTTTTTTTGAAAGCGGAAATAAAGAATGGCGCAGTTTCATTTTCTCTGTCCAATAATGGAATCGACTTTGAGCAATGTGGAACCGTAAAATCATCCGAAAAAAAACCAATTCAACTGACCCTTCAGGGATCCTACCTTATCGATTCATACTCTGCGGAATATTGATATTGTATAATTCAATAATGATGAACAATGCGTTTCTTCTCACTTTTTTAAGTGTAAGTGGCGTAAGTTTATTATCCCTTCTTGGGGCCGTCACATTATTTTTCAATAAACCATTCTTGAAGAAAGTGCTCATCTTCATGGTAAGCATTTCTGCGGGAGCGATGTTTGGAGATGTGTTCATTCATCTTCTGCCTGAAATTTCCAAGAAAAGCGAATTCAATTTATCTGTGTCCTCGGCCTTTATTTTCGGTATCCTCATATCATTCATTATTGAACGACTTGTTCTCTGGAATAACTGTCACGATCATGAATGTACAGAGAAAGATAAGCGCGCATTTACTTATATGATTTTGTACGGAGATTCAGTACATAATTTTATTGATGGAATAGTGATTGCAAGTAGTTACTTAATCTCACCGGCGGTTGGACTTGCCTCTACCCTTGCCGTCATACTTCACGAAATACCGCATGAAATTGGCGATTTTGCTGTACTCATTCACGGAGGTTTTACGCACCGCAAAGCCTTGATTGCAAATTTTATATCGGCCCTCACCGCACTCTTAGGGGCACTATTTGCTTTTTTCCTTGCTCAATATACAAGGCAATTTGAAGTATATCTCCTTGCCTTTGCCGCTGCAAACTTTATATACATTGCAGGGACAGATCTTATTCCAGAACTCCACAAAGAATTAGACAGAAAGAGAGCAGTGATACAAATTATATTTTTTATTCTGGGGGTCCTCTTGATGCTCCCTCTCTTACTACTTGAAAAATAATATTCACTGGTAGGCAATTTTCATGATATTTTTCATTTGTCTATTTTTGATGGAAGCTACCGATTACTATTTCTTCTGTACTTATTATTCTAAATATAAAAATAATTATGTATATCGCTACGGCATGAATAGCTCACCAAAGCTCTAAATAGAGAGGGTATCACAGGGCAATACAGAACATCCATTGACATTGCGAGTAAATGTTCCTTGCAAACAGAGATTTACTTCGTTACTATAAAAGTACAGGGCTAGACAACACGCAGAAGGGGAGAAAGATTGGTGTGTGTATTGTATGTGTATTTATGACCTATAGTTTAGTTAGCAATTAACTATATAGAGTGCTAGTAGCCATATAATTCTACTTTAGGCCGTCAGAACAGTCCATATAGATGTTACTACCAGTAGTGCTTTAACTTAAATTTAACACTACAACTATAAGTTTGTTCATAGTAAATGGCTCATTTGTTGGTTTTTTCATGCTTGTTAGGGCATATTAACAAGCTATCCACTTAGACCTAGGATCTATCATCCTCTGGGTGAGATCACTAGACACGAGTCCCTTGATGTATTATACTCATGGCCTATGAATCAAAAACAAGTTCTTTTCTCAACCCTTGCGGTATTTGTATTGTTTGGATCATTGTATGGCGTCTACAAGCTTGTTGGGGGAGGACCAGATGATTCCCTTATCACAAAAATTAAAACTGAAAAACCACAGGAACGAACCATGTGGAATAAAAATGCGACACATACTCTTGCAGTGTTTAGTGACCATCAATGTCCGGCGTGTAAAGTGTTCCATGAATATCTAAGTGGGTTTGAAGCATCATCTAGTCCCAATATTGATGTCACAAAAAAGGTTGCATTCGTCTTCAGATATTATCCACTGTATCAAATCCATGAGCATGCGTTTCCTTTAGCATATGCGGCAGAGGCCGCAGCAAAGCAGGGGAAGTTTGAGGAGATGACTAATCGTTTTTTTGCAGACCAAGTGAAGCTTGAAACCGTGAAAGACCTTAAGCCGTATCTTGCCCAAGTAGCCAAGGAGTTCAAACTCGATGAAAAAAAGTTCCAGGCTGATATGAACGATGGGGCCTTGCAGAGCGTTGTACAGGATGATTTAGCTTTGGGAGAAAAGCTAGGGGTGAATGCGACTCCCACATTCTATCTAGATGGTGAGAAACTTGAAAGCCTCGCTCCGGCAGATTTATTGAAGATATTAAAGGGATTGAAATAATTATCAAGGACATTCTTCTGGATTGTTTCGAACAGTTGGATAGTTATATAGTCCTGCATCATCGCAACGACATATCCATTGTTTGTCAGATGTGCATTCTCCATAATCCACTATGCACCATCCGGATTTATTAGCTTTCCAGTACTCGTGTTTTGAACCACAATAAGTATTGGGGACAATGGGGTCACCTGATTCTTGCACAGGGGCTGGATTGGTACAATATCCCTCCTTATCTGACACGGCGTTACCTCCTGAGTTTCCCACTTTCAAAACTTCAAAATCAACAGCTTGATTTAACAAGCTTTTTGTTGTAAAAAAGTAGTGTGAAACCGCACTACGATAGAATTAGGAAGGTTAAAACTGCCTCAGGCTCAACGGCTATTCAAGTTGGATACTATCAAGGTAAAAGTTTTAAACTAAAAAAACATATTGGTTCGTCAAAAGAAACAAAAAAGATTTCTGAATTAATTAATATTGGTCAAAAATACATTCGCTCTCAATCTCTTCAAATAGAACTTAACTTTAATCCTCAATCTGATGAAATTCTCTTTAAGCGTGGAATAAAGGCTAAAGACAGTCGACTGGACACGGCTTTTAAATATCTTGAAGAAATATATTCTAAAGTTGGATTTAACAGAATAAGCAGCGAGATCCTTAAACATTTTGTGATGATTCGAGTATTGGAGCCTGCTTCTAAGATAAAATCAATATTACTTCTTGAGAAATATTTTGGAATTAGTTACAAAAAAACAACAGTGTTTCGACTGCTTTCTAGTCTGGTTAATCTAAAAGAACAAGTTCAACAAATAGCTATAAAATATGCAAAAGATAATCTACACTTTGATTTCTCACTTGTATTTTATGACGTTACAACTTTGTATTTTGAAACTCATACCTCAGATGATTTTCGTAAAAACGGTTTTTCCAAAGACAACAAGTTAAATCAGCCTCAGATTTTAGTTGGCTTAGTTGTAAATGGCGTAGGCTTCCCGATCTACTACGATATTTTCAAAGGAAATACATTTGAAGGAAAAACAATCATTCCGGTTATAACAACCATTAAGGAGAAATATCAAATTAAGAAGTTCACAGTTGTGGCTGAC
>Ga0210050_1003548_pt1 | contig 13722 bp, 17 predicted proteins | sample CryGey132114_all_FD_185463 | JGI IMG/M metagenome (GOLD analysis project Ga0210050, IMG submission 185463) | Groundwater microbial communities from aquifer - Crystal Geyser CG22_combo_CG10-13_8/21/14_all (SPAdes) (version 2) | ecosystem: Environmental > Aquatic > Deep subsurface > Groundwater ...
CAACATATTTTTCAAGGAGAGATTAAAAGACGCTTTAGGATTAGGTCTGTAAAATGCCATTGGCTAGCATTTTTATGATACAATTTTAAGAGAAATTAGGTGTTGACACAGAATTTATTACACTCCCTGTGGAAATAGTTTCCACATGCCAAAGGGTTCTAGATTAGATTCGTAAATCAACTTCTTGGATTGTGCCAACACCGCCACTCTCTTTGAGAAAAATAGAACTCTCTTTCATCACACCTTGCATCTTTTGCGTAGTGTCGTTGAGCGTAAACTCTGTATTTGCTCTGCCTAGATAAATCGCTCCGATATCTTTCTCTTTGAGAGAATAAAGCGACTCTTTTCCTGTCTCATCTTTTGTCCAAATAAGCAGTTTTTTAAAGATAGCATCATTCTCATCTATCCAATTGTTATGGTCACTGTCGTAGGCTGAGAGTTCCTCAAAACCATTTCCTTGTGTCGGACCAAAGAGTTCACTTCCATTGTTGATAATGCCGTCACTATTTTTATCCAGTACGAGGAATCCGCTTCCAGCTCCTACAAAGTTGAAAGTGTCGCTCTTACCATCAAGGTTTAAATCGAACTCTTTTTTTACCTCACTTAAATGCACACTCTCTGCTCCAAAGTTTATAACTAAGGGGTCTATAAGCGCATCACCTGCCCTAAAGTTAAGAGTCTCACTCACATGCACAGAGTTTTTCATACTCAGAGCAAGAGAGAACTCTATAGATTTTCCATCTCCTGTTTTGACACTCCCCTGGGCAGAGAAGTTCAAAGACTCTTCATGGATTTGTGTTCGCTGATAATTGTAGTCAATCCCCCATCCCACAGGCATCACCCTATCAAGCGCAACAGCATGTTCACTCGATGAACCAGCCTCTGTGTTTGTGTGAAGTTTTCTTAAAAAAGAGCTGTCAATCTTCTGCCCTGTAAGCATTTCAAGTATATAAATAATATTCATAAGTTTCGGGTCAATACCCGAATCTAACTCTCCACCATCTACTTTTGGTGCCGTATTGTTATGTTTGAGAGATTTGTACAGATCACTCAAAACCAGCCTGTCCCCTTGCCCAGGCGCAAACTCAGGATTGTTCTTTGGTTTATCCCACATCTTAAGAGACTCCACCACCTGCACTTCATCATGTTTAGAGTGTGAAGAGAAGAGCGCCACACTTGAGTGTTCAATTTTCATAACCGCCTCCTTGCGTTTAATGAACAATAAAATCGACAAAAAAGGTTGCTTTATGAAAGAGAGGTTGGCTATTGGCATGAGACGGCTCAAATGAAGTGAATTGCTTCACTTTATTTTAGACTATGATGTTTGGCATGTGAAAACAGCATCATTAAAAATCAAAACATAAAACATTGCTATTAAAAAAGAGAGTGATTGGAATTTTTTGATTGTAGACTTTTATTTATGGTGGAGTATAGCCGGATCGAACCGCTGACCTCTTCGCTGCCAGCGAAGCGCTCTCCCAGCTGAGCTAATACCCCATAAGTAAAAAGAAAAAGCATTTTACCTTGAAATTATTAAAAAAGCCTTCTACTCGCATCATAATTGCACTAGAGAAATTATATGTTATGAGAGAAAGGAAAAAAATGAACCCTCAAAGTGCGAAACGCTCCCTTGCCCACCTGTGTGAAAGACAAGTCCCTGTATTTTTGTGGGGTCCTCCAGGTATCGGTAAATCTTCAATCGTGGCTCAAATAGCGGCAGAACAAGGCATTGCCTGTATTGATTTGCGTTTATCCTTGCTTGACCCTACCGATTTAAGAGGGATTCCTTTTTTTAACCCTGTTGAGAACACTGCTTTATGGGCGCCAGCTTCCTTTTTGCCCGATGGAAGCCAAGAGAGAGGAATCTTGTTTCTTGATGAGCTTAATACCGCCGCACCAATGGTTCAAGCTTCGGCATACCAACTTATCCTCGATAGAAAGATTGGAGAGTACACTCTGCCTGATGGGTGGTCGATTGTAGCGGCTGGAAATCGTGAGAGTGACAGAGGTGTTGTTTTTCGTATGGCGGCACCGCTTGCGAATCGTTTTGTGCATTTAGAGATGGAAGCCGATGCGCAGGAGTGGAGAAACTGGGCGATTCAAGCAGAGATAGACCCCTCTATCGTTGCCTTTATCTCCCATCGTCCTGATGCTCTTTTTACCTTTAACTCAAAAGAGGAGAGCCGCGCTTTTGCTACACCTAGAACTTGGGCGTATGTCCATGAGATACTCTCCTCTGCACCTGAGGAGGATTTAATTATGCCGATGGTGAGTGGTGCAATCGGAGAGGAGCTTGCCGCTTCGTATCTTGGCTTTCGCGCGGTTGCAAACCAGATACCTGACTTGGAGTCTATCTTAGATGGAACGTGCAGTGATGTTCCAAGCGACACCTCTGCTCTGCACATCTTATGCACAACCCTTAGTATGCGTATCAATGATAGCACAAGTTCTAAAAAGCTCAACAACCTTGTAAAATATTCACTCACACTTCCTGGTGAGTTTGCTGTTATGATTATTCAAGATTTAAGAGAGCGTCACATAGAGCTTGACCATATAGAGAGTTGGACACTTTGGATGCGTAAGTTTAACAACCTGCTTCACTAATGCACTCGAAACAACTTCTACTCAAGGCGAAAAGTCAACTGATGCTCAGACATCCCTACTTTGGCATGCTCGCTTCACGACTCAAAGATGAGAGCAGTGAAACAATCAGCGCCTATGCCAGTAATGGGAAAAGATTTTTATACAATCCCGACTTTATAAGCAGACGCACGCTTGATGAGATAATGTTTATCTTGACAAACTGCGTTATGCATCATGTGCTCTCGCATCAACAGCGTCAGTTAGGTCGCCGCGGCTCTTTGTGGCAACTCTCTACCGACTATGCTATCAACAGTATCTTACACAAAAATGGACTCGCGATTCCCCAAGGGGCAAACTACAACAAAGAGTTTGAGGATATGTTTGCTGAAGAGATTTATGAGTTACTCAAAAACGAATACTTTGCGGGGATAGACGAAGCTTTTGATGAACAAAAAAGTTCAGATGAAAAGCCACAAGATGAAAAAGCCTTCTCGAACATGGAAAATATCGAAGATGACCTTGACCCAAAAACAGAATCAGAGTGGGATTATGCCTCCGCTGTTTCTAAAGAGCTTACACTGAGAAAAAGTGTTATGCCCTCAGGCTTGGAGCGACTTGCTAAAAAGGTAATTGCCAGTGACATCGACTGGAAGTTTGAACTCTACAATGCAATCAACCGCCACATGCGAAATAACTACGCCTTTATGCCACCAAACAAGAAACACCTCTATCGTGGGTTTTGTCTCCCCTCATTGACAAGTGATACACTGAGTCTTTGTGTCGCTGTAGATACCTCAGGTTCTATCAACGATGCTCTTCTTGGTGCATTTATGGAGGAGTTTAAAACTATTATGCAAAATTTTCCTGCTGTGAAAATAGAGCTTATCATAGCAGATGCAAAAGTACATGCACACTACACCTTTCAAGGTGGTGAGAGAATGGATTTTGCACTTAAGGGTGGAGGTGGAACAGATTACAGACCTGTATTTGACTACATAGATGCAAATCTTCCCATGAGTACGATGTTGCTTTACTTCACAGATGGAGATGGTTGGTTTCCAAAGTATCCTCCCTCGTATGAAGTGCTTTGGGCACTCTCACGAAAAGCTAAAGTCCCTTTTGGACGACCTTTGATAATATTAAGTTAATCTAAAATGGATACAATAACTCAAAAAATCTACAGGCGTATAAACTATGATTAAAATCGACAGGTCAGAACTTCTTAGCAGTATGCTTAATGATTCTCATGACATGATTTTTATCATCAGTGTCGATGATGGAAAGATAGAGTATGTTAATCAGACTGTAATTGACAACTTTGGTTATACCTTAGATGAGATGAATGCTATGGGTATCGATGCCTTTAGAATACCTAAAAATCACAGTGACACTTTTTCTAAGTACATCCAAGATTTAAAAGAGAAGAGTTACGCTACAGAGTATACTTCGATTTTAAGAAAAAATGGCACACAGTTTCCTATAGAAGCCAAAGCAAAGCTCATTCACAGAAATGGCTTAGATTATATTTTCTCTATTCTTCGTGACATTACTGAACATGTAGAAGCTAAAGAGAAACTTGAAAATACAAATAAGAATCTTGAGTCATTACTCCTTGCAAAAACGGATAAACTGCAAAAAAATGTTGCTTTTTTAAAATCCTACAAGCGTGCCATGGATGAATCAAGTATCGTCTCTAAAAGTGATTTGGATGGCAGTATCACCTATGTAAATGATAAATTTTGCGAAGTTACGGGATATACCAAAGAGGAGGTTATCGGAAGACCCCACAGTCTTGTAAGACATCCAGATACAAGCCCTGAAGTTTTTAGAGAACTCTGGCGAGAGCTAAGAGCAAAAAGAACTTGGCATGGTGTTCTAAAAAATAGAAAAAAAGATGGGAGCTACTACTGGGTAGATATAAATATCTTACCTATCTTTGATGAGAGAGGGGAGGTTCTTGAATATATGGCGATTCGTCATGATATTACAGAACTTGTGGATCAAAGAGAAGTTATAGAGAAGATAGCCACTACAGACACCTTGACAAACCTTGGAAATAGATATAAATTGATACAGGATATTGAGTCATCTGAGACTCCATCCATCGCACTTTTGGATATAGAAAGATTTAGTGAAATCAACGATTTATATGGGGATAGTTTTGGGGATGTGCTCATACAAGAGGTCGGAGCCACTATAGAAAAACTTCTACAGGATAAGGAGATAAAAAAGCTCTATCGACTACAGGCAGATGTCTTTGCCATTTTAAATATCTCACTTTCTCAAACTGACTTTATTGAAAATATAAATGAGATGATTAAAAAAATCGAGAGTCTTACCTATGAAGTCGATGGCGAGGAGGTTATGGTTCAACTAGCTTCTAGTATCTCATTCGAGAAAGATGACCTTTTTATAACCGCTGATATGGCACTCAAAAGTGCTAAAAAAAGAAAAACAAGCCTGATTATTTACAATGAAGAGTTAAACCTTGATGCCCTCTATGAAAACAATATCAAATGGACAAATAAGCTCCGCAATGCCATAAAGAGTGACAATCTTGTCCCTTACTATCAGGCAATCGTCAATAATAAAACAGGAAAATGGGAAAAATATGAGAGTCTCGTGCGTATGATAGATGAAGATGGCAAAATCATCTCACCTTTTTTCTTTCTTGAGATAGCACAACGAACAAAGTACTATGAGACTTTAACTAAAACTGTCATCAAAAAATCTTTTGATACTTTTAAAGATTCTGATAAAGAGTTCTCTATCAATCTCACTATCAAAGATATTATAAATCCAAACATACAGCACTATCTTTGTGATATGCTCGAGAGCTATAATTTGGACAATCGACTTGTTTTTGAGATTGTTGAATCAGAGGGAATTGAAAATTTTGATGAAGTAATCGAGTTTATAGACAAAGTCAAAACACATAATTGCAAAATAGCAATAGATGATTTTGGAACAGGTTACTCAAACTTTAACTACTTACTTAAACTCAGAGCAGATTACATAAAGATAGACGGCTCACTCATTAAGCACCTAGATACAGACAAAAATGCAATGATTTTAGTAAAAAACATCGTGGGTTTTGCACAAGAACTTGGGATGATGACGATAGCTGAATATGTAGAAAACAGTACTATTTATGAGATTGTAAAAGAGTTGGGAATTGACTACTCTCAAGGATATTTTTTCAGTGAGCCATTAGAAGCTCCTCTCTTTGAGAGATAAGAGCCTCTTAGCTACTTAGACACTTGGTATCCCAAGAGCTACACCAACTGCACGATTGTGAAGCACTCCATCATAGGTATTTAAAGAGCTTATCATTACCGCTCTTTGAGAACAAATCTCCTCCGCTCCATACTTTGCCAAATCTTTAATGTAAGAGAGTGTCACATTTGTTAAAGCATAGGTTGAAGTGCGAGGATAGGCTCCTGGCATATTTGCTACACAGTAATGCACGATGCCCTCTTGTGTAAAAGTTGGGTTCGAGTGTGTGGTTGGATGAGAACTTTCAAAACATCCGCCTTGGTCTATGGAAACATCTACTAAAACACTCCCTTTTTTCATCCCCTTCAACATCTCTTTAGAGATAAGCTTTGGGGCTTTTGCTCCAGGAATAAGGACAGTTCCCACTACAATATCAGCATGTGGAAGTAGGCTAGAGATTGCTTCAGAGGAGCTGTAAATTGTCGCCACATTTGCAGGCATAACATCGTTAAGATAATGCAATCTTTGTGTGTTAATATCCATGATGGTCACATCAGCACCCAAACCTGCCGCAACTTCCGCCGCTGCTTTGCCTGCAACACCACCGCCAAGCACCATCACTTTTGCTCGAGGAGTTCCGACAACACCTCCAATCAACAACCCACTTCCACCGTGATAGCGTCCTAAATGCACAGCTCCCATAAGCGAAGCCATCTTTCCTGCAACTTCACTCATAGGTTCAAGAAGTGGCAATCGCCCATTTACATTTAAAGTTTCATAGGAGAAAGCACGTATCCCTTTTTCAAGTAAAAACTCTGTAAGCTCTCTATCTGCCGCAAGGTGAAGATAGGTAAAGAGCGTCTGGTTTGGTTTAAAAAGCTTATACTCTATGGCAATAGGCTCTTTCACCTTTACAATCATCTCTGCCAAAGTAAAAAGTTCTGCAACATCATCCAAGAGTTCTGCACCTGCATCTGCATACTCTGCATCACTAAAACCACTCCCTTCCCCTGCCCCGCGTTGTATGTAAACCATATGTTTCTCATGGACTAACTCTTTTACACCAGCGGGTGTCACAGCAACACGATACTCATCCGTTTTAATCTCTTTTGGTACACCTATCTTCATAATCTCTCCTTTTGAAAAAAAAGAAGTTTAGTAACTTCCCTCTCCAACCGTAATGACAAAATTGTCATCCACTTCTACAACTTCAAACCCATGTTTGCCACAAAATGTCTCATTTAACTCTTGCGCCCAAGCACGTGCAACACGCAATGCGCTCTCTTTATCGCTAAGTGTTTTAATCTGTGGCATATTCTTACGTCTAGCACATGCACAAAGTTTTTCTACTACTATATGGTACTCCATAATTCAACCTTTTTATTTTTTAACTAAATTTATATGTCACAACTTAAGACAATTTGCTCGTTTGAGCAATCACATAGAGTTGGTCTTTGAGCTTGTTTAACTGTTTGATGATTAAATCATGATGTTCTGGACTCAGGATAAAACGCTGTTCCATAGAATCATACATCTTATCTATCTCGGTATATATATCTTTCAAAATATTTGCTTTGATTGTTTCTTGTACGCTCATGTTACTCCTTTTGCTAAGAGTACTGCATATAGTGTGCTAGTTGAAGGTTTTAGAACGCTTTTTGGCATGTGGAAATTGCTACACCTATCAAAAATGGGTAAAATTCTGCTTCTACAAAGGGCAATAATGAAATATATAATAGATATGATAGATGACATGCGAGAAAATATACAAAACGCTGAGGACTACACACTTCTAGCTATGCTTTTAAAAGAGGATAGCTCGGGAAATCTTCAAAATGTTGGCGAGAAGAGAATCACTTCTTTTTACATTAACGACAATACAAAAGAGTTGCATTTAGGATTTTTAGAGGAAGATGCTACGACAAAAACCCTCTTAGAGTCTGTAAACTCTTTAGATATGTCAGCGATGATGTATGAAGTGATGGTAAAAATCTCAGATAAGCATCCACTCATGCAGGTTATAGGATTTGGTGAAGACCATGATACGAAACAATATACTTTTTTTGTGATGGCTTGATTATAAAGATGTTTTGAGGAAAAGCCACCCTCTCAAGAGAGTCTCTTTTAGAAGAATGGGATAGAAATTAACGGACTACATCATTCACTTTAATACACTTCATCATGTATCCCTATATCAATGGGAATTATTTCATTATTTTGAATAATAAAGTCAATAATTACTCTGTAATCCATATTGATTGAGATTGAATGAAACTCATAAAGCTTCCCTCTTAATTTATGAAGTCGAAGTGATGGATGGTAAGGATTCACTTCAAGTATCTCAACTGTTTTGATATAGCGTTCAAGCATATCGGGGTGTTTTTTTAGAAACTTTTTGAGTTTTTTGAGGTACTCGTCCGTTCTAATTATTTTGTAGTTCATGCATCAACTCTTCGATATGCTCTGCTGCACTTTGTGTTTTGTATTTGCCCTCTTGAATCTCTTGCATGGTTTTGATGTGTGCCATATCAAGCTCATTTGCTCTTAACTCTTTATATCTCTCAATATCAAGGACAACAAACTTATCTCGACCTCTGACATTGATAACAAGTTCATCAAATTTTTCTAAAAGAGTTGCAAATATTGAGACACCTTTTGTTTTAACTTCATTTGCACTGATAGTCATAATAGTATCCTTAATAGTACTTTTAAAAGTATTGTAGCATCTATTTAGAAACTAATCAAACTCTATGGAAACTTTTTTTCACAAGCCAAGCTAAAGAGTAGAGATATATTGAGAGATTATTATATATAAAACATGATTGTTTTTGAGGAAAAGCCACCCTATCAGGAGGGTGGCATTTTTGGAGAATGGAATAAAAAATTAACGAACTAAGTCGAAGAAATAATCCGTTGAAGCGATACCTTTCGTCTCTTCATCAAGTTGATCAAGAACTTTATTAGTAATCCAAGTCAACAAGTTAAGCGCACCATCGTATCCGCTAATTGAATAACGGTAAATCTTTAGCAGAATGAAGTTCCCAAGCTGGAACTTTTAGAATAAGAAAAAATTAGAGTTTGATATACATCCATTCATGTTTATCAGTGGCATAAGAAAATCCCATAGACTTATAAAAGTCAACTAACACTTTGTTTTCTTTTCCACCATCTGGATATAAAATGAGATAGCTAACTCCAATATGTTCTCGTACTTCATAGAATTTTGACACAGAATATTCAAGTAGCAACTGAGAAACTTTTGAGTTATCAAAATGTTCGTATGTGTTTGACCTATAATTATTATTAACAAAAAGTAAATCTATCAAGACGACGGGCTTTTTACTCTTTTCTATCATCACTTCAGAGGCTGATAGGGCTATGTATCCGAGTATCCCGCTGAGGACTGAATTTGTATCTCTCATGGAGTAAAGTTTCGTGCTGTTGTTTTGAGCCGATGATATTGCCTGAGCTAAAAGTGCTTTTTCCCGCTCTGCTTTTTTGATGTCGCTGCTAAATTCAACACCATTTAAAAGTGACCTTTTTTCTGATTTTATTTTAGAAGAGGAGTAAGAGTTAAATTTATACGGCATCTAGCGTTTAAGCTGCTTCGGTAATAAACTTCTTAGCTTTTACCCTTGCTACGAGCTCTTTAGGCACTTTTGCATTGAGCATTTTTTTTGCATCTTTACCTGTTACATGTGGCGGTGATACTTGAATTACTTTACCATTTTCGTATTTGAAAGCCATTGTAACCCCTTTATTGCAGTTATTTTATGAGTGTATTTTAGCATAATTTGGTTTATCTTATAAAATGGTGCTGACGAATTTTCTTACTTACCTATCATAATCCACTGGAAAAAGTAGAGGTTCATTCATAAAGTATGGATTCCAAAGTCAAACTTTGAAACCAGAAACATCTTTTTCTTGGAAAAGGCAATTCCCAATACCTAGTATCCCAATTTTAATTTTAAAGGCTTAAAAAACTAGAAACCAGAAACAAACGACAAAGATATAACAGAACTACTTCAAAAAGTGGTGCAGGTGGTTTCAAGTATGCAGAGCATCCACGATGAAGCTAGAGAGGGAACGAAAAAGATTGGGTTTGTGTGAATTTATCTTATCAAAAAATCATAAAGTAAAATAATATTTCAAAATGCAATATTTTTAAATCAAATTTTTATTTTGTATTATAGTTGTGGAAATCTAATGTTAGCAGGAATATGCATGTCTGATGTAGTTGTTTATAATGATGGGGAGTTAGAGCTAAAAATCTCAGTTAATGAAGAAAATATTTGGCTTAATCAAGTTCAAATAGCTGAATTATTTGAGACGAGCAGTGATAATATTAGTCTGCATTTGAAAAATATCTACAAAGAAAAAGAGCTAGTTGAAAATTCAACTGTCGAGGATTTCTCGGTAGTTCGGCAAGAAGGTGGCAGAAGCGTTACAAGAAACATAAAACACTACAATTTAGATGCAATTATTTCTGTTGGATATAGAGTAAGCTCTTTAAAAGCAACAAAATTTAGACAATGGGCAACATCTGTACTTAAAAATTATATCCAAAACAGTTATGCTATCAATACTCATAAAATCACAGAACAAAGATTAAACATTCTTGAAAATGATATAGAGATTATCAAATCTCATATTAAAAATAATACAATAGAAATCAAAAATACAACAAACAATACTACAATCTTGAAGTAAAAATCACTAAAAATTTTCACGATAGATTTTTAATTTGTGATGAAACCGTATATCATTTTGGAGCGAGTTTCAAAGATTTGGGAAACAAAGTATTTGCAGTCAATAAAATGAGTATGTCGGTAAATGATTTGCTAAAAAACATATAAAATGCAAGTGGTTTCAAGTATTTTGGCTGGAGATTTTATCTATTTACTCGTCCCTTGGTAACAATTCAAATCCTCGCTTTTTGGTGGGGCTTCTTTGTTGAGTTTGGATTTATAAATAATTTTATATTAAAAATAAGATACAATAAAAGAAAAAAGAGGTAAGGATGAGAACTATACAGCTTCAAGTAGAAGATGATAATTATGAGTCATTTTTAACTGTTATAAAAAGTTTAAAAGAGGGTATGGTCAAAAATTTCTCGGTAAAAGAGAGCGATGCCGTAAATAAAGATTTTGAACAAACAAAGGTGTATTTTCATAAATGCTTATCAGATATAGAAAATGGCAATACGCAGTTACTATCGCAAGAACAATATACCAATCAAATGAGTGATTTCAAAGAAAATCTCAAGTCTAAATATGCAAATAATTAGAGATACCAACTATCTTCAAAAACTCCAATCTATCATGGAATATATAGCACAAGACAGTGTAAATCAAGCTCTAAAATTTCAAGTAGATTTAGATGAGATTATACATGATATACCAGATATGCCTTTTAAATATAAAAAATCAATCTACTTTAATGATAAAAATATAAGAGACCTTGTATTTAAAGGTTATGTTGTGCCTTATAAAATTGATCCTGTTAAAAATCAAATTATTATCATCGGTATAAACAAATATATGGAAAAGTTAAAATGATTCTGTTTTATTTGGGCTAGAGATTTTATCTCTTTGCTCGTTCCTTGGGGACAGTTTGGAAGCCTCGCTTTTTGCTGGGGCTTTTTTGTGTTGTAAAACGAACTACAAATATTATGAAAAGTGGAGATTCATTCTCAGGGGCGTTGTTCTGAGGAGAAGCCACCCATCAGGAGGGTGGCTTTTTGGAGAATGGAATAAAATTAACGAACTAAGTCGAAGAAATAATCCGTTGAAGCGATACCTTTCGTCTCTTCATCAAGTTAAGCGCACCATCGTATCCGCTAATTGAATAACGGTGTAAATGGTGACGGTCAAATATTGGGAAACCAATATTTTAAGTTTTGAGGAACATTTTTAACTATATCAACACTTTTAGTTAAAAGTAAAGAAGTAAAACTCCGACCCTACTCTTTCCAAACTCGATGGAAACTTTTTTTCACAAGCCAAGCTAAAGAGTAGAGATATATTGAAAGATTATTATCTATATAAAACATGATTATTTTTGAGGAACATTTTTAACTATATCAACACTTTTAGTTAAAAGTAAAGAAGTAAAACTCCGACCCTACTCTTTCTTTTTTTCTTTCTAAACAGATGGGCAATTTTTTGGAACATCAGTTGCTTAATTTTAATAATTAATGTGAAGGAATAACAATGAATGTTTCATCAGCAACTCAAACACAATACACACAAGCGACAAACAAAACCACAGCCACAAAAGCTTCATCAGCCTATGACAGTGTAGCACCGACACAACAGACTGATAAAATGGCACAGATGCAGGAAAAGTATAAAGATGTCTATACTCCGATTCCTGAAACTTACTCGAAAGCGGATGAAGACCTTCAGGCTGCTAAAGTTAAAGAGGCTTATCCGAATAATTTAACTTTAACCGAATTACTTCATAAAAGTCAGGAATTTTATGATGGAGCCCCCATTGTATTAGGTCAAATCCAAACGCAAGAGCAGGAAGAGAAACAAAAAATAGCATCAAAGAAAATGGATGATTGGATTACAGAACAATTTGGTAGTCTTAATGCTTTACATGAGATGACTCAAGGTGTTCAGGAAATTAAAGATAAATATCCTGTAAACACTTTAAGCAAAGATCCAAGTATTCATAATGCAAAAGAATTGTCTCGATTTTTTAATGCTGCTGCAGATGGGCAATTTTTTGGAACATCAGTTGCTTAATTTTAATAATTAATGTGAAGGAATAACAATGAATGTTTCATCAGCAACTCAAACACAATACACACAAGCGACAAACAAAACCACAGCCACAAAAGCTTCATCAGCCTATGACAGTGTAGCACCGACACAACAGACTGATAAAATGGCACAGATGCAGGAAAAGTATAAAGATGTCTATACTCCGATTCCTGAAACTTACTCGAAAGCGGATGAAGAGTTACAAACTCGTAAAATATATGAGTCTTATCCGAATTATGTGCCATTTCAAGAGTTTTTGAAGATTGCGGATAGTTTTTATGATGGACCGCCAAAGAGATTAGGTGATAAGCCTAACCAAGAAGTCCTTGATAAGGAAAAAATAGCATTTGATAAAGCTTATGCACTCTTTGGCGGAGAAGATGCGTACATGGAAATGCTAAAAGGTGTTAAAGAAATCCAAAATGATTACCCGATAAATAATTGGGCAAAAGAAAATATCTCGAACGCAAAAGAACTGGCACGCTTTGATAATGCAGCTGTTTATGAAGGCTTAGAAAATGGGAAAAGTATAGAAGATGCTAAAAGATATGCTGGTTCTATTAGAGATAAGTATATGGATATGAGTTGCATGCCAGATACATTTTTCGACACCTTAGTAAAAGCTGGACGAGCAGACACAAATGCAAAACAACCAAGCCCTGAGGAATTTAAACCGAATTTCAACGCTGTGAATAATACTATCTGGGATTTAAGACAATACGGTATAGAAGATGACTGGACAAAAAATAGTATCTATAACAATGACAAAGCAATGATTTCAGAACTAAACAAAAAGATGGGACAGTTTAACTTCATGCTAAATAATGAGAATCTTATGAAAGAAGCCAATAGTAAACTTGACTCAGGTTATCAAAACCTTGCACAAGCAAATCACTATAAAGAGTATATCAATAATAAATATTTGCCTGAAGCAAAATTCGCACTTGATATTTTCAAAAACTATAAAATTTATGATTCTGTAGATGTAAAGGCATGAAGCCTTTACGAGAGATTATTGTACATTGCGGGAGTGTAATAAATTCTGTGTCAACACCTAATTTCTCTTAAAATTGTATCATAAAAATGCTAGCCAATGGCATTTTACAGACCTAATCCTAAAGCGTCTTTTAATCTCTCCTTGAAAAATATGTTG
>Ga0210050_1003555_pt1 | contig 13712 bp, 16 predicted proteins | sample CryGey132114_all_FD_185463 | JGI IMG/M metagenome (GOLD analysis project Ga0210050, IMG submission 185463) | Groundwater microbial communities from aquifer - Crystal Geyser CG22_combo_CG10-13_8/21/14_all (SPAdes) (version 2) | ecosystem: Environmental > Aquatic > Deep subsurface > Groundwater ...
GGAGCGTGATATCCTGAAAAAAGATGATGAGGATATCTTAACCGCAGCAGAATTTTTGGGATTCAAAGGCAAAGATGAACTGATTGGAAAACTTGATGAAACAAGAGCAAAAGTAAGGGATATCTATAATCTTTTGGTAATTTAAAAATCGGGGAAGGTAAAATAAGCGGGGATGACGAGGGAGAATTGCAAAATAAGAGAACATCTTGCAGGTGTTATTCTTTTTATTTTTCTGTATTGATTTTACTTGAACTTTCTTTTGGCAGGTGTTATTTTTAGCGGTAAATCCCAAGATTTTCCCTTGACATCAATCAAGCTTAAAAGGATTTATTTTTGTATTTCATTTGTGATACAATAACAAATGAAAAGGAGGTGTCTTGATATGGCAAAGACTGCAATGATAATGGCAAGGATAGAGCCTGACTTAAAGACAGATGCAGAAAAGATTCTCAAGAAGTTAGGGCTGTCAACAACAGAGGCTATCAACCTGTTTCTTTCGCAGATAAGACTGCATAAGGGATTACCCTTTGAGGTGAAAATACCGAATAAGACAACGCTGGAAACCTTTAAAAAAACCGATGCGGGCAAAGAGCTTATTAAGTGTAAGGATGCAGATGATATGTTCAGAAGGCTGAAAATTTAAATGTACCAGCCGGTCTATACTAAGCAGTTCAGAAAAGATATTAAGCGAGTTGAGAAGTCAGGGAACAAGGATATTGAAAAATTGAAGGCAATTATCCGCCTATTGCTTGATAGCAAACAATTAGACCTGTCTTACAGAGATCATAACCTGAAAGGCAATTTTAAAGACCGCAGAGAGTGCCATATAGAACCAGATTGGTTGCTGGTGTATAAACTGAACAAAAAAGAAAAGACCATGACCTTTGAAAGAACCGGAAGCCATGCGGACATATTTGAATAAAACAAACTTGAAGATTACGCTTGAGATAGCGGTGTAGGAGTTTTCAGGGGGTTAACATCTTGCAGGGTGTTATCCCTTTTTTCTTCTTGATAGAATCATTCAGGGTGTGATAGCTTAGGGCAAATAAAACTTATATGGAAACACAGGCATATTTTGAGGACATTCAGCATTACATCTTAAAGGAACTGCGTAAGGCAAGAACATCCATCCTTGTTGCTGTGGCATGGTTTACTGACAAAGAGCTATACGAGGTTCTTTGTCTGAAAGCATCTGACGGGGTAAAGGTAGAAGTATTGATTACCAATGACCGTATTAATAAAGGCGAATACGGCTTAGATTTCGACTTGCTCAAATCTAAAAACGGCTCGGTTAAATTTATCGGGAATCGCAAAAATATTGACAGCCTCATGCACAATAAATTCTGCGTGATTGACAGCGAAACGATTCTGACAGGCTCTTATAACTGGAGCAAACAGGCGCAGAAAAACTATGAAAATATAACTGTAATCAGAGGGAATAAAGAACTGGCCTCTCAGTTCATTCAGGAATTCTACAGCATACAGGGGAAACCGCTTCATGGAGCGATTGATTACTTGAAGGTCACAAAAAGATTAGAGGCCATAAAAAACTTAATCACCCTTGAGGATGAAGACGACATAAAATTGCAGACTGATAAGCTCAAAAAGCTTATTCATAATCACGCCTATGACAGCCTTGTCAAAGATATAGAAGCCTGTCTTGGTTTAATCGAAAACCAACAATATGACGAGGCTCTTAAGCAGATAGATGATTTCATTACGAAGTTCAAACAGATCGCTGTTTATGTTGACCCTGAGACACCTGAATTAAAACTTATTATTAATGCCCTTGAGATTCAACTCAGCGCCATACAGGATGAAAGAACCGAACTCGAAAAAACGATTAGAGACTTTCATATACAGCATAACAAAGAATTAGGGGAAATCCTTTCTAAGATATTGAAACTGAGAAAAGAGAAACTAAAAAAGGAAGCTGCAAAAGATAAAGACAAAGAAACCGAATACAAAGAGGCAGAGAAAGATTATGAGGATTACAAGAAAAGCATTGAGGACATTAAAGACGAGAAAATTATTGCACTTAGCGATGAGGAGAAGGGAGAACTGAAAAGGATGTATCGCCAGGCGTCAAAACTCTGCCATCCTGATATGGTCAGCGATGAGCTTAAAGACAAGGCTCAGTGCATATTTAATGAGCTGACAACAGCCTATGAACGAAATGATATAGGCAGAGTGCGCATGATTTTAGAGGATTTGCAGAAAGGGCAATGGTTTGTAGCCAAGACAGAAAAAGTAACCGAGAAATCCATACTTAAAGCGCATATCTCTGAACTCAGGATAAAAATAGACAAGCTCCTTAATGAAATAATTCAGATACGCAAGGCAGAGCCTTATCAGTCAATTGTTAAAATTGATAACTGGGACAATTATTTTCAAAGCGCAAAAGAAAAGCTTGCAGAAGAGCTTAAGGAATTAGAGGCTGAGCATGGATGATTCTGAAAACGACAAATTAATCGTAAGGAATGTTCATGCCTTGCTGCCGAGCGTAAGCAAACAAATCGCAATTACCAATAAACTGCTTGCGAAGATAGACAATCTTGAGAAATGGTGGGAAGAATTAGAGCCTGCTTGGCAAGAGATTTTTTTAAGAGAACTTAAAATAAATAGTGAAGATGTAACATTGGAAACAGTAAGACGTGTAAGAAATTTTAAAGGTTTAGGGTTCAGCGATACAGGAATCACGACTTTAGAGCCTCTCAAAAACTTGACTAATCTGACAGCGTTATACTTCAAAGATACGGGAATCACAACCTTGGAGCCTCTCAAAAACTTGACTAATCTGGAAATGTTAATCTGTGGGAAAACAGGAATCACGTTTTTGGATCCCATTGAAAACCTGATTGGCTTGAAATGGTTAGAATGCTCAGGCACACAAATAACCTCTTTAGAACCGATTAGAACCTTGATTAATCTGGAAGTGTTAAGCTGTGTAGGAACAGGAATCACAACCTTAAAGCCTATCAGTAACTTGATTAATTTGAAATCTTTATATTTCGACGATACAGGAATTACAACCTTAGAACCTCTTGAAAACTTATATAAGTTAGAGAGCTTGCGTTGTTCAGGCACACAAATAACCTCTTTAGAGCCTTTAAAAAACCTGCGGAATTTGAAAAAGCTGTACTGTGAAAATACTAAAGTCAGCGACACGGAAATTGAGAAATTCAAGAGCGAACATCCGGATGTGGAGGTTGCTTAGAATTCAGGGGAAGACTTGACCCCAATTTAAAATACCAATTTAAAATATAAAATAAGGGGACAGGCAAAAACCTATCCCCTTTTAAGGTTTTTAATACCCTTCCTGATACCACCACCTATTCACAGTTATTCCCCATGTTGCGGCGCAATCTTTTGCCTCTGAAAAACAGCTTATAGGGGTAATAACATGAAATTCTGTCCCACGCACATTTGAGAAAGCTGTATACTGCTCCCGTGTGTGGTCTATACAGATTGTATCGCAGGTCTCGGCTTCTGCTATTATCCTTGATGCACCTTTTTCAGCATATATATCAGGGATATAGTCCCCTATTTTGGGGGGCTTGGTAAACCCTGATATATCAGCCCAAACAGTGTAACCATCGCTGACAAACTTATTTGCCAGTGCCAAGACCAGTGTGTCATGAAGGGTCTGAGCTTGTGGAGCACGTTTCAAATTTACAAACATTTTTTACCTCCATAATTACTAATTAGTTGTTTCTAAATAAAGGGTAGGCCCCGACCCCGTGCCTTAGCTATCCCAAGTTAGGATTCGGGTTAATTAGATGGGTTCATATTGTCCTCCTTATCAGGGCTTGACAAGGAGGCTGGCTAACAGTAAGATTATAATCGGAATGGGGCGAATCCGGGGCTTCTGCTAACCAGCATCCATTATCAAGTGGAATGGAGGCATGGAACCCCGCATTCCCTGTATAAAGCCGAGTTGTTCGTTCAGGAACGCTCGGCTTTTTTACGCAATCAATAAAATTCTGTGTATCTTTAAAATTAAAGCTCATACGGTTTATCCAGTTTTTCAGACTGTTCTGGGTTCCCTTCCTCTAAAAAGTCAAGAACCCTACTTGTTAATATTGAAAATGCTTTTTGGTTTGTGCCCACCATCCCGGCATCCCCATCAGAATGCCAAAATGTTTCATCCATCCCGCCTTTCATTTTTTCTAAAACACTTTTAAGGCTGTCTTTTGTAATCCGCTGTCCTTTAGAAATAGCCAATGCAATAACACGTGGCAGTATTCTATGGAGCACAATTGGACCTGTTGTCTTCTGCAGAACAAATTTATTAGGTTGCACTTTTGCATTAGGACAGAGATCGAGTATAGCTGACCAATATCTGATGAGCATTATGCTTACTTCTTTGGTCCCATAGCTAGAAAATATGGGATTATCGAGTAAATTTTTTAGGCTATTTTCAAAAGCAGACTGGCTTATAGTAGTTGAAGCCTTTGGCTCGTTTGGCAGGTGTATCTTTTGGTACCACGGATTATTGTAGAAATCATTATTAGGGTCATCGGAAGTTGTCTTATTTAAGATATCCACTATTTCGGTTGCTCTTGGACGCCACGCAATATCTTTAATGGTTGCTTTAGGCATATTAGTAACATTTACCCCCTCGCGCTTTGCCATTTTTGTAATAAAGCGTTCAGCAAGGTCTGCCCTGACACCCTTCTGAGTTATATTTATAATCATGAATTGTCTGGCCTCTTCATATTCAGAATTGGCTGTCAGTAGAACTACAACACATGGGAAATCAGAAAAAGAAGGATCCTGTTCAATTAATCCCTTTAATCCTTCAATGCGATGTTGTCCATCAACTATCCAGAATGTAGTATCATCTGGCAAGGTTAGAGTCCCATAAGGTGAGGAAATAGGCTTGAAATTACCTATCTCCCCCCGGACATTAATTAGAACAGAATTAGGACATATGCCACGAGCATTTTTTATATACCGGGCAAAATCTTTGGCTCTTGCTAAGCTTGGTTTCCTTTGATACCCTTCGTCTTTAGATGCTAAATAGTAATCAACCTTAACCTTTTCTATGTCCGCTAACTCCTTGGCAGTCATGGTACAGAGATAAAATTTCACATTGCTCTGGACTATCTCTATTGCATTTATTTGCATATTTTATCCTCCTTAACAATAATTGTATCATAACACACGAAGGAAACCCTGTCAAGATGTTTTTAGATATAAAACCTAAGTTTAGTTTTACATCTAAAAACAAAACTAAAATCAGCCCGTTTCGGGATATAGGGGGGATTATTGGATTCCCGATTAAAGACTTCGGGAATGACCCCTCACCCTCACCCTGGTCATTTAACATCGAGAATTAATTAGGGTCAGCGCCCATTAATTGATAAAGAATAATAGGGCAGAAGAGGACGACAAGGGTTGTGCCTTCAAACTTCATTTAAGAGCAGGAATCAAAAAGCGGTAAATCCGAAATTTTTTCTCAGAACAGTGGTTCTATTTTCCCTCCCCATCCTCTCCCATACTAAAGCGCAGAAGAGCAGATGTGCCATAGCTCCATAGCCAAAAGTTCCAAAACCAGCAGCGCAAAAGCGGGTCAGTTTTTTATGATTGAGCTGAAATGACCGCCTTCAATTTCTTCTTTAACTCAGGCAGGTCTTCCCGAACCACGTCCCATACAATTTCAAAATTCACTGTATCATACGCATGGATGATACGATTTCTCATTCCAATTATCTTTCGCCATTCTATTTCCTTATATCTTCCTCTGAAAGATGCTGTAAGTTTTGTTGCTGCCTCGCCTATTATCTCCAGGTTTCTGACAACTGCATCCATCAGCAATTCATTTTTCAAGAAATCATATTTTTCGATGCCTTTGCAGAATTTGTTTATTTTCTTTATTGCCGACAGGATATCATCAATATAAACCAGATTATCTTTCCAGATTTTTTTCACAGAATTGCAGTGAGGTCTTTTTCGATATATGGTTTAAGTCGTGGTTTAATTGAACGGCGTATTACAACATCTACGTTTTTGCCGGTTTCATCTTCCAGTTCCTGCTCAACGCCAACCAAATCAAGCAGCGAAAATTTCCCCTTCGGAGGCTCGATGGCAATATCTATATCGCGGTATCTTTCTTTTCTTGCAAAGCTACCGAACAAATAAGCTTCCATTATCCCATGCCCGCTTAATACTTCTTTTATTGTTCTAATAATCTGCTCTCGCTTCATAGTCTGCCCAATCCTTATATGCCTAAAATTATCATAAAAAACTGAATTTAGCAACAAATTATCTATTAGCCTTACTTTTCCTTCCTGTAAAGCTCCATAACTTCATCTCTTAAAACAAGCGCATCAACTTTATAGCCTGCAGCCTCAATGTTTTCCCTGCCGCCTTCCTGCCTGTCAATGAGGCATATCACCCTTACTATTTCAAGCCCTGCCTCTTTAGCCCTTGTAATTGCCTCAATGGTTGATTTGCCTGTTGTAATAACATCGTCAACAATCACAACCCTGTCGCCTTCTTTGACATTGCCTTCTATCCACTGTCCGCCTGGGCGGATGCCGTGCGCTTTTGCCGATTTCCTCACCACAAATGTCTCAACAGGTTTCCCTTTTAAATGAGATGTGAATGAGACAGCATACGCAACAGGGTCTGCTCCGAGCGTGAGTCCTCCGATGGCTTTAGCGCCTGAATCCTTTATCATTTCATAGATGAGATTGCCGATGAGATACATGCCTTCGGGATGCAGAGTTACTGCCTTGCAGTTGAAATAATAATTGGACATCCTGCCTGACACAAGCTTAAATACCGGCTCTTCGCTGTATTTGAAAGCCTTTTCAAAAATAAGCTCTGTGAGGCGTTTTTTCATTGTGATTGAAAATACTACAAATGCAAAAGGTTGTCAATATCCGGGCAGATTTTTATTTAAACTATCGGTAAAATAGTGTAGCCATGAAATTTGAATTATTGGGCAAAGATGCAAATGCGCGCTTGGGCGTGATAACCACAAAACGCGGCGTTATCAATACTCCGGCATTTATGCCTGTGGGAACGCAGGCAACTGTAAAGGCCATGTCTCCTGATGAGTTAAAAGAAATCGGCGCCGAGATTGTCCTCTGCAATACATATCATCTTTATCTCAGGCCCGGGCATAAAACAATATCATCTCTCGGAGGCCTGCATAAATTCATGAACTGGGACAAGCCCGTCTTAACCGACAGCGGAGGTTTTCAGGTCTTCAGCCTCTCGGCTTTAAGGAGCATATCGGAGAATGGAGTGCAGTTCAGGTCTCACCTGGACGGCTCCATGCACTTTATCGGGCCTGATGAGGCCATGGAGATTCAGTCTGCTCTCGGCTCTGATATCTGCATGGCATTTGATGAATGCACGCCTTATCCTGCATCTTATGACTATGCGGTTAAGTCGCTTGAACTGACAACAAAATGGGCGCGAAGGTGTAAGGAATACGAAATGCAGAACTCCGCAATCGGCAATCGGCAATCCGCATTTCCCGGGCAAGCCCTTTTCGGAATCATTCAGGGGGGAATCTATAAAGACTTGCGTAAGAGGAGCATTGAAGAACTTATTGAGATAGGTTTTGATGGATATGCTGCGGGCGGACTCAGCGTCGGTGAACCAAAAGAAGATATGTATGAAATAATAAATTTCACTGCTCCGCTTATGCCTGAAGATAAACCGCGCTATCTCATGGGGATTGGCGGCCTGAAAGATATGCTTGCCGCAGTTGAAGCCGGCTTTGACATGTTTGACTGCGTAATGCCTACAAGGAACGCAAGGAACGGGACGCTTTTTACAAGCAGTGGAAGAATCAGCATCAAGAGAACAGAATACAAATCTGATAATTCTCCATTGGATGAAAACTGCGGGTGTTATGCGTGCAGGAATTTCTCAAAGGCATATCTGAGGCATCTTTTTCTTGCAAAAGAAATACTTTCCATGAGGCTGAACACAATACACAATCTTTATTTTTACATAGACTTTTTCAGAAAAATGCGTGAAGCTATTAGCAAAGGACAGTTCAAGGAGTTCAAAAACAGATGGGAAACAGCGCTTCAATAGATAATGTGTCTCAGATAAGAAGGGTTCTTCTTTACACCCTTGTTTTAAATGCAGGTGTTTCTCTTGCAAAGATTATCTACGGCTATATGAGCAATTCAATAGCGATGACGTCTGACGGCTTTCATTCGCTCTTTGACGGCGTTTCAAATATAGTCGGCTTAATCGGCATCTGGATAGCTTATCATCCGCCTGACGAAAACCATCCCTACGGCCATAAAAAGTATGAAACCCTGTTCACTATTATCATCGGCGTGATGATATTTATTGCCTGTTTTCAGATACTCAAACAGGTCTATCACTCAATTGTTGAATTTCACAGGACAGAAGTGACAACAGCAAGTTTTGCCGTGATGTTGATAACGATGGGTATAAACGCATTTGTGGCGGTGTATGAGTCAAGGAAAGGGAAAGAACTTAAAAGCGAGTTCCTGATAGCCGACGCCCTGCACACAAAGAGCGACATATTGGTATCTGTCGCTGTAATTGCAAGCCTTATATTTACAAGAGCAGGCTATCGTTTTGCGGATGCGCTTGTCGGCATTGTCATAGCATTTCTTATAGCAAGGATTGGCTATGAAATCATTAAAAGGGCGTCTGACGTCCTGGTTGACACAATCTGTATTGATACCACGGCTCTTGAGGGTGTGATAAAAAGCGTTGAGGGCGTAAAAGGATGCCATGACATAAGGACCAGGGGCACTGAGCGCTCAATAAATCTTGATGTGCATATACTTGTTAACCCGAAAATATCTGTAGAGAAAGCTCATGAGATTGCCGACTCCGTAGAGGAGAAGATAAAAACGGTATTCCCGTCAGTCCTGGATATTGTCGTTCATATAGAGCCTGAAGGGAATGACTGTAAATAATGTCCGGGCAAAGTAATTAGAAATATTTTAAAATAACTTTCATGAAAGCAAAGAAGAATCTGAATCAAGGAGTTTAAATCAGCAAATGACAACCGTTCTTTTTATCGCGGGAATTGCGGGATTAATATTAGGCGGAATCATCGCATGGCTTCTTGCATCTTCCAGCCTTCAAAGACTTCAAGGAAGGGCAGAAAGCGCAGAGGCCGTGAATAGTGAACTCAGGCAGCAAATTCTTCAGAAGGACACTGAATTGTCTAAAATTAGAACAGACCTTACAGAAGAGAAACAGGCACGGGCTTCCATGGATGCAAAATATCAGGAGGCAGAAAAAAACTTACGGACAATAGAGACTTGGATTACTGACAAGCTGGGTTCTATTTCTCTGGACGCCCTTTCCAAAAACTCTGCCGAGTTTCTGAAACTCGCTGAAGAAAAACTTAAATCACAGACCGTTGAGGGGGAAAAGGAGCTTGAGGGCAAAAAATATCTTATAGATAAGAGCGTTGAGACTATAGCAAAGACACTCTCTGAGATGCAGCAGAAATTAACCGAAGTTGAAAAGGGCAGCGTTAAGATATCTACCCTGGTTGAACATCATGCAGATATAACGTCAAAACTCAATGATACAACCGAACATTTAAAACATGCGCTTGCAAGTTCCAAAAAGAGGGGCGAGTGGGGGGAGCGCATGGCAGAAGATATTCTCCGTTTGGCAGGGCTGGTAGAAGGCATAAACTACATCAAGCAGAAGACGCTGGAAGGTTCTTCCGGAAGGCCTGATTACACATTTTTTCTCCCTAACAGCCTGAAAGTAAATATGGACGTAAAGTTTCCACTTGATAATTATCAAAACTATCTTGATGCGCAGACCGACCACGACAAAAAAAGATTTAAAGAGGAACTTATCAGAAATGCAAAAACAATGATTAAGCAGGTAACGAACCGCGCTTACATAGACACCGCTGACAACACTGTTGATTATGTTATTGTTTTTATCCCGAATGAACAGGTTTACAGTTTTATTAATGAAGCTGACGCATCAATAATGGATGAGGCGCTGAAACTGAAGGTTATTTTGTGCTCGCCTTTTACGCTCTATGCTGTGCTTGCAGTTATAAGACAGGCAGTTGCAAACTTTAACGTGGAACGGACCGCATCCGAGATACTTAAACTGCTCGGAGAGTTTTCAAAACAGTGGGGATTATATAAAGAGAAATTTGAAGCGATGGGCAAGCGGCTTGACGATGCTAAAAAAGAGTATGATATTATTGCGACAACAAGAAGCAATATGCTTGAAAGGCCGCTGAGGAAGATTGATGATTTAAAAAGACAAAAGGCTATTGATTTTGATGCAGATATAGATTCTGACAAACCTGCATTGCTTGGATAACAAGGATTTTTATTGTTTCTTAAATAAGCCTAAATCAACGGAGGAGTCATGTCAGTTTTTGAAGAGGCGGGAGAATTAAGAAAACTCTGGGGAGGGTTCTGGGCTTCAAGGGTTCTGCTGACCGCAAACAATTACAGGGTTTTTGATTATCTTATTAAGCCTCAACCGGCAAAGACAATCTCAAAAAAACTAAAGACGGATTTAAGGGCTGCCGAGATACTGCTTGACGCCCTGACAGGAATAGGGCTTCTAAAAAAGAACAGGGACAAGTATTCAAACGCTCCAATTGCGGCAAAGTTTCTTGTCAGGGGCAGCGCTTATTATCAGGGTGATATTCTCAGACATGCTGATACGCTCTGGCAGAACTGGTCTGAACTGGATGAGGTTATAAAGACGGGAAAACCGGCCAGAAAAGCTCACGACCATGAGGCGTTTATTATGGGAATGCATAATATCGCATCACTTAAGGCAGTGGATGTGATTAGAAAAATCGGGATGAAAGGGGTAAAGACAGCGCTTGACCTCGGAGGAGGGCCGGGAACTTATTCCATTGAGATGGCTAAAAGGGGAGTTGACGTCACGCTCTTTGACAGGCATGAGACCGTAAAGATTGCAAAGAGGGTTATAAGTAACCCCTCCTTGTTCCTCCCCTTAAATAAGGGGAGGATAGGTGGGGTTAATAATATCAACTTCATAGAGGGCGACTTTATTTGTGACAACATAGGCAGGGGTTACGACCTCATCTTTGCAAGCCAGATACTACATTCACTCTCAGAAAAAGATAATCTCTACTTGCTTAAGAAATGCAAAAGGGCCTTGAATAAACGCGGAAGAATAGTCATTCAGGAATTCAGGCTCATGAAAGATAGGGCGCATCCTGCTCACAGCGCTTTGTTCTCCGTAAATATGCTTGTCAATACAGAAGGCGGAAGAAGCTATTCTACGGACGAGATGAAAAACTGGCTCTCAAAAACAGGATTCAAAAAAGCAAAAGAAAAATTAATAGGAGAGGCAGTTATAATTCAGGCTTTTAATCTGTAATAATGACCAAGAAAAGCAGCTAAATGGCTGGTTGCCTTAAATTCAATTTAAGGCATTATTCATTTCACAACTTCGATATTTAATTCTTTAATCATCTTCCAGAGCGTAACCCTGCTTATACCGAGATGCTTTGCAGTAATGGTTTTATTCCAGTTATGTTTTGATAAGGCAGAAATAATGTGATCACGATTTTTATAATTTTTCCCCTGTGGATGTGATCCCTCTTCCATCTGTAAGATATACGCTGGAAGATTGGGAATGCCTATTATTCCATTTTTACAGGTTATTGCCGCATATTCAAGGGCGCTTATCAGCTGCCTAACATTGCCTGGCCACTGATATGCCTTCATTGCGCCTAATGCCTCCGGTGTAATCCCCTGTATGTCTCTCTGATTAACGAGATTTATTTGCTTTAGGAAATGAGATATTAAAATGGGAAGGTCTTCTTCCCTTTCCCTTAAAGGAGGGATATAGATTGGTATAACATTTACTCTATAGAAAAAGTCCTCTCTAAGCTGTCCTGAGTCTACAAGGCTGCACAGGTCTTTGTTTGTAGCGCTGATTAGTCTCACATTTACATTAATAGGTCTTTGGTCTCCTACACGATCTATCTCGCCTTCTTGAAGCGTCCTCAAAAGTTTAGCCTGCATAGACGGAGACATATCACCAATCTCATCCAGGAAAATACTGCCATTTTTAGCGGCCTCAAATCTGCCCTCCCTATCCTTTATAGCTCCGGTGAAGGCTCCCTTTACATGACCGAAAAGCTCACTTTCAAGCAAAGATTCATTTAAGGCAGCGCAGTTGACTTTTATGAAAGGCCTTTTTTGTCTCCTGCTTAATTTGTGTATTGCATTGGCAACAAGTTCTTTGCCAGTTCCGCTCTCACCGCATATTACAACAGAGGCTTCGCTCATAGATGCATTTTGTATCTGTTCATGAAGTTTTTGCATTGCCTGACTTGTACCTATCAAACCCATAAAACCATATTCATTCTGAAGTTCGTTTCTAAGTGCCTCTATCTCCAGTTCTTTGAAGTACAAAGAAGATATATCTGTCATCACCTCTATGGCACATATAGCTTCTCCGCTGTCATCCTTTAAAACAACAGCATTCTTGAGTAGATAAACTGTTTTTCCATTCTTTGCCTTTATATTGCACCGCTTATTGACAGCGCGGCCTTTTTCAAAAAGCTTGCATTTTTTGCCATTTTCTGAATTGGGTAAAAACACACAGGCGTCTGTATCCAGTATTGCGCACGGCTTGCCCATAACTTCATCTCTTTGATAGCCTGTCATCTCTTCGGCAGCGCGGTTGAAGAATAGAATATTCATTTCTTTGTCCACTACCATAAATCCATCTGTCATGGTTTCAAGTACACTCATTAAGAAATTCGTATCTTTGAAAAAGTCTTCCATCCTGTTAAGCATTAAAACTCCTTTAACATTCGCTTAACAAAATTTAACAATAAAATTAACGTGGCTGTCAAGTAGATAATTTTGTGACGCAGGGAAGTTGTTGAATTTAAAGTATTTTTAGGCTGCTCATCCTCTTGCCTCAGGCCTAAAACGTGAGGCATGGAATTTGCTATTAAAGATTCAAAATCTTTTTGGAGGAGATATGGAAGAGATATGGAAGATAAGAAAAAGAGAATGGCGATTATTGCATCAAAAGGGACACTGGACATGGCATACCCGCCTGTGATACTTGCCTCAACAGCGGCTGCGATGGATGTAGAAGTAGGGATATTCTTTACACTGTAGGCGCGAGGATAGAGGATAAGGGCTATAGAGAAATCGCAAAACTCGCGGCTGCATTAGGGCAAGAAAATCTTGAAAGAAAGGAGATAGTTTTTAGACAGTTTCCAATATCTAATTAATGTTGTATCAGCAACAAATTTTAAACAGGAGGTTGTTATATGAAAAAGTTATTGGTAGTTCTCGTTTCTCTCTCTTTCCTTCTCCCTCTCCCGTCATTTGCCGCTGATCAGGCAGATATTCTCCAGAAGATAGAGGCGCTTTCAAGGGAACTCAATCAACTGAAACAGCAGATGCAGGAGACACAGAAGAAAGAGACCACAAAGGAAAAAAGAATCACGGCTGTTGAGAAAAAGGCTGAAGAAGCAGCAGGGCCTTCTTGGCTCAAAATCGGCGGAGACTTTAGGGCAAGGGTCGACAGCCTGAGCGGTAAAACTCACGACGCATGGGTTTTTGGACCAGAAGGCGCTGCTGCAACCGCGGGAAAAGATGTAAAGAATGATTCTCTATTTACTAACCGGTTCGGCCTTAACATAATAGCCAAGGCAACAGAGGACGTTACGGTTATAGGAAGGCTCCTCATGTACAAGGTATGGG
>Ga0210050_1003556_pt1 | contig 13711 bp, 17 predicted proteins | sample CryGey132114_all_FD_185463 | JGI IMG/M metagenome (GOLD analysis project Ga0210050, IMG submission 185463) | Groundwater microbial communities from aquifer - Crystal Geyser CG22_combo_CG10-13_8/21/14_all (SPAdes) (version 2) | ecosystem: Environmental > Aquatic > Deep subsurface > Groundwater ...
AACAACATCTTGCTTAAAAGAAAGTTCTTTCTTTAACATTTTCATCACCTCTTCTCCTAAAAGATAATGAAAAGTCTAGGACAATTGAGATGTCGTTTTAAAGAGACAATTCAGAAGACGTGCAACAACCTATACAAAAACTTGACAAAATTCTTTAAATAACCGACTATATAAATAGTATTATTTGTTGCCTATGGATAAAAATGTTTCCCAACTTGACCCCAAGCTTAAAGAGGCCTACGACCGGGTTATGGGCACAGTTATAACTCCATCGGCAAAAGAATCACAGGTTATACCATCTACACTTCCTCCCTCAATCCCAACTCCACCTACTGCTCCAATCGAACATGTAAATACTACACCGATAGCTCATTCTGAACCTTCACCTATGGCAACGGCTGTTCAGCATCAAGCGGTTTCGTCTCCTGTCTCAACAACTCAGGTCATAACTATTCCTCATAAAAAATCAAGGTCTCGGGCGTTAATTTTTATGCTTGCCGGAATTATTTTTTTCGTAGTTTACGCACTGCTGTGGATAAAAATGTTTAATTTAAAATTCCCCATCCTAAATCCGTAAACAGAATTAAGAATCAAGAATTATGAATCTAGAATTATTTTAATAATCTCCTTTTGGTTTCTTCGATGGTAATTAATTCGCTATCTTTTGAAGTTCTTTTTTTCCACTCAGTCATATTATCTGTTTTGTCGCTGACAACCAATCTAACGGAAATTCCAATTAGATCGCAGTCTGCAAATTTCTGCCCTGCAGAAACTCCTTCCCTGTCGTCATACAAAACTTCAATTCCTTCATCCAGTAATTTTTGATAAACTTCATCTGCCTTTTTATTTAACCCAACCAAGTGAGCTTGATATGGTGCGATTTCTTTTGGCCAAATAATTCCTTTATCATCATTAAAAAGTTCTACTGCTATTCCAATTAATCTTGTAATGCCAATTCCGTAACTTCCAAAATATGGAAATTTCTTTTCTCCGCTTTTGTCTGTATAAGATGCGTTCATTTTTTCGCTATAATAAGTTCCGAATCTAAAAATATTTCCCGCTTCAATTGCTTTACCAACCCTTATTAGAGATTTACATTTAGGACACTTATCGGCTTCTTTAACCTCTGTAATTTCATCGTTCTGGGCAAACTCACACTTCTCACAGTAATAAATCGTGTCTTCTCCTGAATCACTCAAGACTTGATATTCATGAGTTATATTCTTGGTAAATACTCCTCCTCCTGCTTCAACGATCTTGACATCAAAACCGATTCTTTTAAAAATTTTTAAATATGCATCGGACACTTCCCAATAGTACTTATCTAAATCTTCTTCTGTTTCGTGCAAGCTATAAAGATCTTTCATTAAGAATTCTCTACCTCGCAAAATGCCTGATTTTGCCCGCAATTCACTCCTAAATTTTGTGGAAAAGTGATAAATCTTAACCGGAAAATCTTTGTAGCTAGAGAGGTGTTTTCTGACTAAGTCCATAACAATTTCTTCGTGAGTAAAAGAGAGCGCATAATCTTTATCATCTTTTTTAAATTGATACATAACCTCTTTCGCAGACTCCCATCGTCCTGTTTCGTTCCAAATGTTTTTAGGATGAAGAAGCGGCATTAAAACCTCTTCTGCTCCTGTTTTATTCATTTCTTCACGGATAATTTGCTCAATTTTTTCTTTAACCCGGTAACCAAGCGGAAGAAGAGTATATGAACCGGACATTAATTTGTCTATGAATCCTCCTCTTAAAAGAAGTTTTGCGTTAGTCGAAACTTCATCTTTGGGCGATTCTTTAATTGTCTTTCCAAAAAGCTTTGAATACTTCATAAGGCTAGTATATCATTCTTTGTTAATTTCTAGTTTAGCATAAATCCTAAAATGTGCTATTATTTCTTTATGCAAATTGACGAAATTATTAACAAGATAAAAAAAGAACCTCAATATCTAAGTCTTAAGAATGTTGTAGAAAATAATTCATATCACACTAACCAAGCTACTTATGATCACAGCTTAGAGGTTTTAGAACGTGCCAAAGAATTTTGTTCAGGTAATTTTATCGAAAACGAAGAGGCAAAGAAATTATTTAAAGAATTTACAAATCAAGAGGTTGGCGGATTAAAAATTATTGATTCTATGCTTTTGGTTGCACTTTTACACGATATTTCTAAGGGAGCACGTTATAAAGACAACAACGAGCAAGAGCAAGTAGTTTTAAAAACACTTCCAAATGGGAATACTTCCGGCTACATGCACGAATACGTTAGTTCACTTCTTGCACCACAACTATTAAAATACAAAGGACTTTCCGAAGAGGCTGTTAATCATGTTTGTAAAATAATAAAACTTCACGATGCATTTAACGAAGACTATTTTAAAATGGTTTCGGACTGGCCAATAGAGCAAATTGTAGATAATGTTAAGCTTCGTGCGGAAGGCGTTTATATCGAAGCTCTTTTTAATATTTACTGCGATTGTTTTACAGCAGAACCTTTTCAATTTGCGCTTGAAACAATTAAAAAAATCTTTGAATCTCCATCTTTTTATACTAAAAGAACATTTTATTTTTAATAAAATCTATAACAAATAGTAATTTTCTAATAAAAATGGTAGAATTTTACTCTAGTGGAAAATAAAGAAATGTTATTTAATCCTGAACAATTAATTTCTAAAAAAATCCTTCTCTGGGATTTAGATGGAACTGCTTTTTCTGCTGCAAATAAATTGCACGATGCTGTAACGGAAATTGGCTTTAGAGAAATTTATGGAGTGGAAGCACGTAAAAATGACGTTGTTACAGACGGAATGACAGATAAACAGCTTATTATAGAAGTTTTAAAGCTTCACGGCTTAACAAAAGAACAAGTAGAAGCAAGGTTTATCGAAATGATAAATGTAATGAACGAGAATTTTCTGAGACAAATTAAACCTGGAGACTATATCCCCCTACCTGGAGTAAAAGAATTAGCAACTGCAATACGAGCACAAGGAACACCCAACGGGATTTTAACAGGAAATCCAGAAATAATTGCGTGGGAAAAATTAAGAGTTGCAGGGATTAAGGATTTATTTGATTTTGGCGCATTTGGAGACTCAACAGACAAAAGAGTTGAACTAGTTACGGAAGCAAAAAGAAAAATTGATACAAAATTTGGAATAAATTATCCAATGACTAATTTCGTAATTCTTGGAGATACACCAAAAGATATTGCTTGCGCTAGAGATGCAGGAATTCCCGTAGTTGCAGTATCTAGCGGAAGATATACGTTTGAACAATTAAAACAAGAAAAACCGGATCTATTAGTACCGTCACTTACGGAAACCGCTAAAATTCTTAAATTTATTAGCTAGACTGCCAGGCTTCCTTCTACTACGTCTTCTGAGGGTAAAAGCAAAACCGGTTTGTCCACACCATCAACTGCAAACAACATTCCCGCGCTTTCCAATCCTCTTATTTTTCTTGGTTCCAAATTAACAACAAACGGCAGCTTTTTATCTATTAAATCTTCGGGTTTATACCATTCTGCTATCCCGGAAAGGATCTGACGTTTTCCAACTTCCGGACCAAAATCAACTTCCAATTTTAAAAGCTTATCTGCATTTTCCACCTTTTCGCAGGTTAAAATTTTTCCAATTCGAATCTCTATTTTCTTGAATTCTTCAAATGTAATATTCATAGCATTAACAATTTAGCAATATAACAATTCAACAGTTTTGTAGTGATGTATCAATACGCTATAACAAACTCACTAGTCATTTAAAATTCGAAAATTGATTGAAAATTGATAATTGATAATTGGAAATTAAAATCATATCTTATTCTTCTCCATGTATTGTGTGTAAGGACTGTAATCGGATCCAAATATTTTTGCCGTTAGTTCTATGGCAAGTTCCGCTGTTTTATTATCTATGTCTTTTGTCGAATTATATTCTACCAAATCCATTCCAACAACGTTACAGTTCTTGCCAATGTATTTTGCAATCGCGGAAATTTCCCTGTAAGTTAATCCCCCTGTGTTTGGAATGCCAACCCCCGGAGCGTAAACATAATCTATAACATCTAAGTCTAAACTTACCCAAATATTTTTTACTTTTTTATTTAAATCATTAATTATTTTAAATAAAGGGTTCATGCCGTTTGCCAAAAGATCCATTATCGTAAAAGTTTTAATTTTTTCTTTTTTAATAAATATTTCCTCCGCATTATCAAAATCATTTCCCCCAACTAAAATAATATTTTCTTTTTTTATCTTTCCACCTTTTTTATAAACATTAATTAATTTTTCGTTTCCATACCCTAAAACCGAAGCAACATGCATACCGTGAATATTTCCGGAGAGAGTTGATTTATCCGTATTAATATCTCCATGTGTATCCAAATAAATAACTCCTAAATCTCCTTTTAGAGCAACTGATGCGCCGGAGATTGTACCCAAGGAAATTGCATGATCTCCCCCAATTGCCAAAACTTTATTTTTGGAACTAATAACCGAATCTACTTTTTTAGCGGTAACTTCCGACACTCTTACTATTTCGTCTAAGTATTTTAAGTTTTTTTTACCTGCTTTTATTTTTTCTCTTGCGGAAATTTTTAAATTGCCTTCGTCTTTAATTTCTATTTGGGGATTTTGAAGTTTCTTAACAATCCCTCTTGTTCTAAGGGCTTTCGGGGCAGCATCCACCCCTAAATTTTCCGCCCCCAAATCCATCGGAATCCCAATAATTAAAATTTTTTTCTTACTAGCCATAGCGATAAATTACTAAACTAGTATAACATTAAGTTCAAAAAAGATGAATAGAGGTTCAACCCGCGGGGCTGGAAGCTCGATTTTTATAGGATTTTATTGAATCTTCGGGAGAATTGGCTAAATAAAAGATAATTAAATTAAATACTGCAAAGAGTATGCTACTACGTAGTAGTTATATTTTACGTAATATTCTTTCAATATTTTTATGGAGCTCGCTTTTCTCCTCCAATCTAGCCAGCACACTCCTAATTTTTTCTTTTTGTCTTTTACTGGAATTTTTTATTATTTCTTCCAAAAGTAATTCCGGCCAAAAATACATAGAATATTTTCTTTTGATAACGTCCCATTCCGATTTATTTTGCCAAGTTTTTGCATCTGATTGTTTGGGCAATTTATCTATAATTTTTCTAAAGCCCTCTCCTCTCTCCGAAAGCCAAGCCGCTATTTTTGCAACAGTTGAATGGCTTGCATAAATTTCCCTCGCAATTTCTTCGTAGGTTTTACCCGCTAGCAGAAGCCTTGCAATCTTGAGACGTTTCGAAAGAATTTCCATCTCTCTTTTCGTTAACAAATCTTGGAGAAATAATGCGGCTTCGGAGATACTTTTTGATTGAACAACAGCATTGACTAGATCATATACTAATTGTTCTTGATCTTTCTTTGATAATTTTTTAATTCTTTTTTTGTCGAAATCAAATTTCTTCATTTGTATGTTACTACATAGTAGCATATTTTTGTAATAAACTGAACAATGTGAATTTCGAGATAGATACCTCTTCGTTTTGGAATTTATTGAATCTTTGAATCTACTGAATCTTCGGGAGAATCGGCTGACCGGTAAAAAGTCTAAACAAATCGTGAAGAGTAATTACAGTAATAAGTCCTAATAAAAGAACCATCCCGATTGCATGAGCATAACCTTCAAACTTTCTATTAACTTTTCGTCCCGTAACAACTTCTATTAAAATGAAAAATAATCTTCCTCCGTCTAATGCAGGAATTGGCAAGATATTTAATATTGCTAAATTAAGCGAAAGAAGCGAAACGAAAGAAAGAATGGCATACGGACCAATCTGTACAAACTGCCCCGTAAGCTGAGCAATACCAACGGGCCCTGCGATTCCTTTTGGAACAGATCCAAATAAAACAAGTTGATAAACCATCATCCCAAGTCCCGAAGCAATCATCCAAGATTCGGCAAGTGCCTCCTGCGTCCCCAAGACCGGAGCTTCGTACCATGGATATTTTTTTATTAACACGCTTTGAGAAATAGAAATTCCCATCGGTCCTTCATTTTTAGGATAATTTTTCCTCGGAGCAACCTCCAATTCCTTGATTATTAATTTTTGTCCTGAACCTGTCGAATGAATGATCTTTATTATAATCTTTTCTCCTAAATGCTCTTTCGTAATCGTAATCAACTGCTGGGCACTGGTTATTTTTATGTTATTAATTTCCTCTACGGTATCCCCTACTTTTAGCCCTGATTTTGCCGCAGGAGAATTTGAGACAATCCCCGAAACAACTACATTTTTCCCGGGAGTTGGAACACCAACAACAGAAAAAAGATAAGAAATAATTGCAACAGCCAACACGAAATTCATCGCCACTCCCGCAATTATTACTAAAATTCTTTGCCAAGTCGGTCTTGCAAAAAACGCTCTCCCGATATTTTTGATTTTTGTTTTTTGTTTTTTAATCTTAGGGGAACCTGAACCCGCTTCGTCTTCTCCAAAAAGACGAACAAACCCTCCTATTGGCAACCAATTAACCGAATAAACTGTTTCTCCTCTTTTGAATCCAAATGCCCTGGGTGGAAGACCAAAACCAAATTCTTCAACCTTAATTTTAAATAATTTGGCAACTACAAAATGTCCAAATTCATGAACCAAAACCAAAACGGAAAGAATTAATAAGAATATTAAAATTGTCACAAACATATTTTAAAATTTCCAATAACCAATAAACAAATAACCCAATCAATACTATAATAATTCAATGCAATAATGCAAAACTAATTTATTTGAGATTTGAAATTAGTAGTATTGGTTTATTCTTCAAACCTGAAGCAGTTCTTCTTTTTTCTTATTTCCGAAATCTTCTATTTGTTCCATTAAATAATCTGTTTCTTTTTGAATTTCTTTTTCCAGACTGGAAACTTCATCTTCACCGATCTTTTTATCTTCATGTTGTCTTTTAATATCATTCATTGCCTCGTGCCTTACCTGCCTTATTTGAATTTTTGCCCCTTCCAATTTTTGCCCTACCAAATGCGTTAACTCTTCTCTTCTTTCCTGGGACAAAAGAGGAATCGAAATTCTAATTACTTGTCCGTCAATTGAAGGCGTAAGACCAATATTTGCCTCCATTATTCCTTTATTTATTTCGCCAATTATGGATCCATCGTATGGAGCAATTTGAAGCGTTTGCGAACCGGACGAGCTAACATGCGCAAGTTCCACCACTTTTAATCTTTGTGTCCCACCGTAAGCACTAATAACAATGTTTTCTACTAAAGAGGGAGCTGCCCTACCTGTTCTAAGAGTAGAGAGGTCGTCCTTTAAAACCTCAAGAACCTTTTGCATTTTTAGATGAGTGACTGAAATTATTTCTTCCATTATATTTCTAACCGGGAAATATTTTTTACAGTTATATTCTCTCCTAACTTACCGATTACACTTTTAACAAGCTTTTCTATTGTTAGAGAATTATCTCTAATATACTCCTGTTTTAAAAGTGCAGCAACATCTTTTGGGTTCATTGCAACAACCTGCATTGCAACTTCGTGCGCTAATTTTTTAAATTCATCTGTTTTTGCTACGAAATCCGTCTCACACAAAAGAATTACCATTGCCCCGACCTTTCCGTTTTGATGAATATATGATTCAACTAATCCCTGTGATGTTTCCCTGTCTTGTTTTTTTTCCGCTTTCTCGATTCCATGTTTTTTTAACCATTCCAATGCTTTTTTATAATCGTCTTTTGTTTCTTCGAGGGCTTTTTTAATATCCACAATGCTTGCCTGCGTCTCTTCTCTAATTTGTTTTAGTAGCTTTATATCGGTCATAATTTATTAAATTAAAAATTCAAAGTTTAAAATTCAAAATTGCCTAAACACTTTAACAATTGAGCAATTTATTTTTTTGCTTTTGTCTTTATAGTTTTTACTTTTTTCTCTTTAACTTCTGCCACTTTCTTATCATCTTTAACTTCAGCGACAAATGATTTTTCTTTCAATTCCATTGCCGTTTTTTCTTTTTCGCTTTTAGCTCTAAGCTTTTCGCTATCTTCCTGATATTTCTTTCTTCCCTCTTCCCAGGCATTTATAATATAAGTGACAATTAATTTGATTGATCCAACCGCATCATCATTTGCGGGGATTGGATAATCAATAATTTGCGGATTAGAATTGGTATCAACAATCGCAACCGCTGGAACTCTCATTCTAATTGCCTCTTTTACTGCCAAATGTTCCATGTGAGAATCAACTATAAATAGCGCATTCGGTGCTTTCGACATCTCCGAAATGCCACTATACAAAGACTCTAGTCTGTTTTTTTCTTTTTCGAAAAGTCCAAGTTCTTTTTTGGTATATTTTGCCTTTTCGGAAGCATCGGTAAGCATTACTGTAATATCTTTAAGCTTCTTTATATTCTTGGAGATTTCCAGAGTATTTGTAAGAATCCCGCCAACCCATCTTTTGGTAACATAAAAAATGTTATTTTCGGCATGTTTTATTCTTTTAACTTCTTCCTCTACTATTTGCTGTGCTTGTCTTTTTGTTCCGACAACTAAAAGAGATCCGCCTTTTTGTGCAAGCTCTTTAACATAAGCTGCTGCTTCGTCCAATCCTTCTTTGGTTTTACCTAAATCGATGATTTGAATATTATCACGGGATTCAAAAACAAAATCGCGGGCTTTGGGGTTTGATCTGATTATCTGGTGACCAAAATGACAACCAGCTTCTAACAACTCTTCTAATGTAATTTCTTTCATATCCTTAAACCTCCGCTTTGAGCTTTAATTAAACCTTAAATTAGGATATTCATCAAAGCGTGTGTGATTAGAGGATTATATCGCAAATTAAATTAAAAAACAATAGTTTTTCGTTATCTTGAAAATAAAACTGTTTCTACAGGAGCACATTTTTTTGCATATCTATACATTTCCGGAGTAACAAATCCGCTTCTAACTTGCTCTAATGCCCTCTTTTGTTCCTCTAACTTTCTTACCGCAAGATCTTCTTCCGTTGGAGGAATTAACTCAATTAGCGTAGTAAAATGAATAAACTTAGAAGAATGTCCGTTCTGATCCTCATGCCCATTTCCAGAAACTTCGGAAGTTTTTTGAGCCGGAAGCCAAATACCCAACCCCCTCGATACCAAATAATACCACTCTTTTGCCTCTGTCTCTGCTTCCCTAGAATCTTTGACTCCCATTAATCTTTCTTTTATTAACTTTCTTATTGCGCTTGTGCGGCCCCTTTTAGGATTTTCTAAAAGCGTTCCCCTAACTTCTGGTCTCATGGTTGTGTATTATAGTACTAATTTTAAAATTTTCAATATGCCCCACGACTATTGACACGTTCGACTTCGTTTAGGATTAGCTCGCTCAGTGTCTGCGCGCACGTAAGTCATAGCGCTTGACAATTTAGGTTGAATGTTAGATATTAGGATTCAGAGTTTTGGGTCGTTTCGGATTTCGATATTCTAATTTCGAATTTTATAAAGTTATGGCTAAAAAGCACTCTAAAAAATCAAAACCTTTTAAACTAATAGTAATTCTTGCAATTATTGCCGCAATTCCGGTTACTGTTTTAATGAGCCAAAGACAGCAAAATATTAAACAGGAAGCGTCTACATTGGGAGGAATCGGAACGGCATGCGTTTCGGATGCAAGTTGCAGCGCGGGGCTCATTTGCGCTAATTATAAATGTAGTCCATCCTCTTCCGGTCATCTTGGAACGTATCAAAAAGATGGAGATTATTTATGCAGCAGATGTAGCAATACAAGCAAGTATTGCTACGCCACCTGGCATGAAGGAGATATAAAATGTGACAGAAATAATGTAATTTCCGATACTACTTATAATGTTGACTGTAATTGCAAAACGGGTACTAATAAAGGTGTTTGCCCGGACGGAAAATCAACTGCAACCTGCGGACGATAATCCCAATATAACCTCACAAGATCAACTATCTGTTTTCTGTTATCAAATATTTATTAATCGGATTTCTGTTTATCAATCAAGTTTTTCAACTTTTCCCTAAGTATGCTACTACGTAGTAGCATACTTTTGTAGTAATTGTGCATTCTGCACTTTCTAGATTTACAAAACTTGCTAGGTTTACCAAATTTATATTTTCTTTATCTTTAGACCTACTTTATTTTTAGATTTGTTGTGTCTTCGAAAAGATTCGAGGCTCAACCCGCGGGGTCGGAAGCTGAAAAAAATTAGAAATTAGAATTTAGAGCTTGGGGTAATCTTCCTCTTGACAGAGTTATTAAGGTTTACTATGCTAAATTTAATGGATAATCCGGAAATTAAGGCACCTAGCGTCTTTAAGAGGTTACGAACTTATCTTGCTTCTGCCACCTATGCCCGAACCATCGGATTTATCGGACTACTAATTGTGATCGCCGCCATTCCCCTAACCGTCTTTATCGCCCAAAAACAACAAGAAACCCGTCAAAGAGCATCCGAAATAACATTTAAATGTCAGACAATGTGTGCTCCTGGATATCAAGCTAGCTATATTACACAATGTACAAAAGCAGATGGCACTCCGGGCTGCGAGCAAAATCTTAGATGCTGTTCTGTTGGTGGGACTGCACCAACGGTAACACCATATCCAACACCTAATCCAACCGACTACCCCTACGTAAATGGATGTCCCAGTACCTGTCCTACAACATCATGTAAAAGCGCTTTAATTAATGGCGTTAAAAGATATGGATGTTTTGATACAAGAACATTTTGCTTTCAATGCGCACAATTCTCAGGATCATCATATACGTGTCAAAAAACATACAATTGTCCAACAGGCGAGAATGATGGGTGTCAAAACGCAACCACAGGAGGAGGGGCTTGTCCAGGCCCAACAACTGGTGGAGATTGCGTTGAAAACTCAAAAAAAGGTGCTTGCCTAATTTGCAAAAAAGGAGTTTATGTCGCTGATGATAGTTTTTGCACTACAGGTTGGAATTGTAATGTGTCAACGGGCGTGTGTGAAAATCCCAATTCAACCACAAATACCTGCCAGCTTTTAGAAGATTGGAAATGTGTTTCTTCTACTGCAGACTGTGGAACGGGATGGATGACATATAGTAGTAAAAGTTGTGGAAGTACCACTAGTAAATGTTGCACTAAAAATCCTAATGTTCCAGATTGTCAAAGTCTCGGTACAGGAAATCAGTGCCTTATCGCTAGTTCTTGCCCCAGCAATAGACCACCGGCTAATGGTTTTTGCGATGGTGAAACAATTTGTTGCGGACCTGCTACGACTACACAAAACTGCAATTATAATGGTATTTGCGAGCCAAGCGAGAGAGAGACCGTTGCTAATTGTTCCGACTGCGCGACAACAACTACCTGTCCGAGTGGCACTAGCAAAACTCCTAAGGCTTGCTCTGGTTCAACATGTTCACAAGGAAAAAGCTCAACCTGCGTTGCTGATTCATGTACTACAAATGCTAATTGTGTAACATCCACGTCCACGTCAACATCAACAACGTCCACATCGTCAACAACCACTACAACTCCGCCTGCGGGATCAACTATTCTTGCCTTAACTCTTGGACTGGACGGCATTGGATCAACCGGAGACAACCTAAATCCAAGTTCTGTAGATTCTAATAAAAACCCTCTGCATACCACAAGAAATGTTAGTGTAAAGATTTATGACAAGGCAGGAGCGGAAAAAGTAAACGGTACAGGCTCTACTGCTTACAATGCAACAACCGGTAAATTTACAGGCTCAATTACGCTTGCAAGCTTTACCACCGGTGACTACATTGTAAAAGTAAAAACAGACGGCTTCTTAAGAAGACTTATTGCGGGAATTCAAACAATTAGGGCTGGCACAACAAATACAATGCCTCTTACCACTTTAATTAATGGCGATATCGACAACGATAATAAGCTAACTATCTTTGACTACAACTTACTTATCAACTGCTCCAGCTTTAAAAAGGACAAAATCAGCACTAACACGCCTGCCTGCAGCGCGAGTATTAAAATCCATGCGGATCTTGATGACAATGGAATTGTTAACCAATACGATTATCAGTTATTTATAAGGGAGTTTTCCGCTCAAGCAGGAGACTAAAATAGTTTAAAATTCAAAGTTAAAAGTCCAAAATTAGAATTAAAAATTGACAATTTTTTAAAAATACGCCATTATTTAAGTAGCAGTAATAAATATGAAATTAGACTTTATGCCAAAAAGAACCCTTGCTTTGATAATATTTTTAATCGTAGCAACTGTTGGACTTGTTGCACTTTCGGTTTATAACAAACCACCGGAACCCGCTCCTATTGTTAAAAAACCTGTAATTCCGGAATATGTTCAAACTATTATCTCCCTATCAAACAATATTACTCCTGTTGCAACCAAGCCTGGACAATTTCAAACAGAAGCAATAATAATTTCTACCGGCTCGAATAAAGTTACCGCAGTTCAGCTTGAATTAACCTACGACCCCAAAGCTTTATCTAATGTAACTATTACTCCCGGTACTTTTATAAAAGAACCAACAGTCCTTCTTAAAAAAGTAGATCCTGTACTTGGAAGAATAACACTTGCCATGGGTGTTAATATGGGAGAATCGGGAGTAAACGGAGACGGACAGATAGCAATTATTACTTTTACGCCAAATGTCGGATACACAACAACCCAAATTGGTTTTATGCCGACAACCGGAGTATCTGCCGAAGGAGTCTTAAAGTCTGTCTTAAAGAGAGCTACAGGAGCCGTAATTACACTTGAACAACCGGCAGCAACCACAAGTGCCTCTCCTAGAATCTCCGTTCCAACCAACCGCGGAGAGTAAATCTTTACTCTTGATTTAATAAAAACAGAGTTTTATACTGCGCTTATTATGTTGGAAAGCACGATCAGTAGACTTCCTGAAAGAGATCAAATTGAAATAAGGGGACTTTTCGATAAATATGCGGAAAGAAACTCGCCTAAAAATCAAGCAATTGCAGCTCTGGTTATAATAGCTATAGCGGTAATCTTAGGACCTATTTTAGAAATTGGAGAAAGGGAAAAACCTGTAAACTCTTCCCCTGCCGCAACTACAATTTTTACCGCACATCCGCCAACCCTAACTACACTGCCAAAATAATTTGGCTTAAAAATATACAAATACTACCAATATTCAAATTTTAAATCAATGTAGAATTTACAAAAAATTAATTTCCTTTAGTCTTTAAAATAATCGAGCTAACTATTTTAAATAATCTCTTTTCCCTCTTGCTTTAAATAATTCGATTCAGGACCATTAGCAATTTTGTTTGTATCCTCAATCAGCCTTAACCAATAATTAATTTCTTTTCCTTCTTTTCTAACGATGCAATATTTTGCGATAAAATCCTTCCTGCTGTCTGTTCCATCTGCCTCTTGATCATTTGCCCCCATCGAAGTAATAGATCTTGATATTTAATTAATAATTATTAAATTCTGAGGAGTTGTGGGAAGAGTTTTTATGAAATTTAAAACATCTACCACGAATTTATAAATTCTTTCGTGAATATCTTGTGGTTTTTCTTTACTAATCATTTAAGATTTGGCTATTGATTTGTTTATTGGCTTATTTGTTTATTGCTGCTCCTACGGTGCTACTTCTTGCCAGGTGTATGTGGAGGTTTTAATAACTGACGGTGCGTTAAGAATAAAGTCCGGTCTTGCCTTTATGTAAAGAGAAGGGCTATTAATATTGCCTGCGCAAAGATCCCGG
>Ga0210050_1003558_pt1 | contig 13700 bp, 8 predicted proteins | sample CryGey132114_all_FD_185463 | JGI IMG/M metagenome (GOLD analysis project Ga0210050, IMG submission 185463) | Groundwater microbial communities from aquifer - Crystal Geyser CG22_combo_CG10-13_8/21/14_all (SPAdes) (version 2) | ecosystem: Environmental > Aquatic > Deep subsurface > Groundwater ...
GTTCCTTCGCTGTTTCATTAAGAGATATTTCCGGAACTTTTACTTCCGGAAGGTTTACAGACATCGGGCTCGCTTCCGCAGTAGCCGTGGACAGAGATGCGTGTGAACCGGCGGGCGCTGTTTCCATACCGCTCCAACGCAACACTTTTTCCTCGATAAGAGCACGCGGTTCAGCGTAACGCTCGCGAGAAATAGCGATAACTTTATCGCGAGAATCCATGTGTTTTGCAATTGGCGGAAGCGATAAGGCACTAAATGGCGGCGTTGCAACTCCGTCCACCATAAGCTTCAAATACATGTTGTACTTTGAAATATTGAGCAAGTCCTCAAGTACAAATGTTGGAGCAAATTCAGGTTCAAGCTTTTCCGCATCGGTTGCTCCAACACGCATTGTGATAATGGTTCCGGCGTTTCCAAAAATAGCTGCCGCAACTTGCTCATCGAGCTGCTCGATATATTGATGCGCGACAATGAGATTTAAACGGAACTTACGCGCCTCGGAAAGAATGCTCGCGAATGATTCGTTTGCAAAGTTTTGAAATTCGTCCACGTATAGATAAAAATCTCGGCGCTCGTCTTCCGCGACATTTTGTCGTTCTTGCGCTGCTAATTGAAGTTTTGTAATCAACATGCCACCGAGCAGGCGCATATTATCTTCACCGATACGCCCCTTAGAAAGGTTTACAACAAGAATCTTTCCATCATCCATAACGCGCCGAAGGTTCACGGAAGATTTTACTTGCGCAACCATATTGCGAATCACGGAGGAGCTTAAAAACTGCCCAACTTTGTTCTGCACAGGAGCAATGGCTTCCGTCGCATATTTTTCTGACCAGCCTGCAAACTCGGCGATCCAAAAGGTTTTTACAATTGGATCACGAATTTTTTGGACGACACGCGTTCGATATTCTTTATCAACAAGAATGCGGTTGATTCCAAGAAGCGTCGCCCCCGGATAGTCGAGCAAAGCCAGCACGCAGTTCATGAGAATATATTCCATGCGCGCGCTCCAGACATCCGGCCAGATCTTTTTAAAGACGCCCATCAACCCGGAAGCAATCAAGGGCTTTTGCTCATCCGATTCGGTTTCTAAAATATTAAATCCAACGGGATATTCAATGTCGGAAGGATTAAAATATACGACGTCGTTTATGCGATTTGATGGGATGAAATCAAGCAGCGTTTCTGCCGTATCGCCGTGCGGATCAATATAACAACAGCCATGCCCATTTTGAATGTCTTGAACAATCAAATTCTCCATGAGCGTCGTCTTTCCCATGCCCGTCTTTCCAATAACGTACATGTGACGCCGTCGATCATCCGTTTTGATACCAAAACGACGCCGTTCGTTTCGATAGTTGGTTTCCCCAAACAGCGTTATCTCGTTCAAATGATCGTGATTGTATTCAGTTGGCATAGAAGGGACGTTCCTCGACATGAGTCAGGCCCGTCTTAAGGTACGAAACGGAAACGCCTACGGGGCAGATCCGCTCTAAAAACAGTATAGCGCGTATGCTAGGCGAACGGAATATTTGCGGGCGGCTCCGCTTTTTTTGCTTCCACGCGGCGCAATTGAGGAGCGCGAACCTGCAAAAGAATAGGGAAATGCCATAGTGTAGCAAGTTCTTCGCCTGAAAGCTGGAATGGAGAAAGGCCAACCCAAGAAGAGCGTCCGCGATAGGCGCGAATAAGCTTACTTTTTCTCGTATTATTGCGTCGAGCTTTAAACCACCAAAGGTTACTACTCATACCCGTACGTTTTAGGTCAGGCTTAAGCGCCTGCATATTAAACGTATTCATTTGCTTGATCGCGCCAATAAAAGGCTGAACCGCCTTCGATTTTTTCATGACCGTTTTTTTTGCAATATACAAAAAACGGATTTTGCACATAAAACCAATTTTCGATTCCTTTCTTTCAACTGCTTCAAGAACATACCTTTCTCCAGGAGAAAGCATCATCATGCGTGGAGGATCGTTTTTTTTCTCTTCTTTTTTAGGGGCGGAACCGGAGCTTCCCAGCGCAACCGACATAACATCTTGTGCCGCTTGTATTGGCAGTTCGATTACTTGAGTTAAAACCGATGGTTTTGGCTTCACTTCGGTTCCTTTTAACTTATTGATAACTTTTTCCGCACGTTTTCGAAAATCTTTTTGGTCTGTTGGAAGCATCACGATTTGATACCAAGCCTGCTCCCCTTTTCCGAGACGGGAGAAGTTTTCTAATAGAACAGCAATCGGATCTTTAAGTTCGCCGGAAACCTTGTCCTCAAACTCAGGATACGTGCGAAGCGGGTATGGATCGGGCTGAACGTTCGTCATCTCCGTTCCCCAGAGATCCCATTCTTCGTCCGGATAATTGATGGGCACGTTTTTCGTATAATCTTCCGCTTCTCGAATTTCCGCATCAGGATACTGTGCGTAAATAGATGCTTCAATCAGATCGCGTAAGCTCGATAAACTGTGCACAAAAAAGCTTACGCGCCCTTCAATAGAAGCTATCTCAATACTAATAGAGGCCTGCGACTCCCCATGGATCCACGTGTCGGTCCAACCGACAGAAGAGTGCGCACCGGCTAAGTTTGAAAAAATGTTTTCTACCGCTCTCACCGTTTGCTCAGATGTGCGCGGAATATCGATCTCAAGCATCACCCATTCTTTTTTTGCAGCCGCTTTTGATTGAACGAGGTCAAGCCAAAGGGTACGAAGCATCCAGAACAGAAAAACAACCAGAATAATCCATCCTCCGTTGACAAACAAAATCACCATGGCCGTGAACGGATCACTGCCGGCTGCGTTTAAAAACGCATTCAGATCAAACTGAAATATAGAGAATGAATACAAGCTCTGAAGCATGCTCGTTACAGTATACCACAGGCTGAAAGTGCCAAGCTACTTCTTTCGTCTTTTGGAAAGCTTCTCAAGCGACACGAGGAGAGGTGAAGCGATGAAAATAGACGAATAGGTTCCAACAGAGATTCCGATAATCAAGGTAAGCGTAAATTCTCTCAATGTCGTTCCTCCATACAAGAAGATAGCGATAAGCACGAGCAAAGTCGTCATCGAGGTATTGAATGATCGCAAGAAGGTTTGATGAACGGATGCTTCAACAATTTCCGAGAATGTCGCAGAGGTTCGAAGAAGGTTTTCGCGGATTCTATCCATCACAACAATCGTATCCGTAATTGAATATCCGAGAATGGTCAAAATAGCTGCGATGAACGGCGTACCGATTTCTGTTCCGTAAGCGTGTCCAAGATAGGCGAAGACGCCCACCGGCACGATGACATCATGAAACGCGGCGATAATAGTGACCAGTCCATATTTCCATGAGCGCACAGGAGCGGACACTTTTCGGAAAGCGTAGGCCACGTAGAGAAGAATAGCCAAAAGAACAATCACGAGTCCTCGAATGGATTTGCTGCGCAGTTCTTTTCCAATAACCGGACCAATTCCGTCATAACGTAATTCCGTTACATTTCCGTATTTTTCGTTCAAAGCGGCAAGAATATTTTGATGTGCATCTTCCGAAATAGGCTGGAGGCGAAGCTGCATGTCTGCATCTCCGGCCGGCTGGATAACCGCCTTGCCAATGTCTTCATTAATGGATCCGAGGACGCTCTGCGTGTCGGCAACGGAAGGGCGCTCCCCTTCAAAGTGAACCGCCATAAGCGTTCCTCCGGTAAATTCAATCCCCTGCTTCAAGTTCCATGAGGCAAGAAAGATAAACGAGAACGCGAGGAGCGCGCCGGAGATGAGATACCAGAGCGGACGAAGTTTTACGACTTGGAGTTTCATATAGTTCAGATCTTATTCAGTTTTGGATGATTTTGGCTTCAAATACAACCACCCGATTTTTGCCGATCTTGTTCGCGCAAACCAACGCAAAAGCGAACGTGTGGAAATAATGGCGGTAAAGAGAGACAGGATCGTTCCAAGCCCAAGCGTAAGAGCGAATCCCTTAATTAAGGACGACGAGAACCAGAAGAGAACAGCGGAAGAAATCAGAATGGTAACGTGGCCGTCACGAATAGATGGCCAAGCTCGACGGAACGCGTCTTCAAGACCGTTTGTCAGCGTTTTTCCTTCACGAAGTTCTTCTTTTAGTCGCTCAAAGACGAGCACGTTTGCATCGACAGCAATACCAATGGAGAGGATAAAACCTGCAACACCGGAAAGCGTAAGCGTAACCGGAATCAGCTTGAAGAATGCAGCTGAGAGGGCGGCATAAAGCCAAAGAGCTAAGATAGCGGCCAGTCCCGGCAAGCGATACAGAATCAACATGTAGATCGCAACGAGAATAAAGCCAATAAGCCCCGCGACAAGCGAACGATGCAATGAGTCGGCGCCAAGCGTTGGACCTACGGTTTGCTGCGCAATCAAGTCAATCGGAATCGGAAGCGCACCCGCTTGAAGTCGGCGTGCTAATGTTTTTGCTTCATCAATACTAAAGTTTCCCGTGATAACGGCACGTCCGCCCAAAATCTCTGATTGCACGACTGGCTGAGAAATGATCTGGCCATCGAGAAAGATTGCGATAGGCTTGTTTAGGTTTTTCTTGGTGAGCTCAGCAAAAAGGTCGGAGCCTTCTTTGTCGAATTGAAGTGAAACCTGAGTTGCACCGCTATTTTGATCAAATTCAACACGCGCGGAACTAAGCTGTTTTCCTGTTAAATCAGTCGATTTCCAAGGATCCTGAGGAGGAACGATGTCTGCATCCACTGTTTTCTTCACCTGGATAAGACGGAGACGAAGATCTTTGTCGGGTCGCGTCCCAATCTTATAAATCAAATGATAACCGAATGGAGTTTCAACAACGTCAGAAATAGTTCCCGTTTCCTGTGGAAAGACAACATCTTCAAATGCTGGAACCATGTCGCCCTTGGAAAAGAAGCCCAGATCGCCACCGCCGGTTTTTGCACCAGGCTCATCTGAATGGTCACGAACAAACTGATCAAAGTTTTTCGGCGTAACTTGTTTTTTATAATCTTCAATCAAAGCCTTCGCTTCATCCTTTGTACGGCTGGATGTGCTCTGCGAAGCGCCTTGATACGAAACAAGAAGATGTTGCGCATGCACTTGCTCCCCCACGTCTTTTACTTCTTCCACTTTTGCAACCGTGTAATAAGACGGCTCTTCAATAACTTGATCAAAAACCGTTCCCGCTGGGACGGCGCTCAGCATGTCGAGCAAATCTTTATACTGAGCGTCTCCTTTAATAAAACCCGTATCTCCCGATGCGTCTTTCAATGCAGCATTATCTGTATTCGCTTTTGCTAAAGCAGCGAAATCCGCTCCGTCCGCTTGAGCCTGTTTCAGCAAATCTTCTGCCTTTGTTTGTTCTTCCGCATTCTTCTTTACCTTTTGCGTCTGTTCCTCTGGCGTCAGATTACGGCTTTGCGTAGGATTCTGTTCTTTGAACTCCAGAATAGGCGTTTCTCCGATAAGCTTGACGGCTTGATTTACATCGCGAATACCTGCCAACTCAACGGTTACACGCCATGAGTCGCCTGCTTGCGTTGTCTGTACAAGCGGTTCGGAAACACCAAGCGAATTTACGCGGCGTTCGATGACGTCGCGTACACCTGTTAAAGCGTCTTCGCGATCAGCGACAGCGACTTTGGAAACATCGGCTTCATATTCAAGATGTGTTCCACCCTGCAAGTCCAGTCCGAGCACGAAGGGACGTTCAATTTTTGGGATGTTAAATCCTACAATGGAGGATGTTTTTTCTATAAGCCAGTTTGTCGGATTGGGATAGGCAACGGAACCTGCTACGACAAACAAGAGAATCAGCCAAATAAGGCGATTGCGAATAGCGGCTCTCGAGAGATTGATGGACTTCTTTTTTCGTTTCATACGGGAAAAATGATTTGCGTGACTGTAGCGGAATGAAGCGCTTTGAACAATGTTTATGTCAAGGGAGTTAGGCTTTTGGCGTGGATGAATCGCCTCCAGACAGTTGAGGTGCGAGCTTCGGTGGTTGTTTTCGCAAAACAAATGTTTGCTGAACCAACGTAAGCAAGCTCATCACCAACCAGTAAAGCGTAAGACCTCCTGGAAGAGAAAATCCGATAACCGCCGTTACGAGCGGCATAACATAGGTCATCTGCTTATTCATGGATGCCGCCATTCCTTCATCCTTCGCACCTTTACTCCCCTGCACTTCCGGCGGGAGTGGCGCAATCGTTGCTGCCGGCGGTTTTAGAATTTGCTTGGTTTGAACGAATTGAATGAGCGCGGCAAGAATAGCCAAAACATAGTTTGGCTTTGTCAGATCAAAAAAGCCTAAGAATGTTGGGTCAACGAGACCCGGATTTGCAACAAATGGATAGAGAAGATTCAAGCTCTTCGAGCTCAATCCAACAGAAAGGGCTCGATATAGTCCGATGAACACCGGAAGCTGCACAAGCAATGGAAGACAGGAGGAAGCCGGGTTTACCTTTTCCTTCTGATACAGCTTCATAAGCTCGCTCGCCTGAGCCTCTTTATCATCTTTAAATGTCTTGCGGACTTCCTCAATTTTCGGCTGAAGCTCTTGCATGGCTTGCTGCTGCTTAATCTGCAAATGCGTAAGCGGATACAGCAAGAGTTTTATGACGATCGTGAGAAGAATGATGGCGATACCGATGTCTTGTCCCGGGACATACAGATACAACCAAACCAGCAGGTTGAGAATCGGCTGAATGAAAAGGGTTTGAAAGATTTGTCCAATCATACAAGGTTATTCCGTTACCGAGGGAGTTTCCTCTTTTTGTTCATCTTCTTTTTTTCCTTCCTTTACCTCTTCCTCTTTTTCTTCCTCTCCCTCCGGTACAGCTTCCGCGGCAATGACGGCTGCCGTGGCGGCGCCTTCAAGCGGTTCTTCGGCCCGCTCTTCTGCTTTGTGCTGAGATTCTTCCGCTGACTCAGGCGCGTCCTCATCCGATTCTACGGCTTCCGGAAGATCGAATTCCATGGTTTCTGAGTCCCCTACGACGCGTCCACCTTCTTCAACAACCGTTATTTTCCAATTTGTTAATTTGGCGGCAAGGCGAACATTCTGTCCACCTTTTCCGATGGCGAGCGACAGTTGATCGGCTGCAACCTTTACCGTCGCAAGATGCGTAGCTTCATCCAGCTCTACGGCAGATACTTTTGCTGGCGACAGGGCCGCGCGAATAAATTCCGCCGGATCCTCATACCACTCAATCACATCAACTTTTTCTCCGCCCAGTTCTCGAATAATGGTTTGAATACGTGTTCCGCGCTGACCGATACAAGAACCAATTGGATCAATGGAGTCATCCGCTGTTGCAACGGCAACCTTTGTGCGACTGCCTGGTTCGCGTGCAATTTCACGGATTTCCACAATTCCATTTTCAATTTCCGGAATTTCTTGTGCAAATAATGCGGTCACAAGCTGTTTGCTTGTACGTGAAAGACGGATTTCCGGACCACGTGGAGTCATTTCAACTTGGCGAAGTACGGCTTTGATACGCGTTCCCGGATAATATCTTTCTGTTTCAATTTGATCTTCCGGAAGCAGGATTCCTGTTGCGCGACCAAGATCGATGAGCACAACACGTCCTTCGCGGCGTTGAACGATAACGTTCATCAGCTCCCCTTCGCGTCCTTTGAAATCTCCGAAAATAACGCTGCGCTCCGCTTCACGAAGTTTTTGCAGAATAACTTGCTTGGCCGTTTGCGCTGCCATGCGACCGAAGGCGGCCGGCACATGAAGCTCAACGCGAATCTCTTCATCGATTTGCGCATCCGGTTTCAAGTCGCGCGCGTCCGAAAGCATGATCATCGTTTTCGGATTGAACTTAAACTCTTCTTCCCCTTCCGTAAGTCCATCTTCTTTTTTTCCTTCCGGTTCCGGCTTTTTTTCTTCCGGTTTTTCCCGGGGTCTGTCCTTATCTTGTTTCGGAGCTGTGGAGGCTTCCAATCGTTCAAAATAATTCTCGTCGAGCTCCATGTCTTCAACAACAGACTTCACGTCAAATACTCGAATGCCGCCGGTATGCCCGTCGTATTTTTCAGGATCGAATTCGACTCTGATGTTCTGGTTTTTATTTCCAAAATCTTTTCGGTAGGCAGCCGCAAGCGCGGTTTCCACCGTCTCGAGGACTGACTCGTAGGCAATGCCCTTTTCGTCAGCGATTTGTTTCATCGCCTGCGTAATCGGAGAGGCCATAATATATGCTTAATAATTGGTAAAAATTGACAAAAAATCGACCCGTTCTTCCAGAACGAGTCAGCGTCAAGAGTATGCAGGGAAAAAATAAGCCTGTCAATGCTTTAAAATCCTTTGAAAAAACACTTGACAGCCATACCGATGAGCTATAGTTTGAATTGTCGCTCTCACGTCGAGAGCGGAGAAAACTGCTCGTTCGAAAAAGGAAGCGTGCAAAAAAATGGGAGAAACGATGGATGGACTTCCGCTGCAAATCAAGGTCCAAGGCAAGTATCTTCGGCGTTTCGCTCACGCGATCGGTGAAAGGTGTCAGCGCGGGAACAACCCGTGTTTGACGATTGTCGCCCCGCCGAACGAGCGGCATGAGATCCTTGCACTGGCAAAGATCATCTGCGAAGGCTACGGCGTTCCTCGAGTCATCGAGAATACCGAACTCGATTTCGACCGCCGGATTTGGCAAGAGTCGAACCCCGATCCGATTTTGGTACCGGACGGTACCCGCCTTCCCAAGTCCAGGCAGAAACGGCTTGCCGAGTTCTTCAACAATCCCCAAAGGATCCATCCGTTCATGTTTCTCGTGATCATCGATAGAGACCCGGGCGACCTCCTCAAGGAAGGCGTTTGGAATCCCCTCTTTCGAGAGCTCTTCGTCGCGCGGCAATTCCGTCTGCCACCCATGGCGAAACGGTTCCCCTCTGCGGACTCGCGCCGCAAGCTGTTCGAACGGGTGTTCCGTGAGATCGTTTCCTACCACGCGTCGAACAACGACACGATCGAGGAAGAAGCAACTCAGCTCATCCGGCAGTATTTCGAAGAGAAAGCTCCGCCATTCATGGAGAGCTACGTGAACCTCGCCTCGGCCTGCATCCGCAACATGCGGGCGCGTGAAAAGAGCTTGCTCGATGCCGAAGTCTTCAAAGCGACCATACGTGAGCTCGAGTCGCTCACCTCGGCGTCTGACCTTTCGGAAGCGATGCATTCGCCTTCGATGGCAGGTGCTTTTGCAACAACGAGCACCGGAGAGTAGCCCTCTTCCACCCCTAGCCCCTAAACGGAGCTTACTTAGTCCCGCAACATTTCATTTTGTTGCGGGGCTTTTCGTTTTATAAAAAAATCAATCAAAAGCCCCAACACTTTCACATACAGCAAAAGGTTGGGGCAAATAGGAAGAGAGAAGACGAAGCTTCAAGAAGAGCCGGGGCAAGTTCCTCGCATGGCGGGATCCCACATGATTATAGGTCGCTGTCCGCCACTTGGATTTGCCGGGTCCGTGCAGACAAGAACCTGCGAACGCATGTCACTTCCACCGAGCGAGAGTTCGAGAAAATCCCCTTCTTGAACTGCCGTGCCCGCATGCGAAGACCAGTCTTTCCAATACGGAGAACCGGATGGGCATGAAAGGGTAAGCGAACTCCACCCAGACCAAGTGGCAACGGATTCCGAAAGCATCGCTCCGGGAGCCGAAGTGTGCACAATCGGTGATTCGCCCCAAAGGTTGATCTCCCATCCGCCGGCGCACTCGCTTTCGAGCGCGCTTGAAAGACGGATATGGATTTCGTTGGGATCAAGAACCGATGCATCGGGCGTGGGCGGACAAGCATGTTCGTCCACACTTCCGTTGCAGTCGTCATCGATACCATTACAAACTTCGGGTTCCGGATCGCGACCGCTGGCCATGATCCAGACGCCTTCTCGACAGGAGCGAATAATTTCGCCGCAGCTATTTGACGACATCCGGTCTGGAATTCCGTTATCTGGGATTCCGTCGCAGTTATTGTCCTGTCCATTGCAAAGCTCAGGAGCTCCGCGGTAAGACGAGGGGTCGTCTGGCACACAGTCTTCCGAATCCGGCTGACCGTCTCCGTCGCGATCCGATGCGGATGAGGGAGGCGGGTCTGATGCTGAAGCGCTGGGCGCGGTGCCATCTTGTTCGCCACCGACGGCTTCGTCGATGCCGCCCGGCGTCGAATGTGCGAAGCAAGCGTCTGCCGTCAGGCAATGTCTTCCCGCACAATCTCTCGCGAGTTCGATGCGTATCATTTCCCCCTCTGGCCCCGTAAGAAGGTCCAAATCTCGTGCAGCCGCTCTGGCAGAACGAAGTGGGCTTGAGCCGATGTCGCTTACATCGTACCCATAAATACGCGCCGTTTCTTCGTTGAAGATCGGAAGATGCGTGCGACCGCGATCGTTGTAACTCACAACCCAAACCGTGCTTACGCCCGGCTCGTCTGAAGCTATCAACATTCCCGGCGCAAAGCCGAGTGTTCCATTCAACGGATACGCTGACCATTCCGCAATTTCGCTTGGAGTGGACGCTCTCCACTCCTCACGACCGTTGTAAGAAAGATATGCCGCATAGTTGAGGAAAACGTAGCGCTCACGCGCCGCAAGATTGACGAGGAAGATTTCCCCTGTCTCGATGCGGTATTCGCGAAAATGTTGCGTTGAGTCGAGTTCGCCAAGCGATTCGAAACATCCAATCACATCACGGGAAACATGAATCGCCCGTTCCGTGCTGAGACGATTCGCTTCAAGCGCATGCAAAGATGCATGACGCAAGCGTGGCGAACCGTCTGCATTTGGAGAGACGACATAGTAAGACTCGCCATCCGCGTAAAGCAGGCTTCCCGGCGGATACCAGGTCGCATTTGGAGATTGTTCGAATCCGGGACGTGTCACTTCGACGCCGCTTGGATCAAGCGCGATGGCTCGATTGAAAGCGTTGATGGAAATGCGCGCGCGTTGACCGTTTCGATATCCCGGATCAAGCAGGTAAACATACTGATCCGAGTAGCCATAGGCCACGATGAAATGCGAATGTGAACACACGCTGAGATCCAGTTCTCTCTGGTACTCGCAGGCATTCACTGACACAACCATAGGATGATCGGCATCAATGGCGCGACGCAAAGCGGAAAAAGTTACCTGATCATCGCCGCTTCCGGAAATGGCGCGCGAAGGAAGGCCGAGGCCATTCAATACATCGCGCACTTGATACACCGTGGTTCCATGTGCGGAATTCTGCGTGAATCCCGTAGAAGAACCGCAGGCACCAACCTGGCGACATTCAGAATGAACCGCCGATGGGCAGCCATCAATACTCGCTTGATACGCGCAATTCGTACCCGGACGACCCGAAAGCCGTTCGAGAATGGATACGCCCGCGGGTCCGCATTCCATGTTGCGTGTAGCCCATTCGGAAGGCGAGCTCCCGAATTGATACACCCAAGCATCGAAGAAGCTGCGACCCGGCGGAAGGCTCACCAAATGGGCAGTGGGATCATCCGCAAAGCGAGCTGCCCAATCACCCGAAACGACACGTTCCAAAGAACCGCCGACTTTGGTTTCGTTACTGACGCAAGATGCGAGAACGAAGCTTGCGCACAACAGAACCAGCAAACGTAGATGTGACATGATGACACTCCTCTATCTTCTTCAGTTGTTGAAAGAACATCTTCCAACCGGGGGAGGTTATCCACCCGTGCCGACTCACGTGTTTGTCGGCACCGGAGGACTGCTACCCACAATTCACACAGTCCGTTCGGTTTACTTCCGCCGTGTAAGGCTCAAGATGAATAAGCCGTTTGATGGGCACCGCTCCAAGCAATTTCCAATGTGTACAAAGTTCTTCGCTCTCTCCTTCGCTTGCGCAAACAAAGCCGATTGTTCTGAGCGTTTGTAAAAGCTTCTGAGATGGCGCTTGTTTTAAACTGAGATCAACGCCCGCGTTATACAATCCATTTTTCATTTGTGTATGACCGCTCGTACATTGATATTGCGTAAAGAGCGCACCGAGTTCTGCGTCGTATACCGCGTATTGATCTGCAACAGTTTCATTTGCTGCGGATGTGCAAATAGTTGACTTCGGATCAATCGGATTTTGAAAACTGAACTGTTGATCATAGGCGGTGTATGTATCTTCGAAATACTCACCGACAAACTGATCTGCAAATGGCTTTAATGTAAGTAAGTCCTGTACGCGCGTTCCCGCTTGGCGCGTGTAGCATCCATTCATTACGAGATTTTCTTGGCAGAGAAATCCTGCTTGCTGCAAATGTTTGCGAAGATCTTCGGATGTATTGCGCGTTTTTAAAATAATGACTTGATTAAGCGTGAGTTCCGCATTCGGATCGTTTTCACCGAGTAGTTGGCGCAAGCGCGCATCCCCGCATTCTGAGGCGGTAAATAATGGGCCAAGTGCCTCAAGATTTGGATATTGATTCGGCAAAAGCCGAGGGCGTTCATATAACGTCGAAGTAAGCGGCATATTGCAAAGGTCAGATGGCGATTTCTCTGCCAAATTTCCTTCGTTTACTTGCGTTACACCCGCTGTATCGCGAGAGACTTCCTTCAATACATTGGATTGCGCACAGCCGGCGCCGATAAGCGCGAGCGATGCCATAATTGGAATGATGTGAGTGGTTTTCATAAGCTCTACTCTACCCCGTTCCATAGTTTGAAAATGCTGTCAAGCTTTTGCTCCTTCCCATCAACAAAAAGGCCTTTTTACCGTGAGCTGTACTGTGGTGGTCTCTGCCTAGATGGACAGACGGACGCCACGAATTGCGGCTCATCAGGATGGGAAATCCTTGCAATTCGCCGCAGCTCATAACTTGGGGCGCAATCAAGAAGTTCATCGCGATATTTTTAGTGTCGACTCCTTCGAGGAACATGCTGAAACGAAAACCCGTCAAAGCTCTCAATCGCTGATCTTCAAATAAGTGGCCCGTAATAAAGCGGGTTTTTCCCTCATATGAGCCTAGAAATGCTTATTAAAGGTGTCATACACCACTTGACAAAAATGTATTTTTTTGATAGACATGTATCTACATGATAGAGTTGTGGATGAAGAGTTAGGCGTGGTGTCTATCCCTTTCTATCTGCACTTTGGAAAAATAAGGAGCGTGTGCCATGAGGAAGATGACTTGTTTCTTCTCGGTCGCCATCGTGGTGGCCCTCTTCTCGGCCTGTGGGCCGAGCAACAACGGTTCTCAAGACAGCGGCGTTCAGCCGCTCGACGGAGATATGCCCGATAGCCTCATGCCCCCCGAAGGAGGCACGGATGCGGCGGGACCCGATGGAGATACAGACGGTGGAACCGTCTGCCATCCCACTCCGGAAAACCTCACCTGTGAAGGTGAGGTAGAGTGCGAATGCGCTCTCGGAGAGGGCATGCAAACGTACTGCGACTTAAGGGATCCCGACCGCACGGGCTATTGCACGCCCGGTCCCGGGCGCTTCGAATGCGTCGCGGGGGTTTCTAACAGGTGTGACTTCAATCTCCCATTGGAGATGAGCACATACGATCCGGCGCCATTTCTGGCGCTCGACTGCCTCGACAAGCTCGACGACGATTTGTGGTGGGGGCCTGGGGACGAAGTTCTCGAAGGAGCGAGCTACATGATCGTGGAGAATGGGGTTTACCTGCTCTATTTAGCTGTTGGATCGACCCGGGGAGGTCTATTCACCTGCGGGAACGAGGGAAAATGCTGGTACAACTGGCCGCGTTGGGATGATACGGGGC
>Ga0210050_1003564_pt1 | contig 13676 bp, 11 predicted proteins | sample CryGey132114_all_FD_185463 | JGI IMG/M metagenome (GOLD analysis project Ga0210050, IMG submission 185463) | Groundwater microbial communities from aquifer - Crystal Geyser CG22_combo_CG10-13_8/21/14_all (SPAdes) (version 2) | ecosystem: Environmental > Aquatic > Deep subsurface > Groundwater ...
AAGGTCACTTTTCTCATATCAATAGGGTTACCTCTATACATAGAGGTTTGTCCAAGACTCAAAAAGAGAAGGTTATTAACTCCATTTGTTTAGCTTCAAGTGTTGCTCCGAGTGAAGAAAAACTAAAATATGTACTCTAAAAAGAGTACGTTTATGTACCTTATGCCACAATTCATCATATTACTATTCGTATGAGCCGTGGAATTCAAACCAGACAGGACAAGGAGAACCGGCAGGACAATACTTCGCTCTTTGTGCAAGATTAGAAGCAGGAGGGAGTTTTTGTAAAGATTACCGTCCTTAGAAAATTTGAGTCACGAAAAAACTTTCTTGTTCTTAATCATCAAAGCCCTTTTACCTTCTCTACAATCAAGCTGACTTCGCCATTTCTCATCGATACTTTGGCTTTTAAAGCGACGCATTTCTCGAGCACCAGCATATCTTTGTATTCGGAATAAGTTTTAGGAAATACAACCGTTTCTATCGATCCGGTTAAATCTGCTATTTTCACGAAAGCCATAACCTCGTTTTTCTTGGTTATGATATTTTTTACTTCTTCGACTATACCGCCTATGATTACTACGATTCCATCTCTCGGTTCTTTTCTTATGGTGGCAATGTTTACATCTCTTTTTTCCAATACCTCTTTGTACTTATCAAGTGGATGTCCTGAGATATAAAGTCCTAAAAGTTCTTTTTCCCATAAAAGTATTTCTTTTTTTGATATTGGGTCACTTTTTTCAAGGTGTATATCATCCTCGATTTCAGCGCTTAAGCCCGAAAAAAGTGAGTCTTGGTTATCAGGCGCTTTGGCGTTTTCCTTGTTGAAAGAAAGCAATCTTTCTATGTTGCCTATCATTTCTCCTCGCTCATTGAAAGCGTCGAGAGCTCCCGATTTTATAAGCGCTTCGAGAGATTTTTTATTTAAGTTACGGTCTTTTATTCTCTTCAAAAAATCCGAAAGGGAAGTAAACTTTCCGTCTTTGTTACGCTCCTCGATTATGGTTTGTGCTATTCCCTCGCCAAAGTTTTTTATTGTTGTCAGCCCAAACCTTATTTTGTCGCCCTCGGCTAAACTTGACGGTACAACCGTAAAGTCGGCAAAACTTTCATTTATGTCAGGAGGCAAGACTGGTATCTTCATACGCTTACACTCGCTTATAATTTCGCCAATTTTCTCTACATCACCGGAGTCAGCAGTAAGTACCGCAGACATATAGATGGCGGGGAAGTTCGCTTTCATATAAGCAGTTTGATAAGCGACTTTACCGTAACTTGCGGCGTGGGCTTTGTTGAAACCGTAAGCGGCAAACGGTTCTATAAGTTTCCAAAGTTTTTCGGCTTTTGCTGGAGAGAGGTTGTGTTCGATAAATCCCTTGATTAGTTTTTTCTTTTGGATTTCCATTTCTTTCGGAATCTTTTTCCCCATCGCCTTTCTAAGCTTGTCGGCTTCAAGCCAAGAAAATCCTGCCATTTCTATCGCAATCATAAGTACATCGTCTTGGTATGTTATAACGCCATATGAATCTGAAAGTATTTTCTCAAGTCGAGGGTCAAGATAGCTTACCAGGATTGGGTTATGCTTTCTTTCAATATATTGTGGTATCGATTCCATCGGACCTGGTCGGTATAGGGCTACCATAGCGTTTATGTCCTGTATCTTAGAGGGTTTTAGATCCTTCAGATGTTTCGTCATACCAGTTCCGTTTAATTGAAAGAGTCCAATAGTCTCTCCTGATGCCAGTATCTCAAAAGTCTTCTTGTCATCGAGGGGTACATTTTCGATATCGATTTTGACTCCCTTTAATTCTTCTACTCTTTTTACTGCATCTGCGAGAATCGAGAGATTTTTAATTCCCAAGAAATCAAATTTCAAAAGCCCTGCATTATTCTCGTCGATTGAATACATATCATACTGAGTTATGATCTTACCTTCACCTTTTGGGTCAAATTGTAGAGGGGTAACATCGGTAAGGGTAACAGGTGATATGACAACACCAGCGGCGTGTACTCCAACATGTCTTGCAGAGCCCTCTATTTTTTTTGCTGTATCTATTATTTCTTTAGCTACGGGTTCTTTTTTGTAAATTTCAGCAAGCTCAGAAACCATCTCGAGAGCTCGTTTGAGTGTCATTGGAAAACCTTGTGACCCCATCGGTATCAGCTTTGCAATCCTGTCTCCCGCGGAGTATTCGTGACCAAGGGCTCTTGCTACGTCTCTGACAGCACCTCTTGCCATCATAGTCCCAAAGGTTCCGATTTGAGCGACCTTATCGCGACCATACTTCTCACGAGCGTACTCAATCATCTCGTCTCTGCGATTATCGGCATAATCCATATCGATATCGGGGGCAGAGGGACGTTCTGGGTTTAAGAATCGTTCAAAAGGTATTTTGTACTTTATTGGATCTACGTTTGTAATTCCGGCAAGATAAGTAACCATAGAACCGGCAACCGATCCTCGGATAGTAGTCAATATTCCTCTATCGTGGGCTTCCCGTAAAAGGTCTCCCACAACCAAGAAATAAGGAGCGTACCCCTTTGTCTTTATGATTGAAAGTTCGTATTCAACTCTATTTTTGACCTCCTCCGTCTCCTCGATACCTCTTTTTGCAATACCCTTCTTTACGATTGATTTAAGTTCTTCGTCGGGAGACTTTCCACCCTCGATCTCATAATGGGGAAAAAGCCATTTACCGAGAGGAAGCTCAAGCTCACACATTGATTCTATCTTTTTGGTATTTGAAAGAGCTTCATCTAAATCAACAAAAAGCTCTCGAGCTTTTTGTTGGCTTATAAAAGAAAAATCAGTATTTTCTCCTTCGGAGTTTCTGTCGGAAAGTTCGCGGTTGCTGTTTACAAGGGTTAAGGTTTCGCGAGCTTTTCTATCCTCAGGGTCTATATAATAAACGTCGTGAGCGGCAACCAACGGTATATTTTGCTCCCTCCCAAATTCAATCAGTTTTTTCATTTTATCCTCATGACCTTCTCTCTCGGGATGCCTTGTAATTTCTATAAAAAAGCTATCTCCACCAAATACTTTTTTTGCCCAGTTAGCTTCAGCTACTGCCTTGTCTTTATCTGCCATTTCAAGAGCTTGCAATATATCGGAATTAAAAGATGGAGATATGGCTATAAGACCCTTGCTGTGTTTTTCAATAATTTCCTTATCCATTCTGGGCTTGTAATAGAAGCCCTCCATATTCGAAATCGTAACCAATTTCAAAAGATTCTTGTACCCTTCAACATCTTTAGCAAGCAAAACAAGACGTGTTCGCCTGTTGTCGACCCCGGCTTGTTTATCGTTCCTGGTTCTTAAAGCAATATAAGCATCGACACCTATTATCGGTTTAATCTCTTGTTTCTTGCATTCTTTGTAAAATTCGATTGTGCCGTAAAGGTTGCCGTTGTCTGTGAGGGCAAGGGCGGTCTGACCATCATTTTTTGCTGCAGCGACGAGTTCAGGTATTTTCGGTAACCCTGAAAGGAGGGAATAGTGGCTGTGTGTATGGAGATGGATAAAATCCGACATAGCAGTAGTATAACCTAAAACCCTACAAGCATAAAACATGGGATGTGTAACACAGGTCTATGTAACATAAAACGTATAACATGTAACAAAGCTCTAAGATAGGCAACCAGGTTGACCCCATTAGACATTTTGATACCCCAATCCTCTCATGTTTAGATGAACATTTCAGGAATTTTCAATTTTCAATTTTTTCAATTTTAAAATAATTTTTAATGCACAAATTCTAAAACCAATTAGAAATTAGATGGATTTTATTCCTTTTTTACTGTTACAAGTTACATGCTTTTTGTTACATGTTTTCGCTATCAACATTTCCCCCTTGATTGCGGTTTGGGCGTGTTATAATAATATTGAATATTTGGTTTATTATAAATTAACAATTAAAGATATGTCTCAAGTAGATTTTGGAGAACAGGGAATTGGTAGACAAAATTTTGGGAGAAAACAACCTCCTCTTATAAAATTGGTTATGAGCTTAGGCCTTGCAAAGAATGAAGCCGGAGCAAATAAAGTGCTTTTGGGAATAGCTATAGTCGCTATTGCGATTATGGTGTTTACAATAGTTACCCAATTTGGCGGGTCAGAGTCGGCCCCTCTTCCAGCCGATGCAATACCTGCAGAAGCTTTTTAGAAAAGCTTAAATATGTTTTTATTTAATGGTAAAACAAATAAAGGTTCAGGTAAAAAAGGCTTCACCTCCACATCTTTCGTAACGGTGCTCCATGAAGGTTTTGTCCGTAAGGATAAAACCTTCTCCAATCTAAAACCTAACAGCTTACAGCTAAAAGCTAACAAGGGGTTTACCCTCATCGAACTCCTCGTCGTCATCGCTATCATCGGGATGCTCTCATCTGTCGTGCTGGCGTCGCTAAATAGTGCGAGGGCAAAAGCGAGGGATGCGAGGCGAATCGCTGACCTTAAACAAATGTCTACGGCACTTGAGTTTTTCTATGATCAACAGGGCAGGTACCCAACAAGTTCGGGTGGTACTTGTTGGGATTTGTGCACATCAACCTCACACTGGCAGTATTTTAAAAACTGCCTTTCTTTAGGACAAAATTGTGGTTTCAGTCTGTCTAATTACAATCCTGTAATGCCTTCAGTGCCGGATGACCCTCTCGACGACCCTTCTGTTAGTCAAGGTAGTTCAGGATATGTTTATACCACAGGATGGGATGGATCTCGCGGTTCGGACAGGTATTTATTGAGGACTCGACTTGAAAATACTGATAATTCCGCTCTTGATAGTGATAGTGACGGAGGATGGAGGAACGCTTCTGATGGGGGATGTAATGACCCTTGGTATTGCATAAAAGTAGGCGTTCCATTTTAGAAGTATTTTAAAATTATTATATGCTAATAGGTATAGACGAGGCTGGAAGAGGTCCTATTGCCGGACCGGTTGCAGTGGGTTGTTGTTATATCAACTCCGAAGTCGGATCAAAAAATCCAATTCCAAAGTTTTTGAAGGAGTTTCCTAAGGGCAAAGATTCCAAAAAAATGACCGAAAAGGAAAGAGACTTTTGGTTTGAAAGATTGGAATTCTTTAAAAAGGAAGGGCTTATAGATTTTAAAGTCGCTTTAGTTTCAAATACCGTTATAGATAAAAAGGGGATAAATAAAGCGGTAGATATTGCTATAAAGAGACTTCTTAAAAGTGCACCTGTAAAATCCAAAATATTACTCGATGGGCGACTCTCGGCTCCAGATGAATTTTTAGATCAAAAAACAATAATAAAAGGGGACGAAAAAGAATGGATAATCTCTCTTGCAAGTATTGCCGCCAAGGTAAAGAGAGATAGGTATATGACACAGCTCTCTACCAAGATGCCAGAGTATTTATTTGAAAGACACAAAGGATACGGTACAAAGTCCCATATTCAAGCTATCAGAAAAAACGGTATTTCTCCGCTACACAGAAAAACTTTTTTGTAGATTCCCTGTGGAAGTAGTTCTGCTTCCCGCGGGCCCAAAGGCACTATACTTGAAAGCGAGTTCTAATATTGCTATATTAAAATTTGGGTGTTGTTAGGGGTAAATCTTAACCTAAACCGAAAGGATAATCGTGAGTGCTAAAAAATGTCGAGATGAAGTTGTAATGCTGGCACCTGTCGGCACTGAACTCTTGGAAGATATTCACTCCGGAAACTCAGGTTATAATAGTAGTGAAGAGGATATCTTAGAAGAATATCAAGAATATCTAAGACAAGAGCAAGAGCTGGAGCCTTACTAAACTGATCTTCGTCAGATTTACAATCCTCGCCCGCAATAGTGGGCGGGGATTTTTCACTTTAATTTTAATCTTTTACAACGTAATATTGCTTTTTTTCAAAAATAATATATACTCTGAATCATGGTTATACGAATGCGACATACTCGCTCCCATACTAAGAACCGAAGGTCTCACCATCGGCTTGTGTTTCCGCGTCTTTCAAAATGTAAAGAATGCGGTTCGATGCATGTCCGCCACAGAGTTTGTGTGACTTGCGGCAAATACAAAGGACGCGAAGTTGTAAACGTACAAGCCAAAATTGACAAGAAAGTAAAAAAGCAAAAGGAAAACGAGAAAGCCCAGGCAAAAGGATAACCGAACTCATCTTTTAAGGTTCTAAAGCTAAAGAAGGTGTGAAGCGGTAATGCTGGGTAATCTATAGCTCATAAGTTACACATTATGGCCAATAGGCACCTTGCAAGATCGATAGTACTTCAAACCCTCTTCGAGTGGGATTTTAACGACTCCATAGGTAGAAAACTTGATAATGTCGAGCAGATATTATTGAGAAACATAGGAGAATTCGCTTCAGGGGTTGGTGATGTGGCATTTCTCAAGAAGCTCTTATCGGGGATTTTTGAGAAACGTAGCAGTCTCGATGAAATTATTGTAAAAGCAGCGCCAGAATGGCCTCTTGAGCGAATCTCTACAGTAGATCGCAATGTTTTGCGTATAGGTCTCTTCGAACTCTTGTTTTCTGACAAGGGTGAAGTTCCTGCCAAAGTTGCGATAAACGAAGCTATCGAACTGGCAAAGACTTATGGAGGCGAAAAGAGCGGTAAGTTTGTAAACGGAGTTCTCGGTTCGGTTTACAAAGAGATGGGTGAACCTGGTAAGGAAGAAGGGGCTGCACGAAAAAAAAGAGAGCCGAAAAATGAAGTTCCCTTTGAAAAGATGCCGATAAAAAAATTGGGGGGAGCTGTAGTTTATGCAAAGCAAGGTAAAGATGTTTACCTGGCTTTGGTCCACGATATATTTGGACACTGGACTCTATCAAAAGGCAAGCTAAAAGAAGATGAAGACGTCAAGGACGGCACCGTGAGAGAAATAAAAGAAGAGATGGGTCTTGATATTGAAATAAAAGAAGATTTGGGAAGCAATGAATATGTAGCTTCCGATCCTGAGCAAGGAAAAATACGGAAACAAGTCCACTATTTCTTGGCGGAGGCTCAATTTGTAGACTTGAAGCTGGGTCCATCTGGCGGACTCGATGATGCGCAGTGGTTTAAACTCTCCGATATACTCGAGCTCAATTTCTATGGAGATATATTACCCATAGTAACAAAAGCCGTTAATATCATTCTCAAAAAATAATGGATTTAGAAGAATTCGAAAGTAAAATCGACATAGAATTTAAAAATAAAGACCTGCTAAAAAGAGCTTTTACGCACAGGTCTTATTTAAATGAGCATAGAAATCTGAAAATGGAGCATAATGAAAGGCTTGAATTTTTAGGTGATGCTGTCTTGGAACTTATAATTACTTCTTATCTTTATACAAAATATCCCGACAAACAGGAAGGGGAACTTACCTCATATAGAGCGGCACTCGTTCGTACCGAAACTTTGGCGGGTATAGCAGAAGAGCTTTCGTTAAACGATTTTCTACTCCTATCTCGTGGTGAAGCGAAGGATACAGGTAGGGCAAGACAGTACATTCTTGCAAATACAGTCGAAGCTGTAATAGGTGCGATATATTTAGATCAAGGTTATGATGGTGCGGAAAAATTTATCGGCTCTGTCCTGTTTGAAAAAACCGAAAAGGTAATATCAGAACGTACCTGGCTCGATGCCAAAAGTCATTTTCAAGAAAAGGCACAGGAGTTTACGAGCATAACTCCAAGTTACAAAGTTATGGAAGAAAGTGGTCCCGATCATGATAAAAAATTTGTTGCCGGAGTTTTTATAGGTGAAGAAAAGATTGCAGACGGAGAAGGTAAATCCAAGCAAGAAGCTGAGCAACAAGCCGCCGCCGAAGGACTGAAGGTGAAGGGGTGGGAATGAGGAATAGGTGTTAGTTGGTAGGTTTTAGGTGTTAGGAAGAAAGGAGGAATAGAGGGTTGAAGGCAGTCTGACTACCTCCGTGGCGGAGATAGTCAGACTGCCTGGATCTTGAACCTGTCTAAAGTTGTCGATTGTAAGTTATCGGTTAGGTTAACTGTTATGGAAAAAATGAAGCATGTAGTACGGTAAAGAAATTTAAGTAGTCAGACTGTGGGTAAATATCTGAAAACATAACAGAGCCCGAATTTGCAAAGCAAATTTGGGCTCCCTGTATCTTCGAATCAATGCTACAAGTTGTAGGTTGTCAGTTGTCGGTTGTTAGTTATACTTATATCTATGTATCTAAAATCACTTGAGCTTATCGGTTTTAAATCGTTCGGTAAAAAGACCGAGCTTGAATTTAATACGCCCGTGGCTGCTGTTGTCGGACCAAACGGATCCGGCAAGTCAAACATAAGTGAAGCTATGCGTTTTGTTCTGGGTGAGCAGTCGATGAAAAGTTTGCGTAGTAAAAAGACCGAAGATCTTATCTACAATGGTGGCAGTAGCGATGGACGTGCAAATCGAGCCTCGGTAAAACTTGTGTTCGACAATGCCAAAAGACTTTTTGATCTTGATTTCGATGAGGTTTTGGTAGAAAGAGCTGTTTATAGGGACGGTAGCAGTGAATACAAAATAAACGGTTCTCAGGTCCGTCTTAGAGATGTTTGGGAGCTACTATCTCAGGCAAACATCGGCGCTTCCGGTCATCACATAATTTCACAAGGAGAAGCCGACAAGATACTTTCTTCTTCGATAAAAGATAGACGAACGATAATAGAAGATGCGCTTGGACTCAAGATCTATCAATACAAAAGGGCGGAAAGCGAGAGAAAACTCGCAAAGACTGAAGGAAATATTGAAAAAGTCGAATCTCTAAGACGTGAAATATCTCCCCATATTCGGTTCCTAAAAAAACAAGTTGAAAAAATAGAAAAATCCCAAGAAATGAAAAGGGAGCTGTCTACTTTGTATGAAGAATATCTTTACCGTGAATCGATTTATATAAAGGAAGCTTCGAAAAGAGTGGAAGAAGCTAAAAAAGGTCCGGCAAGCAGGTATTCTGAGCTTGAAAGAAAACTTACAGAAGCAAAAACAATACTTGAATCAGCAAAATCAAAAGACGATAAAAGTGATGAACTCATCTCTCTCGAAAGAAAACTTTCAGAAATAAGGTCTCGAAAAGACGAATTGTCGAGGAAGCAGGGTCTTATTGAGGGTGAAATATCGGGACTTAAGAGATTTGTGCAGAAACAAAAGGAACGGGAGGAAAGGGAAGGCAATCAATCGGTTCCATTGTCACAAGTTCAGTCTTTGATAACCTCTTTTCGCCGAAGTGTTGAGGACGCTCTTATAAAAGATTCTGTCGAAGCCTTCAGACAGTCAATTGTCGAAGTTAAAGGTATTTTTGATACTTTTCTTAAAAAATATAGTGAAACAGGTGGTGAACAAGGATCGGTCGTGTCAGAACATAAAGAAGAAATCAAGAGACTGGAAGAACAGGGTGAAAATTTTATAAAGGAGTTATCTGAAATAAAAGGAGAAGAAAATGAGCTGGTTGCATCTTATAACCGGTTACGCAGTGATATAGAAACTGAAAAAGATTCAAGTCGCGATGCAGAGAGGGCAATATTTTCGATTATGTCCGAGCAAAACGATGTCCGTTCCTTACTCAAAGACCTATCATATGAAGAAGATTCGATAAAAATGGCAAAGGAGGCATTTGATAACGAACTTAAAGAGGGGAGTGTTCTTATTGGTAGAGAAATAGTCAGATATGAAGAGGGTAAGTTGTCGACTCAAAACGGCGGTACGCTGTCTTTTGAGGATGTAATGAGTGAAGATCGAGCCATACAAAAAGAAAGAGAAAAATCTATCGAGAAAATAAAGATAAAACTTGAAGATTCCGGACTTTCTGGAAGTGAAGAGATAATGAAGGAATATAAGGAAACGACAGAGAGAGATGAATTCTTGGAAAAAGAATTAATCGATTTGCGCTCCTCAGCTGAGTCTTTGAAAAACCTTATTGGCGAGCTTGAGGTTAGGATTGATAGTGAATTTAAAGCGGGGTTGAGCAAGATAAACAAAGAATTTCAGAATTTATTTTCTCTTATGTTTGGTGGTGGTCAAGCATCGCTTGTTGTTATAAAAGAGGAATCTCGCAGAAGGAAGATTGAGACTGAAGGGATTGTCTTGGACGATGAAGAACCTCAGATTGAAGAGGAGGAGGAAGCAAAAATTGGAATCGATATAAAAGTCTCTTTGCCCCGCAAAAATACTAAGGGTCTTATGATGCTATCCGGTGGAGAAAGAGCTCTTACTTCGATCGCTCTTCTTTTTGCGATGTCGCAGGTCAAACCACCACCTTTTTTGATACTCGATGAAACCGATGCTGCTCTCGACGAAGCCAATTCAAAGAAGTATGCTGATATGATTGAAAATCTAAGCAAGTACTCTCAGCTTATAGTCATAACCCACAATCGAGAAACAATGTCGCGCGCTGGTATAATATATGGCGTTACTATGGATAGAAGTGGTTTATCAAAATTATTGTCGATTGCTTTTGATAAGGCGGTGGAAGTGGCTAAATAGGTGGTAGCTGTTAGGTGTCAGCTTTTAGGGATAAAAAGAAGGTGGATTTAGGAATAAAAGCGGATTTTGCCGGAGGCAAAATCCGCTTTTATTCCTGCCCCTCTTCTCTCTTAAAAGTTAACACCTAAAACCTAACAGCTATTCCCCCATCTTTCCCTCCTAACACCTAAAAGCTAAAACCTAACAGCTATTCCACTATTTTGTAATCCAAAATCCTCTCCTCTGGATTAGCAGATGTGACTTTAAATCGAACCTTGTCGCCAAGGGAATATCTTTTTCCAGTACGTTCTCCCACTATAGCGTAGTTTTTTTCGCCGAGTTTGTAGTAGTCGCCACCAAGATTACTTAGTCTGACCATTCCCTCAGAACCAGTTTCTTCTTCGGCAATATATATGCCCCATTTTGTAACTCCTGATATCGTTCCGTCAAATTCTTTGCCAACCATATTGCTCATATACTGTACTTGCTTTAATTTTTTGGAATCACGCTCGGCTGTCATAGCGGCAACTTCTCTATCAGATGCGTTTCTTGCTACACGTTGCAACTCTTGAAACGACTTCTTCGGAAGTTTCTCATTCGAAAGACAAGCAAAAAGAAATCGATGTACGATAAGGTCTGGGTAGCGTCGTATTGGGGAAGTAAAATGAGTGTAGTACTCAAAAGCGAGTCCGAAATGACCTATGTTTTCGGTGGAATAAATCGCTTTGGACATCGAACGTATAGCCGCTGTCTTTATAAGCGATTCGTTGGCTTTGCCTTCAATCTGAGCAAATAACGCTTGCAAATCTTTTCCAGTCACTCCACCTTTTGGAGAAATGGGAAGTTCGTGTCCGAGTGCTCTTACAAATATACCAAGCTCTTCTATTTTTTGTTCATCTGGTATGTCGTGAATTCGATAGAGGAATGGTGGAGCTGATTCGATATTGCCAGATTTCTGATACTGGGTATAGAAAAATTCTGCAACTTCTCTGTTTGCAAGAAGCATAAATTCCTCAACAAGTTTATGTGTTTCCATCCTTTCCTTTTTGGAAATACTCACTGGGGTGCCATTTTCGTCTAATTCAAATTCAAACTCTTCAGTCTCAAAATCTATAGCTCCAAATGATTTCTTTTCTTCTCTTAGCTTGCGTGCAAGCAACTTTAACAAATTTAGCTCTTCAAAATGTTGTCCTTCGTTTCGATCGATAATCTCCTGGGCATCTTCGTATGTGAAGCGTTTGTTAGAATGAATAACAGTTTTACCAAACCACCGACTTTTGACATTTGCGGTATTTAAATCCATCTCAAAAACTGCCGAAAATGCCAGACGGTCTTCTCCTGGCTTCAAGCTACAAAGTTCGTTTGAAAGTATTTCAGGTAACATTGGTATTGTACGATCAACTAAGTAAACCGAAAACGATCTGTTTTTCGCTTCTTTATCAAGAGAGCTTCCTTCTCTGACATAGTGAGATACATCTGCTATATGAATTCCTACGCGTACCAAGTTTTCTCCTAACATCTCAACAGAGAGTGCATCATCAAAGTCTTTCGCAGTTTTTGGATCGATGGTAAATGTTGTTGCTTTTCTAAAATCTTTTCTTTTGGCGATTTCTTCTTCTGGTATCGGTATAGATCTTTTTCCTATTTCTTCCGCTTCTCTCTCGACTTCCTTTGGAAAGGAGGTTAGGAATCCTCTTTCTAATACTATAGAATTCATCTCGGTATTATGGTCGCCTTTAGGACCGATTTGCTCAATCAGTTTACCTTCGGGCGACTCTCCTTTTTCCCAGTTAGATATGGCTACAAGAGCTTTGTAATTTTCTTTTAGGTCCTCTTTACCGTCTGTTATTTCAATAGGGGCATACATCTTATGATCATCAGGCATTAGGAAATAAGAACCCTCTTTCTTTATCAGTGTTCCTACAAATTGAGTCTTCGATCGTTCAAGAATTTCAATTACTTTTCCTTTTGCATTTTTGTTTCTTCTGTCCGGTCCTGCCAATATCGAAAAAGAGACTCTGTCTTTGTTTAGGGCTGTTTCCAAATCATTTGAACTTATCTCTATATCGTATTCCAGACCTTTTATGGGTTCATCGGGAGTAATGTAACCTATACCTGACTTTGTAATAGTTATAATTCCGTTATAGGTACTGTCTTTTGGGGCACTCCTATGGCCTTCTTGTTTTTGTTTACTCATATAGATAGAACTATACTACGATTGCTTGCGGCAGTAAATAAGGTGTGTTATGATGGCGTCTATGTTAAAGATAAGATTACAACGTGTAGGTCGGCGCAACATCCCAAGTTTTCGTGTTGTTCTTACCGATTCTAAAAATAGTACCAAGAGCGGTAGAGTTCTTGAGGTGCTTGGTTTCCATGATCCTGTGGGCAAGAAGACCGAAATAGATGGCGATCGCGTAAAACACTGGCTTTCAGTGGGAGCGAAGGCAACCGACACAATGCACAACTTGCTTATAAGTAGGAAGCTGATTTCAGGAAAGAAAATAAACGTATTACCTAAGAAAAGCCCTATCGCAAAAGAAGGGGAAGAAAAACCCGAGGAGCAAGCGGCACCTTCTCCAGAAGCAGAATCTAAAGAGGAAAACAGTGAAGTCAATCCAGAAGAATCTCAAAGTAAGGAAGAAGCAGAACCGGAAGCCGAAAAAGAAGAGCCAAAGGAGGAACCAAAGTCGGAAGACGAATCTAAAAAAGAAGAACAGGCGTCATAAGTCGATTAAAATCTCAATAATAAGCTACAGTGGTCTGACCACTGTAGCTTTTGTTATAACGGTACCCAATCAATTATGTAGTATTTAGCATAGAACCTGCAATACAGGAAAATAATTTACAATTTTCAATTCTCAATTTTCAAAAAATTTTTAATTCCCGAATTTCCAAACAAAGACACTCATATATCCTTTTCTCTTAGAGTCACTTATCCAAGTTTATCCTGTTTAAAAATTGTAAATTGAAACATTATTTACAAAAATTCAAAAATTACAAAATTAAAAATTGTCTTCTACTAAAAGCTATTATCTTCCTATCACCTAACACCTAAAAGCTAAAACCTATCCCCGAGTTCAAGAAATAATTGCAACATCTCTAGTAATATAGAGATATGGCAAAATCATTAAAAAAATCCGAACGGCGCGGAACATTCAGCCGAATTGTGTACAGAGATAGGGTTATCATTGAAAATCGATACTGTGTGGACAGAAAATCGGTCAAAGAGATAGCTTTAGAGCTAAAAAGGCACTCA
>Ga0210050_1003565_pt1 | contig 13666 bp, 13 predicted proteins | sample CryGey132114_all_FD_185463 | JGI IMG/M metagenome (GOLD analysis project Ga0210050, IMG submission 185463) | Groundwater microbial communities from aquifer - Crystal Geyser CG22_combo_CG10-13_8/21/14_all (SPAdes) (version 2) | ecosystem: Environmental > Aquatic > Deep subsurface > Groundwater ...
AATCTATGAAATACAAGAAAGAATCAATGACAGACCCAGAAAACAACTTAACTACAAAACACCCAACGAATGCGCGAAAGACATCAGGAAATCACTCGAAGTGGTGCATTGCTAACTTGAATGTTTCAAATAATCAACTTGACGAAACTTATCCCCATGTTAAACATTGCGTTCGTATTCTGTTCGGTTTATTATTATATTGTTAGAGATTAGACCAATAGAATAATAGAATTCGAAATCTATGAGTCTAGTGGTCTAAGAGTCTAATATTTAAATCCCTCTATCTACTATGACCTCCCTACCCCCTCTTACTAAAAAGCAACGTGAAGTTCTAAACTTCATAGAACAGTTTGTCCAAGAAAACGGCTACACACCGTCTTATCGGGAGATAGCTAAAGGACTTGGACTGTCATCACCCTCAACTGTTTACGAACATGTTCAGGCGCTTTGTGAAAAAGGAGTTATAAATACCGGAGACGACGGTTGCGCCCGCACAATCGAACTAGTTGAAAGCGAAGAACTCTCGCCAATGAGTATTATGTTGCCACTGGCTGGGTTAATCACTGCCGGTGAACCAATCGAAGCAGTAGAAGAAAACGAAGCCATGGCAATTCCAGCTAACTTTGTCGTTGATGCTGAAAACTCTTATGTTTTGCAAGTTAAAGGTCGGTCAATGATAGAAGACGGAATTTTTGATGGTGACTTTGTGATTATTGAAAGAAACCCATCGCCACGCAATGGAGATATTGTTGTGGCGCTTCTCGATAACCAATATGCAACTTTAAAACGATTTTACCGTGAGGCAAATCACATTAGGCTGCAACCTGCCAACAGCACAATGCAACCAATTATAATTAAAGGAGATTTAAATATTCAAGGAATTGTCCGCGCTGTTATAAGAAAATTTTCACATTAAAAAACAAATGATCCCACAGTCCGCAACAGAAGTCTGGATTCGATCCTAACTAGACTTCTGAGGTGGACGGGCTGAAGGGATCCAGCCCATTCATCTCGGAATGAATAACGAGAAAGAAGGTATCGGTCTCTCCTCCTCCCGATACCTTCTTTTGACAACCCTTATACTAGTGAAACATGCACTTCGTGCACATTACGGCTAACGCAGCGGTTCAAAGCCAAGCAGTTGGCTTCTCACTACGCTTTGTTTCCCAATACCTGCTTTTGACAATCAATAATACTAAGTCCGCCTGTAATTTTTCAGCCAACCCGGCTCCCCCGCACCTTTTTCCAAAGGTGCGGGGGAGGGGAGGCCAGGATAAAAAATTAACGGCAGGCTTTTGGACGAATATTTGAGCCGTCGGACAATCGTACACCCTTTTCTTTCCACCATTTCTTTTGGGTGAGCAAAAGAAATGGTGCCAGGGTTATAGGGGCTGGAAGCCCCTAATTAATAAATAAAAAATATGCACGAATTACTTAACGACCCAATTGATGTAACTGTCGATTTCATCGGCCACAGAGTTCGCCCAAAAATAATTAAGTGGGGTAACACTATTTTTAATACTGAAAAAGTAAACCTTGTGCACCCGGCACGCGAAGGCGAAAATCTAATTTTTTATTTTTCTATTTCAGACCACAGTCATTTTTTAAAGCTTCGTTTTGATACTCATAATATGGAATGGCGTTTAGTGGAACTGTATACGGATTAAATTCGAAATACGAAATTAGAAATCCTAAACAAATCAGAAATCCAAAATAATAAACCGATATTGTAACTGCGAGGCCAAAGGCCGAAGCAGACTATTCAAAGAGATTGCTTCGTCACTACGCCTCGTCAAACGGGGCTACACTCCTCGCAAGTACGGTTTCATCAATTTCTAATTTCAAATTTATTTATAATTTAGTATTTCTGATTTAGGATTTTAAAAGTTATGTCAATCATTCTTCATCTCGACTTCAACTCTTTCTTTGCTTCAGTTGAACAACAAGCAAATCCTTTTTTGCGTAACAAAGCAATTGCAGTTGGTGGCAAATCCGGTGGAGCCGGAACCGGCTCCACCGGAGGTCGCGCTCCACTTTTAGCCAGAACTGTGGTTACAACCGCGTCACGCGAAGCAAAAGCGCTTGGTATTAAAACTGCCATGGGCAGTATGGAAGCAATGCGCATTTTGCCAAGCTTAATAATGATCCAAGGCGATCCGCAGAAATATAGTGAAATTACAAAACGCTTTTTAAATATAATGCGTCGATATTCAGATGCGGTTGAGCAATTTAGTACAGATGAGGCTTTTGCTGACATCACCCAAGCGGCCGGTGATTATTTTGGCGCAACCGCCCTGGCTCTACAGATTAAAGAAGATATTGCTCGTGAATGTGGACCTTATTGCACAGTCAGTATTGGGATAGCTCCCAATAAACTAATCGCAAAACTTGCTGGAGAATCCAGAAAACCAGATGGTCTCACAGTTGTGCCCCCAGCTGATGTTATTAATTTTATTGATTCTCAACCGTTCTCAGCTTTTTGCGGAATCGGCTCAAAAACCGAGGAAAAACTAACAGAACTTGGGATATCTGATGTTAAGTCTTTGCGCCGCGCACCGCTTTCACTCCTGCGGTCGCACTTTAAAAACCAGGGCGACTGGCTCTATTTAGCGGCGCGCGGCGCCGGTGACGATCAGGTGTCTGATAAAGTTGAAGATCCAAAATCAATTGGTCACTCCTATACTTTTCCCTATGATCTAGAGCTTGAAGCAGAATTAAAAACAAATCTTCTAGCGCTATCTGACAAAGTTGCTTTCCGTATGCGTCGTGATAATTTTTATGCAACTCAAGTATCAGCGTTTGTGCGGCATGCTAGATTCCCCGGCGTAGCCGGGCCAAGCTCCGCCGGGGCCGGGGTTGGCGCTCAGCATAAAATAAAGGATGGTATTTCAGACGGGCTCGAGATTTATAAAAATGCCTGGGAGATAATAAATAAAATCAGAGATAAAGAGATGCCTATTCGACTTCTTGGTGTTAGTGTTTCTGGTTTAATTAAGTCTCCGCTTCCCTCTAGACTTTTTAAAAAAGACCAAAAAACTCATCGAGCACTTGAGGCACTCGATGAGATTCAAAATAAATTCGGGTCAGATTCATGGCGCCGTGCCGCCACACTTAAAACTGTATTTCTAGAACGCGCCAGCGGCTGGCACTATGATCATGAAATCTAGCTCATCCCACCATTTCTTTTGGGTGAGCAAAAGAAATGGTGCCGGAGTCACAGGGGGCAGAGCCCCCTAAAGCGACTCCTCGATCTCCATTAGTCGATTGTATTTAACAAGCCTTTCCGATCGAGACGGAGCGCCGGTTTTAATATACTCGGCATTAACCGCTACAGCCAAGTCGGCAATTGTAGAATCTGCTGTTTCGCCCGAGCGATGCGAGATAACAACTTTATATTTATATTTTTGCGCCAGCGCAATTGCTTCCATTGTTTCTGTCATGGTTCCAATTTGATTCATCTTAATCAAAATTGCATTAGCAACCTTCATATCAATTCCCTTTTTCAAACGCTCTGTGTTTGTGACAAAAAGATCATCCCCAATAACTAAAGATTTTTTTCCAAGCTCGGCTGTTAACTCCCTCCAATCCTGCCAAGCGTCCTGGTCAAGCGGATCTTCTATCGACATCAATGGATACTTTTTCATCCAGCCACCAAGCAGACCAGTCATTTCACCAGCTGTCATCTTGCGTCTATCAGTTTTTAAAATATACAAATCCTTTTTTTGATCATAAAACTCGCTGGCTGCGATATCGATTCCAAAACCAATTTCTTTACCAAGCTTATATTTAGCTCGACGAACAGCTTTTGTTAAATACTCAAGCGCGTCTTCTGTTTTTCCAACATTTGGAGCATATCCGCCTTCGTTGCCAACATCCAAATCGTGGCCATCTTTGTATAAAACTTCCCCAAGTGCGTGAAATATTTCTGCTCCAGCTTGAATTTTGCGCCTAACAGTTTTAAAACCATGCGGAATTACAATAAACTCCTGCATATCCAAATTGGTACTAGCGTGCCTGCCGCCGTTAAAAACATTCATGAGCGGTGTTGGAAGCTTATAAGTTTTAAAATCAAAATTATAAATCTCACGCAAATGTTTATAAAGCGGAATACCACGACGCTTAGCGCCGGCGTGAGCACAAGCCATTGAGACTCCCAAAATTGCATTAGCGCCAAGTTTGTGTTTATTGACTGTGCCGTCTGAAATCCGCATGTCATCATCAATCTTTTGCAAATGAAAAACATCCATGCCCTTTACTAACTTTTGAATCCTTACATTTACATTATTAACTGCTTTTAAAACTCCCTTACCGCCATATCGTCTTGGATCGTTGTCGCGCAATTCAAGTACCTCATGAATTCCGGTTGAAGCGCCCGATGGCACAGAAGCGCTCCCGCGAGTTCCATCTTTAAGCACGACAGTTACATTTAAAGTCGGGTTGCCACGCGAATCAAGAATTTCATGAGCATGCACTAAGTCGATTTTTTCTTTCATAGCTTTATTAAATATTAAATTAGAAGCACTAAATACTAAACAAATTCGAATTTCGAAACTAGAAATTTAATTTCGCATTTCAGATTTCTAATTTGTTTGGAATTTCTGATTTCATATTTATAATTTCCATAATACTTCCAAACCTGGCAACTTCTCACTAGCCAAAAAAGCCAGCATTGCCCCGCCACCTGTTGAAAGAAAACTAAATTTCTTTTCTATTCCTTCCGCTTGTACAAACGCAACCGTGTCACCGCCGCCAACAATAGAACGCACCTTTTTATTACCTGCAAACGCCCGAGTTGTAATAATAGTTCCCTCTTTTCCACCAGCAATCTCTACAATTCCCATGGCTCCGTTAAAAATAACTGTTTTAGATTTTTTTAGTTTGTCGGCAAAATCACGCGCAGTTTTTAAACCAATATCCACAATGCTATGCGCCCCATTTAAATCAGCCGCATGAATTTTTTTGCCATTAGAGTCAACATAATCAATCGGCAGTTTGATGTTATCGAATTTTTTTAAAATATTTTTCGCAATCTTGACTTCAGATGCACTTATGATTTTTCCCTTCATTTTTAAAGGTACACCGGTAGCCGCCTCATGAAACACCAGAGCTAACCCACCACCGATTAAAACCGTTTGAGCTTTACCGGCCATCACTTTAATAAGAGGAATTTTTGTCTCAAGCTTGGCTCCACCTACTAAAAGCGTTAATGGTTTTGGCATTTTTTTTGAAAGCTCGCCGACTTCTTCAACTAATACAGAACCGGCATAACTTGGTAGTAATTCCGTTATTCTGTGCACTGAAGAATGTTTGCGATGACAAGTTCCAAAGGCATTGTTAACATAAATATCAGCTAATGCTGCTAATTTATGCGCAAATTTTTTACAATCTTTTTCCTCCCTGTCGCTAAATCGAACATTCTCGAGCATTACCACTGAACCAGGCTTAGCTTGATTTACAATGTTTGTTGTTTTTTTGCCAATCACTTCGCCGGTAAAAACATTTTTTATTTTCTTTTCAGATGCAAGCCATTTTGAAATTGGCGCCAAACTTAAATTTTTTACAACCTTACCGTTCGGCCTGCCCAAATGTCCTACTAAAATCACAATTGCTCCTCGACTTGTTAAGTCGCAAATATCGGGGATCGCCCTTTCCAGTCTCCAGGTTGAACCCTTTTGAATTCGCCCAGCCTTGAGCGGAACATCACAATCAATCCTCATCAAAACCTTAGCACCAGGTTTAATTTTTGATTTTGCTAGAGTTTTTAAATTCATACTAACCAAACAAAACTGAAATTAAACGACCTTTTTTGCGGAGGTTTTCATGAACTAGCCCATCAATACCCAAAATATGACCAACTCCGCCAGCCATAAATAACATTAAAACAATTATATAAATAATATGTTGATCAATCAATCCATGCGCAGTATTTCCTTCAAAATCTGCAAGATAATAAAGAATCATGATTATAATTCCAAAGAAAGATGCCGGGCGCACAAATATACCCAAAACCAAACATGCGCCGACTAATGTTAATCCCCAAGCATTTAAGGAATCAACCAAACCGTTTCCAGCCAGTGATTGAAACCAACCGGCCAGTGGCCCGGTTGCACCTGCCAAATAACCAGCAGCTGACCAGTCACCGAATTTGGTAACACCGGCGTATAAAAACATTAAGCCAAGTGCGACTCTTAAAACTAAAAACATAGAACTGCAAACTCCCTGGCTGGTACATTTTGAAAAGCGCTCAAACAAAGTATGTTTTCTCATATTAAAATCTTTTGACCAGCATTACCGCCAGTTCTGCCAAACGATTAGCATAGCCCCATTCGTTATCATACCAGGCCACGACTTTTACTAAATCTCCGTCAACAACACGCGTTAAATCAAGATCAACAATTGCTGAACGCGGATCACCAATAAAATCAGAAGATACAAGCGGTTCCTCGGTTACACCAACAATATTTTTAAATCTTGGCGTTGTGCTAGCTTTTTTAATAGCACGGTTAACTTGAGCAACTGTTACTTTTTTTGATAACAAAAAGGTGATGTCTGAGATTGATACAGTTGAAAGTGGTACCCTAATTGACAATCCATCAAATGCATTTTTTAAGCTTGGTAAAGTTTCTGTGACTGCAATCGCCGCGCCGGTTGAGGTTGGAATCATGTTAATTGCAGCGGCTCTGGCTCGACGCAAATCCTTATGCGGACCATCTACCAAATTTTGAGTTGATGTGTAGCCATGAATTGTTGTTAGCATTGCTTTTTTAACACCAAACGCTTGGGCCATTATGGCAGTTACCGGTGCTACACAATTAGTTGTGCACGAGGCATTGTTAACAATCCCTGATTTGTCATTTTTAATATCTTCTGCATTTGCACCTAAAACATATGTTGGAATATGTCCGCCCTTTCCCGGAGCTGACAACACCACTCTTTTAGCACCGGCGTCTAAATGAGCAGAGGCTTTTTCCTCGGTTGTAAAAAATCCGGTTGATTCAATAACAACATCAATTTTCATTTTTTTCCAAGGCAAAGCCGCTGGATCTTTTTCACTTAAAACTGGAATTTTCTTTCCGGCCACAATCAGCATCCCTTTTGCTGACGCGACTGGCACCTCCCACTTACCGTAGTTGGAGTCGTATTTTAAAAGATGAGCCAAAGTTGCTGCGTCAGTTAAGTCGTTGATTGCTACAACTTGGAATCCTCGTTTACCCCACGCGGCTTTAAAAGTTGATCGGCCGATTCGGCCAAAACCATTGATTGCAATTCTTGCCATATGCTTGGATTATAACACAAAACAAAAAAACGAACTTTCATTCGTCCCTTGCGTAGGGGCGTATTGCAATACGCCCCTACAATTTTTCAATTTATTTATCCACCAATCTCAAACCTTGCAAATCGATTGATTCTCAAGTTCTCTCCGATTGAAGCAATTTTACTTTCCATCAACTGGGCGATTGTAATGTCTTCGTCTTTGATAAATCTTTGATTAAGAAGACAAGCTTCTTCAAAGTATTTACCAATTTTTCCTTCCAAAATCTTTTCTATTACATCGGCTGGTTTACCAGCATTTTGCTCAGCCGCAATCTCTCTTTCTTTGGTCACAACCTCAGCCGGCACATCTTCGCGTGACAAATATAGCGGACTCATTGCTGCAATGTGCATAGCAATGTCATTGCAGAGCTCAATAAAACTTTCGTTTCGGGAAACAAAGTCAGTTTCAGAAAGAACTTCTACCATTACGCCAATTCTGCCGTTTCCGTGGGTGTAACAATGTACTCGGCCTTCACTAGTTGCGCGGTCAGCGCGCTTGGCAGCTTTCGCTGCTCCGCTTTTTCTTAAAACTTCGATTGCTTTTTCAATATCGCCGTCGGTTTCAGTTAAAGCCTTTTTAGCTTCCATCATTCCGACCCCAGTCATTTGCCTTAGCTTGGCAACATCTGATGCGTTTATTGTCATAGTTTTGTAATTAGATATTAGACAGTTAGACCACTAGACCGATAGATTTTGAGCTCTAATACTCTATTGGTCTAATCTCAATTAGATCTATTTTGTTTCCTTTGCAGAATTCTTTGCCCTTGCTTTTCCAACTTTAGCAGCTTCTGCGATTAACTTTGTAATAAGTGTAACAGACCCAATCGCGTCGTCGTTAGCCGGTATTGGAAAATCAACCAACTCTGGATTTGTATTTGTGTCACAAATTGCGATCACTTTCATTCCACGCTTTATTGCTTCCATCATCGCTGTTTTGTCATGTTTCATGTCAGCAATGAAAACAACCTCCGGCAGTTTCTTAAGAGTAGTGAGTCCACCGATTTTAACATCAAGTTCTTCAATCTTTCTATCAAACTGCAACTGTTCCAGTTTGGTGTACTTTTTGAGTTCACCTTTTTCCCGCTTATCTCGAAGATCAATAAAGTTTTTTATGAGCTTCTGGATTTCCGGGAAGTTTGTAAATGTTCCGCCCAGCCAACGAGTGCTGACATATGGAACTCCGGCATCAAGCGCATATTTTTCAATAACACTTTGTACCTGGCTTTTTGTTCCGACTAAAACAATGTTACCTCCGTTTGCCATTGTTTCTTCGACATACTTTAGGGTTTTTTCAAGCAAAGTCTGAGTTTGCTCAATGTCGATAATGTGTACATCTTGGCGTTCTCCAAAAATGTATTGCTTCATTTTAGGGTGCCATCTGCTGGTTTGATGTCCAAAGTGGGCTCCAGCTTTAAGTAAATCCTCTAGTGTTGGGATGTTGGGCATATTTTTTCCTTTTATTCGTTGATTCGTACAAATTGGGCGCTTACGCAGGGTTTGGCGTGCCAAACCCTGCGAATATGCGAGGATCCAATTGTATCGCCACGAATCTGTGATTTATTAATAATTTGCGTAGGGGCCGGCCCATGTGCCGGCCCTTTTTCGTATCGGGCGACCACATGGGGTCGCCCCTACAACAAAATAATGCGATGGCAGGATAATAGCTTATCTGGCTATTTTGGTCAATATTTGAGTAAAAGAAAACGCGGGGCCCATCGATGTCGATGAGTCCCGCAGGTTGGCAGGAGGCTCCCTGCTGAGAGTTGCGAAGAATTCCGCGTGGCCTCGACGAAGGCCTAGAGGGTGTAGCCGCCGAGCAACCAGGTGTCGACGCCTTCGTCGCAGGCGTCGGTGATCGCGGCATCCGGATCGTGACCCTGGCTGTAGAAGAGCGGGGTCAGGCCCCAGGCGATCGAGTTGATGTCGAAGTCGCCGTAGGTGTCGGCCACACAAAGCGTGTTCGTGCCGAACCAGGTGTCGCCGAAGCCGTCGCCATCCTCGTCGCCCTCGATCTGGACCTTCATGTTCCAGTCCTCCTCGAGGTTGACGTCGGCGCAGATGCTGTTGGCGTCGGTGGCGGTCGCCGCGGCCGATCCGGAGCCGTAGGCGTTGTCCATCACGTTCCAGTCGGCATCGTAGGTGATGACCCAGAACTCCAGGGTGGAGTAGATGGTGCCGTCACCCTCCCAGCACATGTTGCGCACGGTCGAGCACTCCTCGTCGGCGCCGTCGCAGTCCTGGTCGATGCTGTCTTCGCAGACTTCCTCGGCGCCGGGGTACGCGGTGGACTCCGCGTCGTCGCAGTCGCCGGTGCAGGTGCTGTAGCCGTCACCGTCGGCGTCATTGAGGTTGAGCGACGCGTCGGTGTCGTCGCAGTCACTGGTGTCGTCGTAGCCGTCACCGTCGGCATCGATCGGGATCGAGCCGGTGTCCGTGGCGGTGTCGGCCGTGTCGCCGGAGGTGTCACCCCCGGTGTCGACCGCGGTGTCCGAGGTGTCGTCCGAGGTGGCCGTGTCGTCGGCGGAGCCTTCGCTCCAGGCTTCGATGCACTCGTAGGCGTTGTCGCCGACGAACATCGTGCCGTCGCACTCCTCGCTCAGGCTGATGCAGGTGCAGTCGCCCCAGGCAACCTGACAAACGATGGTGTCGTCGTCCAGGCCGAGATCGGTGCCGTACGTGGATTCGATGTCACCGACCGTCGTGCACACATCTCCGAAGATCGTGCAGCCGGCGGAGGTGATGGTGGCGAGGCCCAACAGGGCCAGGAAGAACGTGGGGCGCATTGCGCACTCCTTGTGTTGGTCATCGGGGCGCAATGCGCCCCTAGTTTGTATGGTGCCAGAATCCCCTGTTAAGGGTTGTCGCGGACCCCGTTAATGGGGACCCTGGTTTCAGAAGCGACAGGTAAACCTACTAAAATCCCTGTGTTTTGTCAATAGCAATACAAAAAAGGCTTAATTTTATTGATTATTTATTAAATTCATTTTTTTCCCAATTTTTTGGATTATTTTGAATATATTCAGAAATCCTCAAAAAATCGTAATAATCACGAATAATGTGTTCATAATAATTCCGTTGCCAAACCCTTTCGCCTGGTGTTTGGCGTAATATATTAATTTCCCGCGTTGATGCGGATTTGAATGCACCAATTATGGTTGGTAACGAATTGGCAATGGGTTTTGCAAATTGACGTCCATTCGATTCGTGGCGGGTTCGTTTCGATTCGTGGCGCATTCGTAGGGGCATGGCGCGCCATGCCCCTACGAATTGTTCGATTGCGAATCGTTCGATTTCGTACGTAATTTGCACAATCACATGCAAATGATTTGGCATCACAACAAAATCATGAATTCGAACGTTGTCGCGTAATATTTCCGTGTTCAATAATTCGTTATTAACGATTTGTCCAAATTTGTTTAAATACATTTTGCCATTATGAATATCACCAAATAAATATCCATCCTCATTTTTATCAATACAAATCGTAATATAATAAAAACCAGGCGATGCATAATTCCATCCCGCCAATCGAAGACTTTGTCTTTTGTATAATTGATTCATAATAAAAATCTCCTCTCTCGCGCTTTGCGAAAGGGAGTGTGTTTATAATGCACCAAATTATTGATGTTTAATCAAGGACCGGTGTGGACAATCAAATACAAAAAAACCGCCGTTTTGGTATTCTTTTGAAAAAAAGAAATTCCCCGCCACGCGTTGCGCTGTAGTTGCGCGTTGCGTAGCGGGGGTTGAGGCCAGATCTCGGGGCAGCTACTCCATCCAGTGGAGGTTGAAGTCGCTGCCGCTGATGTAGCCGTCGTCGGAGTCCGTGTTGAACACGGCATACTCACCGTCGACCTCGATCACGATGACCGAACAGTGCTCGTCGTCCTCCATGACGATCATGCTGCGGGCGCTTGGGCAGGCGCCGGTCAGGTAGTTCCGGTAGAGCGTGGAGTTCTCACCCCAGCCCTGGAACTCGATCCAGGTCCCCTCGAACTCGAAGCACCAGTTGCCCGAGTTCTGGGCGGCCGGATCGCTGACGTAGGCCTCGTAGGAGACCTCCGAGACCCATTGGGCGTCGACGGCCGCGGTCATGTAGCCGAGTTCCCACTCGCCAAGACCGGTACCGACGCTGGTGACGCACGCCTGGTGGCTGTGATCCTCGGTGTCGCCGGTGTCGTCGGAGCCGTCGTCGCAGACGTCGTTCTCGTCGATGTCGCCATCGCAGTCGTTGTCCGCGTCGTCGCACCACTCGGGAGCACCGGGATAGGTGCCGGCCCAGCCGTCGTCGCAGTCGCCGTCGATCTTGACGTAGCCGTCGGCCTGGAAGGCCTCCAGGCTGGTCACGAGGATCACGGTGGCCGTGGCGCTGTCGCCCCAGCCGTCGTCGTCGAGGTCTTCGTAGACGACCATCTGGCCGTCCTGGCCGTCCTCGCCGTCTTCGCCGTCCTTGCCGTCGTTGCCGTCCTGGCCGTCTTCGCCATCGGCGCCGTCGGCACCGGCCGGCCCGGCCTTGGTCTTGCTGGTCTCGGCGCAAGCGCCGAGGAACAGGGAGATGGAAATCAGGATGATTGAATACATGGCAAACCTCCGTTATGCCATTGGGGCAGGATGCCCCGGAAACTAACGGTTTTTGCGAGAGCGAATTTGCCCCGCCTAAACCGCGCCCGAAAGGGCATTTTTTGTCGAATCACGCCTTTCGGGCTTTTGAATCGACTGTAAAATATAACAAATTTTAACAATTTTGTCAAGAGGGGGTAGTAATAAAAGGGCTAAAGTTAGTGTTTAAATGGGCTTCCAGCCCATACCTGGCCCACTTTTCTTTGAGTTTAAAAAAATGAGGGAAAAAATTTAATTGATTAATTAGGGGACGCTGTCCCCTATAACCCCCTGCCCGGTTTTCTTTACTCACCTAAAGAAAACCGGGGAAAAGAAAGGGTGTTTCCGCCAGGTGCTACGCTTACCGCGGATAGCCCTGGCATCGCTCGCAATGGCGGTTCGAAGATAAATGGCTGAAAAATTACAGGCGGACCGAGTATGATTTAGGAGCCGAGGCGTGCTCGCATAGTGATCCAAAAACAAAAAAAGAGCCATCTTGCTCTAAATCTCTATTGGTCTAATTTCTAAAAGTCTAAAATCCCCATAAAAACACAAGAGCGCTCGATTCGTGCTTCATCATCCCGAAGGACGAATCACACGAACCGAACGCTCACGAACGGGCTAAAAGGCGCGGGCGACCATGACGTAGCCACCAGTGATTCCCCCGGTACGACCAGGGTAGGCACCAGCGTCTGCGCCGACGAAGACCATCAGATGGTCCGCCGGCCGCCACTGTGCCTCGACCCGAGCCACGAACGCCTGGAAGTTGGACTGGGCCAAGATGCCCATATCCGTCCCGTCCACGATTACGCGACGCATTCCTGCGCCGTAGTAACCGAGTCCGAGATGGCCTGCCCAGACCTGGTCGTCCGTGTTGACCGTGGGCCCGATGTCGAGCCCGAAGTCGAAGCCCTTCACGCCGCCACTGGCGAACTTGTCGCTGGCGAACGGACGACTCCCCATCCACAGACGCGGCTCGACGGACCACTGGCCCTTGAGCCGCCACTGCAGACCAGTGGCGATCCCAATGTTGATGCCCAGGCTGCCAGCCTGGGCATAGGCTCCGACATAGGCCGCCACGAGGGCGTCCTCGCCGTCGTTGCCGTCCTCGCCGTCGTTCCCGGCCAAAGGCACAATCTGGTCCGGCACGAATCGCAGGATCACTCCCGCGATTCCCGGCGCCGGACCAGTCACCTGAATGTTGCTCCAGCCCACATCAGTCAGACGCGCGAACGCGTCTGCCGATCGGACCGCCGCCAGATTGAGCTGACGGTCGGTCGGGCACTGGCTGTACGAGCGGAACTCGGTGGAAAATCCACCGGTCAGCTCCCAGTGCCCCGGGAGTGCCATCACAACCGGAGCGGGGATTTCGGACATGATGTCCTTGAACCCCGCCTCGTCGCAGGCGTTGTCGGGGTTGTAAGCGATCATGACGCTTCCGCCACAAACGCCGGGCTCGTCGACCGTGCCGTTGCAGTCGTTGTCGATGTTGTCCCGGCAGACCTCGATGGCCTTGGGGCTGATGGCGGGGTTGTTGTCGTCGCAGTCGCCATCATCAGTCGTCCAGTCGTCGCCATCGGCATCGGCATCGGCATCGGCGTCGACCACAGTCGCCGGAACAGCCAACGGCTGTTCCGGCGACTGCGCGAACGCAGTGGCGGCCGCCATGTATGCGACCGCGAGGAGAGCGACAAGCGCCCAGAAGGTGTTCCGTCCGATCATTCGAACCTCCTGCCAAATAAATGGCGGGTGG
>Ga0210050_1003574_pt1 | contig 13651 bp, 19 predicted proteins | sample CryGey132114_all_FD_185463 | JGI IMG/M metagenome (GOLD analysis project Ga0210050, IMG submission 185463) | Groundwater microbial communities from aquifer - Crystal Geyser CG22_combo_CG10-13_8/21/14_all (SPAdes) (version 2) | ecosystem: Environmental > Aquatic > Deep subsurface > Groundwater ...
CCTGTGCTTCGGGGTGGAAATCGAAAGTCATTTTCCGTAGCTCTGCCGAATGCTCGCGAACACCTGCTCTCCGCTAATCGCGGCCACCTTGCCCGACTTCAATTCATCCAGTCTGCGGCGCGCCACCGCCGCCCAAGCGACGGCATGAGACTCATCCGGCGGATTCAATGTTTGCAGCAAACAATCCACCAAATGCGCGCGCGCTTCCACGGGCAAAGAAATCGCCTCGTCCAACAATACACTCGCTTTCATATCATCCTCCTGACAATCTCAAAAAATAGCAAACAACAAAAGGGACCAGGCTCGCTTTTTCGAAACACCGTTCATTTGCCATTCTCTTCGATATCCGCATTGCGGCGAATCCGGCAAGGATCAATAGCAAAAAACGGGGACAGACCACGTTTCTCACAGCCCAGAGCATCATTCATCTTTCGTCTCATTCGATATTCGCGGTAAACCCGATGGGGCGTTTTTTGGTGCTTGCGAGCTCCTATAAAGCAGAAACAACCCAATAGGCGATCAGGGATTAGCCCAACTTCTCCCGGCAAAAAAGGCGCATTTTCTGAAAAACTGTTTCGAGTTTTTGAACAACCGCCGCAGCCTCATTGATTGCATCGGCCAATTCTTCTTTTTCTTCCGGATAGGTATGCGCCAAATCATTCCGTATTTTCCGGTAGATGTTCCATTCACCCGGCCCGATCAACCCGATTTTTTCAATCCGGTTGAGCTTGTCTAAAAAAGTCATCTCCGACGTATCCGCCTCCATCATCTCGACGATCAGCGGGATAAGCCGCCGCCCCATGCCGTCCTGGATTTTCATGAATCTGAAAATCATCTGGTCAATATGCTCGACAACATCCCGCTCATCCAGATGGGCGGGGGCGATGGGCAGATACGGCTTGAGCTTCTCCAGCGCATTGTGGATGTGAATAAAATTCCCGTCCTGTTCGGCAAGCGCTGACTTTATTTTTTCATGGAGCTCGTTCATCTTGGAAACCTCGGTTGGTGGGTTCGTAGGTGCGAATTTATTCGCACGCTCAACAGGCTATGTGCGAATAAATTCGCACCTACAACAACCGCATAATCTATTGAAATACCGGCAAATTTTTTGCAAGCTGTTTTTAGGTTCATAACCTGACACCCCTGGCTTTGGCAATCTCGTGAATGGGCAAATGCGAGGATACGCCCGTTTTATTGATGACGATGTCTATTTTCTGGTCGCCGAGACGCCGGATCAGTTCACACCAGAAACGTATTTTTTTTTCGTAGCTGCAGTCTTCCGGCGGCAGCTCGACATAGAGGTCAATGTCCCCCCCTTTTTTGGCATCATCCGCCCGCGATCCAAACAGCCATACTTCGGCGCGTGCGCCAAAAACAGCGCTCGCGGTTTCCTTGATTGCCTTCGCTTCAGAGAAAGCGATTCTCATAGAATTTCGTCTCGCATGGAACCCTCAATTCACAATCGTCACACCCCCAAACATAAATAGGGGGCAGAACACGGTTTTTACAAAATCAATGAAGTCTGACCCCCTTGATTCTTGAATAACTACGGCTGCGCGATTGTAACCGTCATCTGCCGCTCGACGTCATCCGGCAAGGGCGACGTGCCCTGAGTCGCGGTCGAGGTCGGGCTGTACACCCACAGCGTCGGCGCACCCTCTACATGCGAAGTTGCACTGCATTGCACGTTTACATTAAAGCCAGCCAACGTATTTGGTAAAGGAGAAACCACCTGAGAGGTTGGGCCGGGGCGACAGGCGGTCGCAAAGGATGCGCCTGATTGCAGAAAATAAAGGGCAGCCACGTTTTCTCGACATCCGTTGCCCAAACATATCATTTGCCCAGCTTCACTTTGATGACGCGTTCGACGTAATTCTGGTCGCCCGGCGCGCCCCCTGTGGTGGCCGTTGAGATCACGTCATACACCCATACCGTGGATGCGCCCTCGATATGGGAATTTGGGGTACAGGCTACCGCTACAGCAAACGGCGCTAACGTGCCCCCCAGGTCACCTGCCGCAAAATTGGTGGCGCAGCCGGTCGCGGCGGCCGCACTGGCCGGGCTGATCGCGACCTGATAGGCCGCCCACTCGATCCCGGCCCGTGCTGCCTGGTAAGCGCGCGAACCCATCACATCCATGGCCGAGCTCTGGTGCTGTACGGTAGAGAAAGTCACCATTGCCACCCCAAGGAACGACAACACCACCAGCAGGAAGATGGCGGTGACGATGGAAAATCCGCCCTGCACTGTGGGTCGGACTTCAGTCCGACATGTATGTCGTAAGCCGGTCGGACTGAAGTCCGACCCACATCTTGCCCCTAATGACAATTTATCTCTCTGGCTCATGGCGCGTTGTTCACATGGATTTCGTTATACAGGCGGACGCTTTCGTTTTCGCTGGTGAGTGTCAGGCTCACCGTAAGCAAGCCGAAGCGCTGGTTAGCGACAGAGTAAGTCATGTTGCACCCGCTCACCTTGTCGGCCAGAACCGCTTTGGTAGCGCCCACGCTATGGCCAAAACCGTAATCCCAATAGCGCACCAGTTGGCCGCTGCCGGTGCCGTTGACCGTCCCCACGCTTTCGCATTGATAAGTCACGGCCTGTTGTGCACCATCGACCACATCGAAACGCTGTGAGGGTAATTCCGCCCAGCTCGGCAAAGCGGTGTTGGTGAAGGTGACCGTTGTTTGTGGCCCCGCCGCACCGGTGTACTGGCGCAACACGCCCGCTGCCGCCTGCAGGTAGGGCGGCACGGCATCCGATTGCGTGCTACCGACCACGATATAATCCGGCTTGGCGCCCGCCGCAAAATTGATCGCGGTACCGATGATCTCGAAACCATCCGCATCTACCACACCAAAATCAAGCACCAAGCCTGGTGCATTGGCACGATAGCGCCCGCCATCCTTGGTCGGTAGATATTCAACGGCACAAACGGGGCATGCCCCGGACAACAACACACTGTTCGGCACTGCCGTACGCACATCGCGCGCCATACGCCGCACTGCGGTATCGGCGATGTCGGTCAGTTCAGCGCGGCGCGCGCTATCGACATAACCCTGCACCGGCGCTTGAATGAAGATTGCCACAACACCGGCGATGATGCCGGTGATGACGATCACGATGATCATTTCGACCAGGGTGAAGCCCCGATTCTTTTGTGGGTTGGACTTCAGTCCGACATGCAAGGGGGGCGAGAGAAGTCGGACTGAAGTCCGACCCACATTTGTACGATCAATGTTAGGCATCAATACCTCGTCCTGTAACCGTCGATGGCGATGGCCGTACCCTGCGGGTCGGTCACGCTCACCGTGATGCGCACCGCACTGCCCGCCGCGACGCTGCCGAGCGCCTCCGGCGTAATCGCCACGCCGGCGTTGTAATTCGTCAATCCGGTCGAGTTATTGTTCAAATCGGTGATGACGGTCATGCTGAAGTCTTTGTAGCAATCCACGATGTGATAATCCGTCGCGCGGTTGGTCGCGCTCACCATGCTGGCGACAGGACATGTCGTCGTCGTGCCGTCGTTCTGATCAATAAAATCCTGCAACTCGATCTCCTCCAGCAGCGACTCCGCCACCGCCATCGCCTGCTTGTGGATCAGCGGATCGGCGCTGTGCGCGGTGGTTTGATTCATCACCAGCAAGATGCCGGTCAGCGCCACGCTGATGATGACGATGAAGATGATCAGTTCGATCAGACTGATGCCGCGCTGCACAAGCAGCATCACCTTTGCCGCTGATGGCAATTTGCCACTCATGCCTTGCCCCCTTTGATTTTTGCGGTGAAGCCGATCGGGCGGCTGTCACTAATGGGTTGCTTCATCAATTCACGAATTCCGTTCATCAACCCAACAATCGCTTGATCGTGACCGGATACTTTTCGTTCCAGTTCCAGCAGTTTGGCCGCCAACTCTTTATTCGTTGCCAGCATTTCGCGCAACTGCACGAAAGTGCGCACCACTAACAAACTCACTTCCACCGCTCGCTCTGACTTCAGCACATTTCCCAGCATCAGCGCACCATGCTCTGTAAAGGCATAAGGCATAGTCCGTGAATATTTAAGCTTGGAGAGGTGGTCGCAATTTGCGACCACCTCAACTTTCTCTTCTGATGAAAGCTGAAACATAAAGTCAGAAGGAAATCGCTCGATATTGCGCTTGACTTGCTCATTGAGGCGTTTGGTATCCACGCCATACAGTTCTGCCAGATCAGCATCGACCATCACCTTTTGCCCGCGCAATACCAAAATGCGCTGCGCGACGGACTCAATGGCGACGGCGCTACTCATGGCCGCACCTTCACACTACGGTCAATATCGCTCTGAAGGTTCTCCTCATCCCCACCCCTCCCCCGCTTTGATTCGGTGTCAACTTGCTCGACCGGCGTCAGCAGACTTTTTACGCGCACGCCGCCCTGCTTTGCCAGCACAGGATTCTGCTTCCACATCTCGATGAAGAATTCTCGCATCTCGTCGGATTTGTTCAGACGCGCCAGCATGACTGCTTCAGTCAACAAGCGCTTCCCCCCATTTTCCGATTCACTCATTTGGGTCTTCTCCGCGCTTGATCTTCTCAAGCGCCGCAATATCAAGCTTGTCTTTATCGCGATTGGCACAGCGCTTCATCGTCAGCAGGTCGTCAATGGCCGCGATCATCACCTGTTGCGAAAACAACTCGCCCACGACAGCATTCTTGTGCAATTGATCGAAGGGCACTTCAGGACGAACCAGCACGTCCACCACCCCGCCTCCTGTTTGCGGCTCTCTCAATGCAAAAGCCAACATTCCCTTCTCACGGTGCCACTGCTCAATTTGCGCCGCGTTGCGCAAGGAATCGATCGGCACCGGTATCGAAGGTACCAATCCCAATTGTTTGGCCACCCCGATGAAGCGGGTGAGATTCTCATCATCCATCGCCAACACCAGATCCACGTTGAACGTGGTGCGGAAATAACCGTGCAACTGCACCGCCATGCCGCCGACCAGCACATAACGAACTTGTGCTTCTGACAAGGCTTTGAGCAGATCAGCTGTCCTCAATTGCAACCTCTAGTGCACATAACCCGTCTCCGCCTCGATGGTGAGGGTCGTGCCGCCGACCGTCAGCGGGGTGTTCGCCGTAAGGGGCACACCACCCGCATCTACGGGCTGCCCCAAGGCATTGAAGGTGTGTGTTCCAGCACCTACTGTCACCGCAGACTTCACCGCGCACGTCAGATTCCCGCCCGTCAGGGTCGTCGTGCAATTCGACGATGACGCACCGCCCGAGATCACCACCGACACAGGGACATGCTGCGCGATGGCCGTCTTCTGTGCAAAGCGCAACAGCGATTTCACCTGGTCCGCGCTGCCGCGATCCTCGAAATCGCTCACGGTGAAGAAGCGCGGCAACACCGCCACCGCGAGAATGCCCACGATCACCATCACGGTGATCAGCTCTACCAGGGTGAAACCGCGCATTCTATTAACTCGCACAAATTTACAGATGCCGGCTTCAACTGTTGGATTATTTTGGTTGGTCATAACGTGTCGCAAATTTTATGCAAACTATTCACGCCGCCAGTTTGTGCAATGCCATGGAAACTGTTTCCGATACTTCCATCGGCATAAATAGGTTTTCTGGATAGAGGTAATCTTCACCGTCTTCATCCACGATGCGAACACAGTGCTTTGCCGATGCCTTGGCATTCGGGATCAACTCGTACAGTTTGCGCACTTCCAACGAAGCAGCGTAGCCTTCGTTGCTTAAACAGATTACGTATTTTTCCATTTTGCACCTCACAGAAATTCTTTGATTTTCATTTCCACTTTACCGATTCCATGTGCCTACCAGTGCACCTCGGCGCGCGCACTGCTGCCACCCTCCAACTCAACGATTGCAAATCATTTTTTCTTTTTCCAATTACCCACCCCGTATATTCGAGCCAATCTAGACAAACATCGAATACCAGAGCCTTGTGCAATCGTCTCGACCGCAGTGATTTCACCGCTTATGCGAAAAAACATTGCACCTCTCTCCTACCATAATCTATTGCCGCGCTCACAACCTTAACCCCGTGTTGTTGGGCTACGCCATAGATAGGCAACACTTCGCCGCCTTCACGTTGCACCACCAGATCAATCTTGCCATCGCCAATACGGCGCTTGAGTTGCGCCAGAAACGCAAAGCGCGCTGCAACGATGATCCGCACTCCGCATACCGGATTTCACATACAGATCCACATCCCCACCGCGCTGCGTATCGTCCACGCGCGAACCGAATAGCCATACCTCGGCCTGCGCGCCGAAGAAATGCGCAGTCTCTTGCTTGATCGCCTCGATTTGTGCGGCACTTAAGCGCATGGATGGCTACTGGCAATTTGTTCAACGGTGATCGTCATATCGCACTCCTCAAATTAGCGTATTGGTGTCGAGCACGATTCGCATCGTCAGATGCGCTTAACTGCGCGTTCTTTGCGTGCTGCTTGAATTTCGGCGTCGATTTCCTCGTTGGAAAGTGCAGGCAGATTCAATTTGTCCAAATTAGAAAATGCCTCGCCCAAACGAACTCCGGCGACCGAGCGTGATTCACGCACCGCTTAAAACTCGACAAAATCTTCCACTTAAGCCAAACGCTGCTGTGGAAGTTGTTGCAGCTTTTCAAGCAAAGCAGGTGCTATCGCGTTCAAGTTGCACTCCTTCAATGAAGTCTCAGGTTAGGCGCAGTGTAGCAAAAAGCACAATCGACGCACAAAAAACAAGGGAGGCCGAAGCCTCCCTTGTTTTTGCGCTGCACGGGCTGACAGCAATCAAAACTGTTTGGGCAGTCCTGCTTGTTTCAAAACCGCGTTCGCGGTGTGTCTCGATTTGATTTTGCTATCCACAGGAAAGCGAACTGCCGTAATCGGACTGAACCAAATCTCGTGATCACCTTGTGCCTTGCCGTTCAAACCGGCATCCGGCTTTAAGCAGGAGCGCTTTTAACTGCGCGGTAAAACTTTCCATCAGACTGCTTGCCGATGTGTCACATCAAAACGCCGCGAGAACAACTCAAACGGCACTTCCCCTGCATCGGGATATCCATTGGCTTCCAACAATTCCGGGATCAAAGTACGCAACTTGGTCAGCAAGGCCTCTGCGGTATCTGCTTCGGCAACCAAGCCGGGAACATCATCGCTGGTGGCGACCCACACGGCCGCCTCCTCATCCCACTCGGCGCGAATAAACAAAGCTTTTTCCATGCCCCCCTCCATTACTCTGACAGGACGCGCAGTGTAGCAAAAACCACAAACTGCGGGCGAAAAACAAGGGAGGCCGAAGCCTCCCTTGATCATATAAAACCACTTCGGCTTGCACCCCAGATGAACTGGGGAATGGGGTCGGTGAAATTTAATTCGAGTTTGACCCCATTTTTTTAGCGCGATAAAAATTCAGAGGGTGCGCAGTGTAACAAAAACCCTGATTCACCTGACGAAAAACAAAGGAGGCTGAAGCCTCCCTTGTTTAATCAAAACTTTTTCGACTTACCCTTCGTTGCTCTGAGGGTAGAGGTAGGCTGGACTTAATTCGAGTCTGACCCCATTTTTTCTTAGCCAGTACAAATAACTGTGGCAACCGCCGTTTTTGTCTGTTCGCCTGTAATTGTAATTGAAACAGTTGCGCCAGCTGCCGGTACCCCACAGTCAGCATCTGTGGTGATATTGTAGCCAGTTGGCAGTGCGCCACCTACCATTGCTCCCGTCACTAGGGCAGCTCCTGCAGTGGGTCCTGTTACTGCAGTACATGAGGCACTGCCTATCGCACATGCTGCGTAGTTGATTGAGGCTGCCGAAGAAACGGATCCAGCAACACCCTCAACACCAGCTTGGGCAGCTTCGCCCTGCAAGTCCACAAACTTCGGCAATGCCGTCGCCGCCAAAATCCCCAGAATCACGATCACCACGATCAGTTCGATCAGGGTAAAACCTTGTTGTTTTTTCATTTCATTCTCCTAGCGTTATGGAGCCGCAGCCCCGTTAGTTACTTGCTTACTCGCTTATTTCTGGTACTGCCGCAGCAGTACTTTCCACAAGTGCACATTAATATAATCCTGTAAACATGGGATTAGCAAGGCTTTTGTAGTGCAAAACCTATGAGCGGCAGGGGGTTGGCGACGAACGGCAGCTTTTTTTGCGCAGTTTCAAACCTGCCGGCTCAGCCAGATCAGCAACAACACCAGCGAATAAAGCCCGCCCAGCAGCAGAAAGATGCCGACCTGGCGCGCATAGATTTCGACATAGCGACCCGGGCTGTCGCGCGGGATCTCCATCGGCTTGAGCGCGCGGCGCAGCGACAGCCATTGGTTTGCACTTTCCTCGAAACCGCGCAACAGACTGGGACGAAAGATCAGGCACAGCGCAATGAAAACCGCACACAGCGCGCCCACCATGGCGCTCAACACGACGGCATCCAGCAAGCCCCCGACCAGGGATGGATAGGAATGGAAGTGCCGGGCCAAACCTTCGATTGCGGCGGCTTTGTCCATCTTCCACAGGAAGTAATACAACACGAACAGCGCGCCGAGCAGCAGCAGCGTGCCGGTGAAACGCCGGTAGCGATAGAGCAAGGGATCGAGCGAGAAGTTGCGCTCGAGTGCCTTGTCGAAATTGCGGGTGGATACCCAGCGGTTGAGAAGCACGCTGATAGATTTGAACTGGCGGGGGCGAAACACCAGCAACGCGCCAACGAACAAGGCGGCGAGGCTGCCGACGGCAAGAAAGATCACAGCGGATTGCAGCAGCCAGGCTTGGAATAACGGGGGCATATCGATTCTCCTAGTAATGGAACTTCATTTTATCCCTGCGGCTGCAGGCAGGGAGCGGACTTTGGTGGTGCAGTATGCACGCCCTGTACAAACCCCTCAATCCAGCCAATGGTAAGGTTCGGTCGGCTCGAACAGGGTGGTGACCAGCTCCTTGCCGGATTCGGGCCGACCTAATGCGGGCTCGTAGCCGAGGTGGACGCGGAAGCGGATCCATGTGTTGCCATCTTTGCCCGGCGTGAAGTTGGCGGCCTGATCGGGGACGTAGATCAGCTCGCGCGATTTGAGATCGAACATCCAGTTGCCGGGAGCGACGGTGCGCGGGGTGGGATCGTAGTATTCGCCTTTGTAATTGGGCGGCAGCTTTTGCAGCCAGGTCATCGGGTTGTCGGTAGCCAGCACGGAAAGGTTCTGCTCGGTGGCGGCAGCGCGCGTTTGCAGCGCGCCGTAGCGCAACACCAGCGCGCTTTGCAGCGCGCCTTCCACTTGTTGCATCGCGGCTTTCTCCGCCTGCTCGTGATACAGCGGGACACGGACCATGAAAAACCCCGCCAGCACGACGATGATGATGATAACGACAATGAATTCGATCAGGGTGAAACCCCGTGGGTCGGGTTTTAACCCGACATGTCGGGTTAAAACCCGACCTGCATTTTTGCTTTGTCGGGTTGAAACCCGATCTGCATTCTTTTCCTGTCGGACTGAAGTCCGACCCACATTGCTGCTTTGTCGGGTTGAAACCCGACCCACATTCAGTCTCATCATTTGTGCAACGCGGCCTTGCCCAGGTCCCACATCGGCAGGAAGATGCCGAGCGCGAGCACCAGCACCAGCGCGCCAAGGGCCACGATCATGATCGGTTCGATCTGGGCGGAGAGGGTCTTGACTTCGTATTCAACCTCGCGCTCATACATGCCGGCGACTTCGAACATCAGGCCGTCCAGGTCGCCGGTCTCTTCGCCGACGGCAATCATCTGCAGCACGACGGGGTTGAACACGCCGGTGGCGTGCGCGGTGCGCAGGATGCTTTCGCCGCGCTCGACGCCGTCGCGCATCTGTTCGATCTTGCCGCGCATGTATTCGTTATCCACCACCATGCCCACGGTATTGAGCGCCTGCACAATGGGGATGCCGCTCTTGAACGACAGCGCCAGACTGCGGGCGAAACGCGCCAGGGTGCCTTTCAGGATGATCTTGCCAGCAATGGGCAGCTTGAATTTGTAGCGATCCCATTTGTAGCGCCCATCCACCGTGTTGATCCAGGCACGAAAACCGACCCCCGCGCCGATCAGCATCGCCAGCAGCACCGGCCACGAGTTCACCATGAAATGGGAGAACCCCATCAATATCCTGGTCATCAGCGGCAGTTCGGTATGAAAGCCCTCGAATACTTTGACAAAGGCGGGAATGACGAAGATGTTGACGATGACGATGGCGATGGCCATCGCGATGACGACGAACATCGGGTAGCGCACCGCGCCCTTGATCCGCTCGCGCATCTCTTTTTCGAACTCCAGATGTTCGTACATGCGCAGAAAAGTCTGGTCCAGCATGCCGGTCATTTCCCCGACCTGCACCATGCTCAGATAAAACGGGGAAAAGATTCTGGGATGGCGGCGCATGGCGGTGGACAGCTCGCGCCCGCTGTCCAGGCTTTCGCGCAGTTCTTGCAGCATGGCGGTGAAAACGGGGTTCTGCGAGGATTCCTGCAGCCCGGCCAGCGCGCGCATGATGGGGATGCCGGATTTGAGCAAGGTGTACATCTGGCGCGAGAACAGCATCAATTCCAGCGGATCGACGCTCTGATTCCGCGACAGGCGCTGCCACAGCGTCGGTTGCTGTGGCGTGGTCGTGCAGCTGTTCCTCGAAATTTCGATCTCGGTCGGGGTGATGCCGGTGTTCAGCAGCTGGTCGGCAATGACGCCGCTGTCGGCGCCTTCCAGCGTGCCCTGCACCAGTTCGCCGCCGCGATTGCTGCGGCCTTTATAGTTGAAAATAGGCACCCTCAATCCTCGATCTGGTTTCTGATGTGCATCACTTCGGCGATGCTGGTGTGGCCGAGTTTCATTTCAGCCAGCGCAGCATCGATCATGGAACGCCCCTTGAGGTGGTTGCGCGATGCGTGCATGAAGTAGCTGTTGTCCTGGTGCGCGGCAGCATCCGCCAGATCCTGCGTCATTTCCAGCATTTCATACACACCCATCCGGCCGTGGTAGCCGGTGCCGTTGCAGTGCGAGCAGCCGCGACCGTGCACCGGTTCACCCCACTCGCCGCGTGCCACGCCTTCCACTTCCAGCCATTCGACTTCCTGCGGCGTCGGCTGGTGCGGTTCGCGGCAGCTTTCGCACACGCGGCGCAACAGGCGCTGCGCCAGCACCACCTGCACCGAGGAGGCCACCATGTATTTTGGCGCGCCCATATCGACCAGGCGGAACAGGGTGCCGGCCGAGTCGCGGGTGTGCAGGGTGGAGAACACCAGGTGACCGGTCATCGCCGCGCGCATGCCGATCTGGGCGGTTTCGGCATCGCGCATTTCGCCGACCAGAATCACGTCCGGATCCTGGCGCAAGGCGGAACGCAACACCCTGGAAAAGGTCAGCTCGATTTTTTCGTTCACCTGCACCTGATTGATCCCGGGCAAACGGTATTCCACCGGGTCTTCCACCGTGATGATCTTCTGCTCGATGGTGTTGATCTCGGACAGGCCGGCGTACAGCGTGGTCGTCTTGCCGGAGCCCGTCGGTCCGGTGACCAGCACCATGCCGCTGCTGCGCCGGATGATCTCGCGAAAGCGCCTGAGCATCTCCGGCGGCATGCCGAGCTTGTCCAGGGTGAGAAAGCTGCCGCTCTGGTTAAGCAGGCGCATCACCACCGATTCGCCGTATTGCGTGGGCATGGTGGAAATACGCACGTCGATCGCCTGCTCGCGCACACGGATATTGAAACGGCCGTCCTGCGGCAGGCGTTTTTCCGAAATATCCAGACCGGCCATCAGCTTCAGGCGCAAAGCGATGGCACCGGCAATTTTGCTGTCAGCTTCAGTTTGCAGGTGCAGCGCGCCGTCGATGCGGAAGCGGATCTGCAAGCGCGTCTCCTGCGGCTCGATATGGACGTCTGAGGCGCCAATCTGCACCGCATCCTCGAACATGGTTTGCAACAACTTGACCACCGGCGCTTCTTCGGTACCCACCGTATCGGACAGCGCGCCGAAGTCGATGTAGCCCTCACCCAGCTCTTCCGAGACCGCGCGCGCCAGCCCGCTGATCTCGTCGGTGCGGCGATAGACACGGTCGATAGTTTGCAGCAACTGGCCTTCGGTGACCACCGCCAGGTCGATGTCGCGCTTGAGGATGCGCGAAAGTTCGTCGAAGGCGAACAGGTCGGTGGGGTCGGTCATCCCGACCAGGATGGCGCCGTTGCGGTCTTCCAGCGCCAGCGCACGGAAACGGCGCGCCTGATTTTCCGGCAGACTGCGCATGATCTCCAGATTGGGATTGTAGTACTTGAGGTTGATGTAGGGGATGTTGAGCTGCCTGGCCAGCGTCTCGGAGATCTGGTCTTCGGTGACGAAACCGTTGTCCACCAACATGCGCCCCAGTTTGCGGCCGCTGCGCTTTTGCTGTTCCAGCACGAACTGTAGCTGTTCGAGCGAGATCAGTTTTTGCTGTACCAGCAAGTCGCCGAGACGAACTTTTTCCGGACGCGCCATAATTCTTCCCCTCAATGGATTTTTCTGTGATGCAACTTTATGCAAGGGCGGAAGTTAGCCGTTTTCCCCGATGCAGACAAGCCCTGCCTTGTGTGTTATTTCTTGCGTATGGCACCTGCGCACGATGCGGGATTATCCTTGTCATGCAAGTTTGAGGGTTTTTGTGCAGACGATTTTGTGCGCATCACGGCGTAAGGGGATGCTCCGTTTGCATGTCCCGCAAGTAAATTCCGGCTCCGATTCCGGGTGGGCGGGGGAAGGAGTTTTAATTCTTCGCATTACTTAATCTCCGTGCAGTTTTGACGTAACTTACGCGTTGCATTATATGGCCCATGTTGGGCTTTTGCCGAGGTTCCTTAATGTTCCATGTGATTCTCTACCAGCCCGAGATACCGCCCAACACCGGCAATGTCATCCGCCTGTGCGCCAATACCGGTGCGCATCTGCATCTGATCCGCCCGCTCGGTTTCGATCTGGACGACAGGCAGTTGCGCCGCGCCGGGCTGGACTATCACGAATACGCCGCGCTGCGGGTGCATGACAGTCTGGCGCAGTGCCTGGCTGCGCTCGGCCAGCCGCGTGTGTTCGCACTGACCACCAAGGCGATGCTGCCCTTCCACGCGGCACAGTTTCAGGCGGGCGATGCTTTTCTGTTCGGCCCGGAAAGTCGCGGCCTCCCCGCCGGGGTGTTGTCGGCGCTGGCACCGGAGCAGCGTCTGCGCCTGCCGATGTGCCCCGACAACCGCAGCCTGAACCTTTCCAATGCCGTGGCCGTGGTGGTGTATGAGGCGTGGCGGCAATGCGGATTTGCAGGGAGCGTGTAGGTGTGGGTCGGGTTTTAACCCGACGCTTTTTTTGAAGTTAATTGTCGGGTTAAAACCCGACCCACAAAACATTTTTATCCGCCTGAAAATTCTTCGCCCGGTGCACGGCTCAGCAACATCTCCACCGCTTTGTCGGCATCCAGCGACTCGTACAGCACGCGATAGACGGCTGCACAGATCGGCATATCGACCTGGTGGTGCTGGGCGATGCCCTGCACTTCGCGCGCGGTATAGACGCCTTCGGCCACATGCCCCAGTTCCTTGAGGATGTTGGGCAGCGAGTGATGCCGCGCCAGCAGCATGCCGACCTGGCGATTGCGCGACAGGTCGCCGGTGCAG
>Ga0210050_1003579_pt1 | contig 13637 bp, 6 predicted proteins | sample CryGey132114_all_FD_185463 | JGI IMG/M metagenome (GOLD analysis project Ga0210050, IMG submission 185463) | Groundwater microbial communities from aquifer - Crystal Geyser CG22_combo_CG10-13_8/21/14_all (SPAdes) (version 2) | ecosystem: Environmental > Aquatic > Deep subsurface > Groundwater ...
TTCAATAAATCATCAAGCAATTGCTCTTGGGCAGTGTCTGATAACTCTTGAAATAATTCACGTATTTCTTTTGCTGTTTTCATTTGGCAAATATAATAAATTTAGCTGATATATTTAGAACTTAGCCGAATAAATTAAGCAGATGGTTTTTCATGCCTTCCCATCATAAATTAATAGATGTTACAAAGATTAGTAATAAAGATATATTATATTTTTTATCTTGGCAAGAAAATTATGTTGTAATTACTTAAGCTTATTTCACTAATAAATACTAATTATAATAAAAATGACCAATAACTATAAATTATTGATCATAAATTTTAATTGAAAATATATAATAAATTCCAAAGTGAAATCTATTGATAAAATCTTATTTAATTAGAATCATTTTTTTTGTGATTTGAGAAGATTCTCCTTTAAGAGTATATAAATATGTTCCGGAGGAAAAATAATTGGCATCAAATTCAAATTTGTAACTTCCAGCATTTAACTGACCTTCAACAAGGGTTTTTACTTTTTGACCTAGTAAGTCATATATTGATAAATTATATTCTGCACTCTTAATAACACTGAATGAAATGGTAGTTGTTGGATTAAAAGGATTTGGATAATTTTGATTTAGCTGGAAAGCGGTTGGTAATTCCATTTTATCGTTAATAGCTGTTACTTGAAGTGGAAGTTTGAAAATTGAGTATGTAATAACTCCGTTTGCATATATCCAAGAATTTGCAAAATAATAAGAATCATTTGCAGTTACAGAATACCGAGAAGTAATATCGTTCTTAATTCCTATGGAATCTGTTGTCAATTCAATCCATGTATTACCTTTATCGTTTGACGAAAAATATTTTCTTCCGCCAGTTAAAAAATCAGCAAAAGATGAAATTAACTGTGTGCCATTTGCTCCAATACTAATTGGCATGCTAAAAGCAGAAGGTATAAAATTGTTTTCCCATTCGTTAGAAACAGTATTAAATTTGAATATACCTGAAAAACCAGCTCCAATTCCCCAAATATCGGTTCCCAATTTATAAATTAAAGAAATAATTGTTGTTACATTTTTAGGAGCCCAACTTAAACCGGCGTCTAACGAAAATATACACCCAACTCCTTGATCAGTGGCAAGATAAGTATTTTCAACAGCGGCAAAGGATAAAATTTGTGAAATACCTGAATAATTAATTTCTTGTTCATTCCATGTGCTTCCTTCATCGGTAGATTTATAAATTGATTTTCTATTTGAGACCGCAAAAAAATTATTTCCATCAGAGGTTAAACTTAAAATTGCCCCATTAGAAACTTCATCAATTTTAGATTTTTCTGTCCATGTAATTCCGTTATCTGTTGAAACAAAAATTGAGTAGTTTGTTTGACCAAGTACGCTCGGCATTACTGCATAAACATTATTTTTAAAACTAAAAATGTTTAGCACCAAATCCGTAGGAAAAGAGGATGAAATATCTGTCCATGTTGTTACATCATCTTCCAATCTTAAAGTTTTTGCTCCTAAATTTTGAAATAGAATATTATTATGAACAAAAAGTGATGCTCCATTAGACCATGTATTATTTGTATAAACATTTTCCCATTGAGAGAAAACATATCCTGTTAATATTAATGAAAAAAAAACAATTGAAATTATTTTATTCATAAATTCTCCTATTATTTTATTTGTAAATTATATGAAATCACTTTTAAAAAGTGTTTCAAAAAAATATTTTTTGTTTAATATAAAATGCAAAATAAGACCACTTATCTCAATACGACAAATGTCTTATTTGTTGGTTAAATAATATTATGCTTCAAAGCTTTTTTAACAGCTTTCATTTTATTATTTACATGAAGTTTTTTGTAGATATTTTCGATGTGTTTTCGAACAGTTGATGGGGAAATAAAAAGGTTTTCAGAAATTTCATTGTAATCTAAACCTTGGCTTAGCTGCTCAAGCACTTCTATTTCACGTTTTGACAGAGCAAAATCCTCTTTACTATTTTCAAGGGAAATACGATTTGGGTTTCGTAATAATTCCAATGATTTATATGCAATTATAGGTGACATTGGGGCTCCACCTTCTAAAGCCATAGTAATTCCATTTAATATTGTAATTGGCTTTTCATCTTTTAATAGATATCCAATTGCACCAGATTGAATTGATTTAAATATTTTTTCTTCATCATCAAAAATTGTTAATATTATTGTTTTTATTTGTGGATACTTTTGGCTTACTATTTCAGTAGTTAAAATTCCATCCATCTCTGGCATTTCAATATCCATTAAAATAATATCTATATTATGATTTTCTTCCAATTTTTTTAATAAATCGTTTCCATTTTTTCCACGAAATTTGAATTCAATTTGGTTATCAAATAGTTTTAATTTTTCTTCAAAAGATGTTGCTAAAAAATCGTTATCTTCAGCAATTGCAACTTTAATTTTCATATAATTCCAATAGTTTCTTTAAATCTAATATTAAGCCATTAAAAGTTCAATAAGCCGTTTGTCCTAATTAATTATTAAACTACAAAATACTTTTGTTCCATTATTATCACTTATAATTTCAAAATTTCCGCCAGCTTCTTTACATCTAAATTTCATATTATTAATTCCATTTCCCATGTTTGCTTTTAAAATATCAAACCCATTTCCATTATCTTCAATTGAAAGGATAAGTTTGTTATTAATCAGGGTAAATTTAATTTCTAATTTGCTGGCATTTGCATATTTAATAGTATTCTGAATTGCTTCTTGCACCACTCTAAATAAATTTAATGTTTGTGTTGAGGTTAGTGTAATTTCGGAAGATATATTATTATTTATTTGAATTTCGACAGCTGTAAAAATCTGCTTTTTTAGCTCGTTTAATTTTAACACAAGTTCGTGAAGTGAGCTTTCGCTTTTTTTCATTGCCCATATTGTTTGGCGCAGTTCATTCAAAGTATTTCTTCCAAAATTACTGAGGTTGTTCAATTTTGCCTTATTATTCTCATCTATGTTTAAATAAGAAAGATTATCAAGCGAGCTAATTATAAAAGTAAGTTGAGAGCCAATATTATCGTGCAATTCACGAGATATTCTTAATTTTTCGTCAGATATTTTATTTTCAAACTCAACTTTTGCTAATTGGTTTTTTAATTCCAATTCTTTTCTAATTTGTTTGTGTTTAAATTTTTGAAATCTATAAATGGCAATAATTCCAATTAAAAGTAATATCGAAAAAACTGTTGCAATTAGTATTTGGTCTCTTTGCTCCTTTAGTTTTAATTTAGATTCATATATTTCTTTGTCCTTTTTTTCAGATTCAAACTTTATTTCTAGTTCGGCTATTCTTTTATTTGTTTCTAAATTTAGAATACTATCCTGGTAATTTTTGTGGTGAACCAAATTGGAATATGCTCGCTTAAAATCCTTTCTTCTGTCATAAATCCCAGAAAGTTTTTCGTAATTATATTGAACCAAATTCTTATTGCCAATTAACTTGGCAAGTTCCAGACTTTCGTTATACTTATTAATTGCCAAACTGATATTTCCAACCTTTTCATAAAGCTCACCATAAATAACAGCATTTTCTGCTCGCCCATAATTACTTTTTTCTTGGGCTCGATATTTATCCGATTCTGCCATATATTCAAAAGCCTCTTTCATGTTTCCACGCATAGCAAACAAGCCTGCAAGATGATTTAATGTATAAGGTATTCCAATAGAATCTTTAGAAGCATATTTTAATTCTAATGACTTTTTATAGTAATAAAAAGCGCTATCCAAATCATTTGCCAGCTCTAATACAACTCCATAATTATCGTATATACCTCCTAACTCCTTAGTCATATTATTTTTTTCACCCAATTTTATAGCAAGCTGCATATAATATTTGGAACGTTTAAGATTAGTTGTTTTTAAGTGAAAGCCAAATAATCCATATTCTAATGCTAAATCTATTTCACTTTTTGTTTCTTCAAACAACTTAATTGCTTTTATAGCTGTCTCGCGATAATTATCATATTCGCTAATTGAAGAATATGCAAGTGCTAAATGGCTATATAATTTAGCAGTTTTTAATTTGGATTCTGTCTCTTCCGAAATTTCAATTGCATTGAGTAATGGATTTATTATTTTTCGAGGTTTTGATACAATAACATTATAAGGCAATTTAATAAGGGAATCAATTTTATTGATTTCAAACTGGGCGTTAGACTTTATATAGGTGAATAAAAGGATTATCAAAACATATATTAAATAATCATTTTTCATACTAAATAAAAAATAATAATAGATTAACTAAAAAAACAATAGTTCCTTCAAATAAAAAGCCCAATTATAAAATTGGGCTTTAATAATATTTATTCAACTGATCCCGAAATAATAGTAGATGCTGTACCATTTGGACCACTTACAGTAATAGATACAGTTGCAGTTGCTGGCTTTATTTCAGCAGCTTTTGAATCAGAAACAGCAAAACTAAACGATGTATTGCCAGTCTGTACGTCGGGCATTTTTACAGCAATATCACCAGAAACTTCGGCATCACCAGCAGTAGAAATTGAAACCGAATAATCATTTCCGGAGGCTAATGGGTTTCCATTTTCGTCCATTACTGTGAATGTGAACAATTGTGAACCACCATTTGTAATTGCAAACGTTAATGGTACAACTGTAATTTGTGGTGAACCAGAAAATAAAACCCGTGAATTAACCGAAATATTTGCATTATTTTCATCTATTGTATTAGCATGAACATAAAAGAAGCCTGGTCCATAAGTAGCATCGTTTGGTTGAGGGTTACCCGAATTAAATTTAACAGATGCTAAACCGAGTGGGTTGGTAAGACTTGAACCTTCAATAACACTTGCATCCGAATTAAAATAAACCACTGTGTTTGGACGAACTGGGTTTGTATATTTATCACCAACAAGAGCTGTAACAGTTCCCGTTAGCCCAATCTTATTTAAGTAAGGATAATTAAGTTTATCAGTACCAACTGAAAAATGAGCAAGATTTGGCATTCCACCATGAATTGCAATGTTTACAGGTTTTGAACTAACCAAATTACCATTAAAATTTACCTCGGCTATAACTTGAATAGCACCTGCAATAGTTCCACTAGTTAAATTAACAGTTACTTGTCCTTTCTCATTTGTTTTTACTACACTTGGTGCTAAAATTTCTCCTCCATTTGGCTGAGCACCAAATCTGAAACTAATATCAACAGCGTGAGCAATATCAATTGCCATTCCGCTTGAATCTTGAACTTCAAAAGTAATTTGAGCGGTTTCTGGTGAACCGCTTTCAGTAACACCAATTGCATTTAACGATTGAGACACAAGGAAAATAGAAGCAGGTTCGCCAGAAATTTGATCAATTTTTTCTTCAATTGAAAATGTGTTTTCTGAAATATCCGAAATATCATTTCTGTCAGCATCACTAACCTTAATTGCACATAAGTTAGAAATAATTCCAGGAACAGGGTCCCAAGTCCAACTTCCATCACTTGGAGTGTTAGCAATTAGTTCTTGCCAACTGCCACCATTATTGGATGAAAATTCTATTCTAACATTTTGCACATATTTTGAAGACCAGGTGATTGGTTTTCTTGAACCTTCGGTAATAATTTCTCCTCCATTTGGAGAAATTAAAGTAATTGTAGGTTGTGGTTTAATTTCAAAAATTGCATCACTAACATCAACAGGGAAACCATCAATGGCATCTTTTACTCTAACCAGAACAAAATTTGAAAATTCATTTGGAATATTCCAACTATATTGATTAGTTGTTCCACTAACAGAAGCAATTGCCTTCCACGAATTACCTTGATCAACAGAATATTCTATTTCAATATTTTCAATATTGTTAGATGTAAAACTAATATTTCTATATTCACCAGCAGCCCAAGATTCACCACCATTTGGACTTAAAATTGTAATCTCTTGAGTTTGGATACTAAATTGTTGACTGGTAGCAGTTGGGACATTATCAGAAGCTTCCTTAATACGTATGCTTACATTATTTGCTTTGTCATTTGGAACACTCCATGAATATGGACTTATATTAGCAACATTTGTAACAATATTTTTCCAAATATTTCCATCTACTGAATATTCGATAGTTATGTTACCAACATTATTGGAAGTCCATTCGATGTTATGCGAATCACCAACAAACCATTTTTCACCTCCACTTGGTGAGGTGATATTTATTACCTGAGGTATTGTTATTGGGTCATTAATTGAAAAAGTAGCATTTGAAATATCATTTATGTCTGATCTTGAAGCATCACTAATTCTTACTACTCCATGGCTTGTTTGATTAGAAGGAATAGGATTCCATTCATAAAAGCCAGGGTCCGTTGGTGTACTTGCAATTAAAGTTGACCAATCAGCACCGTTATTATGTGAATACTCTATTTTAATATTTTTTACATTCTCGGTTTTCCATTTAATATCAGTGCTTCCTCCAACGTTAAGTTGTTCACCACCGTTTGGATAAATAACTTCTACTGTGCCATCATTTGCTTTGTGAATGTTAAAATACGAATCACTCTCATCCTTAATATTAATATCGTTAGAAGCTATAACTTTAATTCTTGCTAAAGAGGAGGATGTATCAGGAGGTGTCCACATATATGCACCAGTAGATTTATAACTTTTAATAATTTCATGCCAAGTAGTAGTATTATCAATTGTAAAATATATATCAACGTTTTCAACACCGGCAGAAGTCCACTCAATTCTTGTTGGGATGCCAGAAATTACATCCTCACCACCATTTGGAGAAACTACTCGTAGTAATTTGTTTTTTGGATGTATTGAAAAAGATGCATCTGATAAGTCAAATATAGTACTATCAGTTGCATGTCTAATTCTAATTTTACATAAGTCCGACCTATCCTGAATATCTGGGACAACCCAATTAAAAAGCCCATTACTTGGAGCATCTGCCAAGATATTATCCCAAGTAGTTCCATTGTTCAAAGAATAATCGATAGCTATTCTTTCAACATTTTCTGAAGTCCAAGCTATTTCATAAGGTTCTCCAATTATCCAGTTTTCACCACCATTAGGTGTTAATAATTGCAAAGAATATGATGGCTGTCCTTTAACAGTAAACAACCCACTAAAATCAACTGGTTCATCAAACTCTGCATCACTAATACGTAATCTATATTCTGTAGAAGGAATTGTAAATCGAGTTTCAAAAACGCCAGCTGCACCAGGAGCATTTGTTACCAAATTAAACCACTGGTCATCAAAATGCAAAGCAGTTGGGTCGTAAATAGCATTTGTAGTAGTATACTCAATTTTAATTTTTTCAACGTTTTGAGCCTCCCATTCAATTTTATTTAAGTCCCCCGCAACCCAATTATCACCGCTATTTGGGTTAATAAGTTTAAGAGTCCCTGCTTGCTTAATTCTAAATGTAGCATTACTTTCATCATTAGGATTTCCATCCACTGCGTCACTAATCCTAATTTTAGCTTGAGTGGAATTTACATTAGGCACTGTCCAATCATACGAACCTGAACTTAGCAAATTATTTTCAACTAATGCCCAAGTTAATCCATTGTTGGAAGAATATTCAATTTTTACTTGAGTAACAGCGGAACTATTCCATGAAATATTCTTTGCAGTATTTGCTTCCCAAAATTCGCCACCATTAGGGGAAACAATTTCCAGGCTTTGAACTATCTGATTAGAGATAGATAGGTTAGATTCTGAAATATCAGATGGAATTCCATCGTTAGCATCACTAATTTTAATTTTAACTTGGTTTGAATTTACATCTGGAATATTTTCCCACGTATATGAACCAGAGCTTTCAACATTATTAGCTATCAACTTCCATTCGGCACCACCATTTATTGTATAATCAATTCTAATTTTTGCAACATTTGTTGAGTTCCAAGTAATATTTATACTAGACCCAGATTGCAATGTTTCACCACCATTTGGTGAAATTAAATTAATATTTGGTTCTGGGGAAATGGAAAACAATTCCGAACTCATATCGGAGGGGCTACCGTCACTTGCATCTGAAATCCGAACTCGACAGTTGGTTGCAGCTATGGCAGGAATTTGCTCCCATGAATAAAATCCATCACTTTGGGTTGATTCAACAATAGTGCTCCAATTAACTCCATTATCAATGGTATATTCAATTTTAACTAAGGAAACATCTTTTGAATTCCAAGATATAATTTGGGAAGTTCCTGATGCCCAAGTTTCTCCACCATTAGGCGCAGTTATGTTTATCTCTTGTGGTAATGAAGTAAAAATCGAAAAAGGTGCATCGTTAAAATCAAATGGAACACTATCTGCTGCATCACTAACTCTTATTAAGCATTGTGTCGAATTTACATTTGGGACTAAAGACCAAAAATATATACCATTATTTGGTGTGGTCTCTATAATTGTATTCCAGCTGGCACCTCCGTTAAAACTATATTCTATTTTTACGTCTTCAACTGACTCAATAGATTTAGGAGTTCCTAATAAAATATTTTTTGAATTATTATTTTTTAATAAAAGGTTATTAATAATTTTCTTGTTAGAATTTTTAATATTTAGTTTTTCTTTGGTGTATTTTAAATCTGCTCCACCAGGAGTGATATCTATTTTTGTATCCCATTTAATATATTGACCAGAACCTGACAACCATTCTTCTCCGCCATTTGGCAATGTTACAGTTAATAAATCTTCAGGTTCAATTGAAAATGTTCCATCACTTAAATCAGTTACTAAAACATCATTTGCATCAATTACTCTAACTTTCGCATTGGATGCTGGTGTATTTGGAAGTGGATACCAACTATAAAAACCAGTACTTGGAAAATTAGAAACAATACTAATCCAGTTTAAACCATTATCTAACGTATATTCTATATTTACAGAATCGACATTTATGCTTGTCCACTTTATTGCTTGATTACTATTGCCTTTCCATGATTCACCTCCGTTTGGTTGGCTAAGAGTAATTTTTTTTGAAGTACCTACAGCAATAGTAAAAAATCCTTCACTAATAGAATTTAGGGTGCTATCAGCAGTTGTAATTCTAACCCGTCCCTGTGTTGTTGGTGTATTTGGTATAGATGACCAAATATAACTTTGAGTATTATCTAAGTTTGCAGCTATTAAATTCCAATTAGCACCATTATTAATTGTATAGTCAATTAATAATTTTTGTGTTGTGTTACTCGTCCATTTTATATCAAAACTGGACGAAACGAAGAGAGTATCACCACTTTTCGGACTTGTAGTTACAAGAGTTTCTGTACCAGGATTAACAGGGTTTGTTTCATTTGCGTTATCCTTTAGTTGGCATGAAAACATAAGAACAATTAGAGAAATAATTGTAAACAAAATGACGAATTTTTTCATGATTTCCTCAAATTAAAATAATTTTTTCTTGATATTAAATATTTATAACAACTTTTTTATCTATCCATTTATAATGTAACAAATTACCGAAATGCTGAATGTTATTCAACTTAATTTATCATTAAGTATAACTATTACGATTTTCAAAAATTTAATTACACTTGCGATTAGAAAGTGTAATTAATTTATGAATCAAATATTATGCCTTATGTAAAATTGCTAAATTATTAGAAAATAATTGAAATGGTCATATTTTGAAGTAAAAGTTACAGATTTGAATTATAATTTTACCGAAAAGGAAGCATCCCCCCCCCAAAAATAGTAGGGGGGGGGTATTTTACTTTATTTGTTTTAAAAGTTCTTCAACAGCACGTTTTAATTGGGCATCGTTTCCGGTGGCTTTTGCATCTGGTGCATTTTCAACAATTATATCGGGAACCGCAGCAACTAAATCCATGTTGTTGTCATCTGTCTTTACAAACCAACCACGTGAAGGCATTCTAACAGTTGAACCATCAATTAATGATTTAGAACCAGTTGAAATTACAGCTCCAAAAGTTGGTACACCAACCAGAGTGCCTATTCCAAGATTTTTATAAGCGTGTGAAAATATTTCTGCATTTGAATAACTATTTTGATTACAAATTGCAATTGAAGGTTTCATCCAAGCTGCATATGGAAGTCTTTCTCCTGTTGGATAAAATTCTCTGAAATTTTTCTTTTCCTTTTCCAAATTTTTAGCAGCTCCGCGAGGAATTGTATATGCGTGTTGTTTGTAATTAAGAATTGTCATTAAATAATCGGTAGTCCAACCACCACCATTAAACCTAACATCAATTACAATTGCATCTTTTCCAGAACCAACAGCAGTAAACTCACGCTCAAAACGTTCAAAGCTTTCCATTCCCATTGCTTCAATATGTAAATATCCTATTTTACCATTTGACCATTTATCAACGAGTTTTCTGTTATTTTCAACCCAGTCATTATAAAGAAGGTCTCTAAGATTGGATGTTGGTCTAATAATAATTTCTATTTCATCACCACTTCTATTAATATTTAACAGAACTTTATCATCGACAGTATTAGTTAATAGAGAATAAAAATTAGTCTCATTATCTATTTTAGTTCCGTTAACATTGGTTATAACATCGCCAACCAATAATTTACTTTGCTCTCTGTCGGCAGGCGAATTAGGAACAACGTGTAAAACTTTTACTCCATTTTTAGCTGAACTTACCTCAACGCCTAATAGACCAGTCTTTTCTTTTTGAAGTTCTGTTGGGTCGTTTGCATATCTCATTCCCATGTGACTTGCATTTAATTCACCAAGCATAATATTATACATATCTTGGAAATCCTTTTGTGTAGAAGCTTTTAAACACATAGGTTTATATTTGTCTTTTAATTTATCCCAATTATTATTATGGAAATTAGGATCATAAAATCCATCTCTTAAAGCCCGCCAACTTTCTTCAAATATTTGATTTTGTTCCTCGGCAAAGTTTATTTCCATTTTTCCATTAAATGGCAAAGCTTCTTCTTTCCCGCTTTTAATATCAATTCGCGAAAGCTTTCCTTTTGTAACAAAGTAAATATATTTGGCATCTTTATCCAAAAAAAGAGCGTTGTGACTTTTGCCGCTTTTTGTAATTTCTTTAATATCCGTTCCGTCAAAATTGATGCTAAAAATATCGGTACCCATATTGGTTAAACTTTTGGCTGTAAAATAAATGGTTTTCCCATCCTTTGAAAAAAGTAGATTTGTCTCGTCGCCATTAAGAGAAGTTACTCTTTGTAAACGCTCGTGAATTTTATTAACATCAATTTTAATTGGTTTAACTTCAGTAGAATCGCTGCCTTTTTTCTTTTTGGAAGATTTTGGCTCTTCCTCCGTTTCCCAATCAGCTTTGGTTTTATCCCAATCTGATTTTTTCAACCAAGCAAACCAAATGTCTATATCGCTATTGCTACGTTGCGAAACAAATCCCAATTTTGATCCGTCCCTACTCCAAACTGGAGAATAGTCGCCTCTTGGATGCATACTAACATTCACTGGTTTAATGCTGTTGTCTACTGGATGAATAAATATTTCGTCATTAAATTCTAAATCACTTAGCGAATATGCAATCCATTTGCTATCTGGCGACCATGAAATCCCTTCCGGAGTTGCCCATCCATCTAATAAAACTGTTTTATTACTAAGCTCACCATCATTAGAAATATCAGCAGAAACAAGTTTTCCTCGCCCAATTTGGTAAACTATTTTTTTACTATCTGGCGAAACAATTGGGTTTGATTCATCCTCGTCACTTTTTGTTAAAGGATTAATTTTATGCTTCATGCTTTTGAAAATATTCGATTCCTTTTTATCCGAAGAAACAAGCGAATATAAATCATATTGTCCATCTCTATCTGAAGTGAAAATTAATGTTGAATCATTTAACCAAGTAACATTTTGATCTCGATAAGGATTATTTGTTAGATTAAAAGTTAAGCTTTTTTCTTTATCATTTTCAGATATAAAAATTTCGCCACGGACAATTTTTGCGGTGTATTTGCAATTTGGTGAAATGGAATATTCGGTTAACTCACCAGAAAAAGATTTGCTAACAATTGGGTCAAATCTATAATCAGAATCTATTTTTATCTCTACTTTTTGTGGATTTCCACTGCCAATTTTCATTGTATAAATATCAGTTCCAACTTCCATTGCCAAAGTTGACCCATCTTTGCTGATATTAAAGTATCGCGTTCCATTATCATTAAAATTTGTTATTTGTGAAACTTCTTTTGTTGCGTTTCCATTTGCATCAATTCCAACTTTATGGATATTATATTTACCACTACGCGCACTTACAAAATAAAGAGTATTATCGTTTGCCCAACGAGGATAAATATCTTGAACTTCATTATTGGTAATTTGAGTAAACTGCTTTGATTCTGTGTTAAAAAGCCAAATTTCAAAATCGGCTGAGCCTTTATATTTTTCTCTTTCAACTCTGCCCCAACCACGAGCAAATGCAATATATTTACCATTTGGTGATTGAGTTGCCATGTTTCCAACGGCATCTAAAACACGATTTGGAGTTCCACCATTTATTGAAACTCTGCTCAATTCACTATCCCATTCAATTTGTTGAAATAGTCTATTTGTAGAAAAAATTAAATTATCGTCTGAAGTAAAATCTGTAATAACATCATTTGCTGAATGATATGTTAATCTTTTTGGAAACCCACCATCTTTTGGCATTAAAAAAACATCATAATTCCCATATCTGTTACTTGAGAATGCAATACTGTTGTCGTCATTACTCCAGAAGGGCCAACCTTCATAAGCTTCGTGGATAGTTAGTCTTGTAGCTTTTCCTCCATTTGTTGAAACTGACCATATATCACCTTGAAACGAAAATGCAAGCTGTGAACCGTTATTGTTTAGAGCGGGATATCTTACAAAATTGGAATTATTTGCAAACATGGTTAATGAAATAATTAATGTTAAAAGAATTGTTAACGTTTTTTTTCCGTTCATAACTTAGCCTTATTTTATTTATTAATTACTTTAATTTTGGACGTTTAATAGACATTTAAGTTTATAAATAATCTTCTTGCTCAAATATTTTTTTGTAACTAAGATACAAATAATTTGGATAGTTTTTATACACGAGCTATAAAAATGAACGAAAACTTGCATTTTTCATAAATGATATTATTTTATAGGGTTACAAGCAATTAACCTGGATAATGCAATAGGATTAAAATAAACAATTTTAGAAAAAGAATAATCAATATAGAAGCGAACTTGCCCCGACTAACTCGGTCTTAGCGTTTGTACCCAAAAAATTAAGTGAACAATAGTACAAACGCTAAGAGCGAGTTAGTCGAATATGCATTAATGCTTTTCTAATGCATATTTGGGGATTAACAATTTTAGCTTAGAATTGTTGCGTTTTAAGTAATCTTGTCCAAATTCTACGCAACAAAAAATATAAATGATAAAATTATTTTTTTAGGAACAATGCTTACAAACTTTGTAATTAAACAAATTATATAGGAGATTCTGTGAATATTATAGATATTATTATTTTCATAGTTTACTTTGCCACAATGTTGGGAGTTGGTGTTTATTTTTATAAAAAAAACGAAAATGTTGAAGACTATTATGTTGGTGGGCGATCGCTCAACAGCTGGCATATTGGTCTTTCTGTTGTTGCAACAGATGTTGGAGGTGGTTTTTCAATTGGTTTAGGCGGACTTGGATTTATGATT
>Ga0210050_1003584_pt1 | contig 13616 bp, 13 predicted proteins | sample CryGey132114_all_FD_185463 | JGI IMG/M metagenome (GOLD analysis project Ga0210050, IMG submission 185463) | Groundwater microbial communities from aquifer - Crystal Geyser CG22_combo_CG10-13_8/21/14_all (SPAdes) (version 2) | ecosystem: Environmental > Aquatic > Deep subsurface > Groundwater ...
CTGCATAAGATGAGATACATGGTTGACAATTGGTATACAATAAAACCGGTCGTCAACAAACAACACAATCTCATTCAACATGCATAATACATCGCTAAAAAAGCGGCTCGTTCCGGTTTCCTGTTCTGTCTGGATACCGTTGTCATCCACTGGAACGGCGCCAAAAGATATGTCTTCACAGCTGTCGACCGCTATTCCAGAACATCTTTCGCCTGGATGTATTCTTCAAAAAGCTCTTTGTCGGCTCAGGACTTTCTTCTTCGTCTGAGATATCTTTTCGACGGAATTCCACGGTTTCTTCGACGAGGCCTGCCGAAAACTCAATATCGGACATTACTGGAGCAGAAACAGAACTCCCAAAGACAATTTCAAAAGACCCCATCAAGCCCTTGGCTACCAGACGCCAATAGCAGTGGCTTGTCAGAACCCCCACTTGTCAACCATGTGCCCATCTAGTACATCACCTTGACAAGATAGCATTTTTGTGTATAATATAGACAGATCATTTAGAAACGCTATATAAACTATAAACTCAAGGAGGTTTTAATGAAAAAGATAGGAATCATTGCGATGATTTTGGGAGCGTTTATTGTTTTGGGATCTGTCGGGCAAAGCGACTTTGAAACATTGGTATTGCTGAAAGAAGAAACACCATTCTGGCAAATCCAACTTCATTGCCTCGCCGGGTTCGCACTGATCGGTTTGGGAAGCATTCTGATAACACGAATAATACGAAAGGAGGCATGTCATGACTATCATAGGAATTAGTAAGTTGACGATGTGGTTAGTCTGGCTAACTGCAGGGCTGGCTGTAGGGCTGCTAACGTATAAGGCACTCTACCTCTACTACCCCCATATCGTTATTAAGTGGCTTGTGTGGTTAAAGACACTTCTAAACAAGTGTTGAGGAGGCATTATGGAATATCTAATGACTTGTAGACATTGCGGGTATCGTAATCCCGGGCAGCAGACAGATCGTTGCCCAAATTGCGATGAAAATCCCTTCGACAAAAAACGACGCCCCTTTCCAAAATTACGCAGAGGCGCCGTAAAAAAAACCTCCTATCCTCACAGACGGCATTGAAAATGGAACCCGCGCCATTCAGCGCAGGGGGAAGTATAAATTATTTACTTCCCCCATTTTTTTATCCCACACATAACTTGTTATGTGTGGGATTTATTTCACCGCCGACATTTTACGCAGGTCTTCAACTTCACAAGCTAAAATTTTCAAAACATAATCCAAATCTTTTTTAGTTGTCTTTCTGCCCAAAGTCAGCCGCAAAGAGCCGTGAATCAGCACTTTTTTTATTCCCAAGGCAGATAAAACATGCGAAGCCGTAAAATCTGAAGATGCGCAAGCCGAACCGGTTGAAACGTAAATTTCATGAAGGTCCAAGCGCAAAACCAAAGCATCACCCTCAACTCCTGAAAATAAAAGATTGATATTATTAGGCAATCTTTTTTTTGTGTCGCCGTTTAACTTACATCCCTTAACGGATTTTAAAATATTTTTTATGAAATAATCGCGTAAAACCGTGAGTCGCCGGCTTTCTTTTATTCTCATTTTTTCCGCTAATTTAAGCGCCTCGGCGAACCCGACAATCAAAGCCGGATTTTCCGTGCCCGCCCTTAAATTATTTTCCTGTCCGCCGCCGATAATTATCGGCTCTATTTTTATATTTTTATTCAAATACAAACAACCTACCCCTTTTGGCCCGTAAATTTTTGAGCCGTTCAAAGTAAGCGCGTCAATGCCAAGCTTCTTGATATCCAACGGCAAAGCGCCGGCAGCCTGACAGGCGTCACAATGAAATGCCGGGAGCATTTCATTAATTTTCAATTTCCAATTTTCAATTTTCAATTTTTCCCTCCGATATTCTTTGATAATTTCCGAGATTTCTTTAATTGGCTGGATTGTTCCGATTTCATTATTGGCGTACATTATTGAAACCAAAATCGTTTTTTTATTTAAAGCCTTTTTAAATTCGTCCAGTTTAACAATCCCGTTTTTATCAACGTTTAAATAAGTTATTTTAAAACCCTCTTTTTCAAGCGCTTTTGCCGATTTCAAGACCGCCTTATGTTCTATTTTAGAAACAATTATATGATTGCCGAACTTTTTATATGCCCGGGCGATTCCGAAAATCGCCAAGTTGGCCGATTCCGTGCCCGAGCCGGTGAAAATAATTTCTTCGGGCAAAACACCCAAAATTCCAGCGGTTTCATATCTCGCTTTTTCAATGGCATTTTTGGAAATCTGACCGAGTGAATGCAAAGACGAAGCATTGCCGAAAAACTCGCCCAAATAAGGCCGCATTTTTTTAAGCGCCGCCGGCTCAATATACGTGGCGGCGGCATAATCAAGATAGACGTTTCTGCTCATTTGAAATACAATAACAATAAAGGAGTGTTCTTTCAATGAACCTAAATTTATTATTAAATATCTTTAATCGCGCACCCTTTGGGATAAAGGATGTTTTTGACATTCTTATTGTCGCGGCTCTTATTTATTTGGCGATCGTTGTTTTTCAAAGAACAAAATCCGCGCCGATTATGGCCGGAATAATTATTCTCTTCGTAATTTACGGCTTAAGTATTTTCTTTAACTTGGAGATTACTAAAAAAATTTTCCAATCAATCTTCAGTTTTTTTCTCGTAATAATGGCGATAATTTTCCAAAAAGAACTGCGGAGATTTTTTGCGATTGTCGGTATTGTGGGACTAAAGCACAAGCAAGCTCCGCTATATGAAGACATGGTAAAAACCGTTATCAACACCGTAGAAATTTTTATCAGAAAAAAAATAGGAGCCTTAATAGTTTTCCCGGGCCTGGAAAGCGTTGACCGACATATTGAAGGCGGTTATTACCTTGAAGGAAAAATCTCCGAACCATTATTATTGAGCATTTTTGACCCGTCTTCGCCTGGCCACGACGGAGCCGTTATTGTTGAGGGAAACAAAATTAAAAAATTCGCGGCTCATTTGCCATTAGCCGAAAACGTCAGAGCAGTAAAAAATTTTGGTACGCGGCACAGGGCGGCGCTCGGGCTATCCGAGATATCCGACGCCCTAATAGTAGCGATCTCAGAAGAAAAAGGAACTGTTTCCATCTGTCGGGATAAATCTTTTAAAACGCTTCAAAACGCCCAAGAGTTAAAAGATATAATTGATGATTTTTTTGAAGAAAAATTCCCAAAAAACAAATTAGCCACCTCCAAAAAATGGCTAAAGGAAAACGCTCCTCCGATAATATTGTCTTTTGTTTCGGCGTTAGCGATTTGGTTAGTTTCCAAGTGATTCTTCAACTATCTTTCTTTCATCCCATGGTATTTTTTTGTTGTTTTCAACACACATCCAAACCTCTCCGCCCTTGCCGGTTAAGACAACGGCATCGCCTTTTTCCGCCAAAGAAATCGCCTTTTTAATCGCTTCTTTACGATCAATAATTTTATATACCACCAACTTATTTGATTTTTCTCCGGCAATGACAATTCCCTCACTCACTTGATTTATTATTTCAATTGGCGATTCATCATATGGGTCTTCATTGGTTAAAACAATTTTATCGCAATATTCCGCCGCAATTCTGCCCATCGCCCGCCTTTTCCATTTATCCCTGCCTCCTCCCTGGGAACCGAACAAGCATATCATTTTCCCTTTTGAAGATTTTATTTTTGATTCAATGACCGCTTTATAAACAGCTTCCAGGCTTGCCGGCTCATGAGCGTAATCAACTACCACATTAAAACCGTTCGCCTTAACCAGTTCCAATCTGCCGGGCGGCGGTTTTATTTGCGCCATCGCTTTTTTGATTTCCGAAAGCTCCACGCCTTGCGACAAAACAAAACAAATCGCGGCCGTGGCGTTATAAACGTTAAATTTCCCTATTAATGGCATTTTTATTTCTTCACCGTTAAGGGCAAAGCTTGCGCCGTTTGGGCTGGATTTTATTTTAGCTATTTGATAAAGATTGCCTACACTGCCTCCCGACATTTTAAAGCTTGAAGTGAAAACGTACTGGTTCGGGATTTTCGGCTTTAAAAAATAACCGATATTCGCATCATCCAAATTATAAACCCCCACACCGTTTTCCTTTCCCGCCACTTTTTTAAATAATCTCACTTTCGCGTCGCGGTAATTCTCAAAACTGCCATGGCGCTCAATGTGCTCGGGCGACAAATTGGTAAAAACCGCCGCGTCATAGTCTATAAACGTATGGCGGTACTGCAAAATGCCCTCGGAAGACGTTTCAACTACCGCATATTTACAATCCTCTTTTGCCATTTTCGCCAGCAACCTTTGAAGTTGGAATCTGCCGAGCATTGTTTGTTTTGAAGAATTTATCCATTCTTTTTCACCAATTTTAAAAAGAACCGTTGTCGCCATGCCGGTTTTTATTCCGGCGGAATTCAAAATCTGGGCTATTAAATAAGAGGTCGTGCTTTTGCCCTTGGTGCCCGTAACGCCCACTACATACATTTTTTTTGCTTGCCCGCCGAAACCCTGCCTACCGGTCAGGCAGGCCTGCCTACCGGTCAGGCAGGCTCGGTGAAGGCGGGAGGGAAAGCTGTAAATCAACGCGCCGAAATACGCCAAGCAAAAATGGTACAATGGCTGCGCCAGCCCGAAAATTTTCGTCGGGATTAATTTTTTTATTATGCGTAAAATTTGTTCCATTATCTTCCGCTTAATATTTTGAGGCTGGCTTTTAACCTGTCTTGTAAGGTCTTTAATTTCGGGGAAATTTTTTCCGTTGCCTCACGAATTTGCTTTTGCTTGTAGCCAAGTGTTTTTAAAACTTCTTCCAACTCTAAATCAACTTCAAAATTGTCGTCCGTTTCCGAAAATTTTTGGTTTTTTATCTTGTCGCTTAATTCCAAAATTATTCTATTAGCTTTTTTGGCGCCGATTCCGGCGGTTTTCGTTAAAATCTCACTTTTGCCCCGGCTGATGGCGCTTAAAAGACTTTCCGCTTTTATTTCGGACAAAATTTTCAAAGCCGCTTTCGGCCCGATGCCATTTATGGAATTAAGCATTTCAAAAACATCACGTTCTTTTTGGTCAAAAAAACCATAAAGCTCGAAACCATTCTGTGAACTGTAAAAATGGCAAAGCAAATTTACTTTTCCCCCTATTTTGGGGAGTTTTTGAAAAGTTTTACGGGTTATTGAAACCTTAATGCCTAAACCCACGACATTAACCGCAGCAAACTGGCGGGTTTTGACGATTAATTTTCCCGAAATTGAATAAATCATTGTTTAAATATAGTATTTAGAATTTAGAATGTAGGATTTAGGATGTTGAAGTATTATATACCAAGGCTGTTGACATTAAAAGTCGTCTCCTATATTCTAAATTCTATATTCTAAATCCTATTCTATTATGCCAATAATCAAATCAGCTAAAAAAGCCCTGCGACAGAATGTCCGCCGTCGCAAAGCAAACGTTAAAAAGAAAACTGAATTAAGAACGGTTGTTAAACAATACAAAAAATTAGTGGCTTCGGGAGAAAAAGACAAAGCCAAAGAATACCTTTCAAACGTTTATAAGAAATTTGATAAAACAGCCAAGAGCAAATTAATAAAGAAAAACAAAGCTTCCAGAATGAAATCCCGGCTTTCCAAAATGCTTAAGTAAAAAACCCCGCCTTGCGCGGGGTTTTTTGCGATAAAATTATTATTCCCTCAACCAGCTTCGCTCGCCCAGCGCGCTCGCTCGCTTCCTGCCTACAGGTAGACAGGCCTGCCTACAGGTAGACAGGCCTGCCTGCCGGCAGGCAGGTGAATCTACAAATAAATCCGAAAATCAAACTACATCCTTCAATTATAAAAATGTCCAGTTAGACGATCGTCTGACTGGACACTAACCACAAGTAGATAGATAATTTAGCCGAGCTGAAAATCGGCCGGCAGGCCTGTCTGCCCTGCCTGCCGGCAGGCGGGAAAAAATTTTATTTTTCTCCCATCGCTTTCAGTGACAATCCGATTCTCCCATTTTCAACTTTCGCCACTTTCGCTCTAACAACATCTCCAAGCCTTACCACGTCTTCAACCTTTTCAACGAATCCGTTTTTAAGTTCGGACACGTGAATCATCCCGTCCCGTCCGCCGCCCAAATCCACAATCGCGCCGAAGTCTAAAATCTTTATTATTTCGCCCTCAACTATTTCTCCGAGTTGAAATTTGCGCGTAATACTTTCAATTTGTTTTGCCGCCGCTTGGGCGCTTTCTTTTGTGGCGCCGGCAACGAAAACTTTTCCGGTTTGTTCAACGTCAATACTCAAAGCGCCGGTTAAACTGATTATGCCATTTATCACCTTTCCTCCCGGGCCAATAACTTCGCCGATTTGCTCCGGGTCAATTTGCATTGAGATAATACTCGGCGCGTAAACCGAAGTCTCGGCTCTCGGTTTTTCAATCACGGTTTTCATAACGCTTAAAATTTCAAGCCTAGCCTTTTTTGATTGCTCAAAAACTTCTCCCAATACATCGGCGGCAATGCCTTGTATTTTAACGTCCATCTGAATAGCGGTAATGCCTTCCGTTGTCCCGGCAACCTTGCAATCCATATCGCCATAATGGTCTTCCGGACCTTGAATGTCAGTGAGAATTTTGTATTTTTCTTTGTCGCTCATTAAACCCATCGCTATTCCGGCAACCGGTTTTTTAATCGGCACGCCCGCGTCCATCAAAGCCAAAGAAGAAGCGCAGGTGGTTGCCATTGAAGAAGAGCCGTTTGAAGAAAGAATTTCCGAGACCACGCGAATGGTGTAAGGAAACTCGTCTTGCGAAGGCAGCATTGAACGTAAAGCTTTTTCCGCCAAAGCGCCATGACCTATTTCGCGCCTGCTCGGACCGCCCAATCTACCAACTTCGCCGGTTGAATAAGGCGGGAAGTTATAATGAAGCATAAATCTGCGCTTATAAAAAAGCTCTATTGTTTCAACGAGCTGTTCCGCTCCAGGAGGAGCCAGTGTAACCACTGCCAAAGATTGAGTGTTACCCCTTTGGAAAAGCGCTGAACCATGAAGGCGCTTAAATAAACCAACTTCGCCGTAAAGCGGCCGAAGCTCGTCGTTTTTTCTGCCGTCTGGCCTTTTCCCTTCATTAAGAAGTTTGGCGTGAACAAGCGCGTCTAACTCTTCTTCAAATATCGCGTCCACTTTACCAATAAAAGAATCTTCAACTCCACATTCGGTCAATTTAGCTTTCAAATCTTTTTTAAGAGAATCCAGATTATTCTGCCTTTCGGTTTTTCCGAAAACGTAAACCCCGTTAGAAGCCGCGCCCGCATTTAATGAAAAAGAAGGGTTTGAAAGCGAGCCGCTTCTAACGGGGTAAACCGCTTCCTCGAGTTTGCCTTTTAAAAATTCTTTTACCTTAGCTTTCAATTCCGATATATCGACGAATTCAATTTCAACTTTTTTCTTACCAATTTTTGAAACTACGTCTTTTTGGAAAGCAACAAGTTTTTTAATTTCTTCGTGGGCGACTTTGAAAGATTCAACTACCTCTTTTTCTTGCGCTTCGTTACCCGCGAGTTCTATCATGTTTATCTTGTCGTGAGCTCCCGAAACAAAGGCTTCCAGCGCAAGATTTTCTTTTTCTTTAATGCTGGAATTCAACGGATTAATTTCCGTTTTGCCATCTTTAAAGCGGGCGAGCTGAACTCCGGCAACCGGGCCGTTCCATGGGATATCTGAAATCGCCAAAGCAGCCGAAGCCGTTATTAAACCTATAAATTCGGCGTTATTTTCTTCGTCATAAGATAAAACCGTAATGACGACTTGAACATCTCTGCGAAGTCTTTGGTCGAAAAGCGGGCGCAATGTTCTGTCTATTAATCTGCCCGATAAAATCGCGTCTTCCGAGGGCCTGCCTTCACGCCGGACAAATCTGCTGCCAAGGATTTTCCCGGCGGCATAAAATTTTTTTTCAAAATCAACCATCAAAGGAAAGTAATCAGTATTCCTATCTTCTTTGCCCATAGTAATGGCAACTAGAACTGAAGTGTCGCCGTAAGTACCCAAAACCGCGGCATTTGCCTGTCCGGCCAAATCCGAAGTTTCAAGGGTTAAAGTTCTGCCCGCTATTTCTATAGTGAATTGTTTTCTATTTAAGCTCATTTTCATATTATTAGCGCGAGGCCAATATACGAATGCATGCGAATGATACGAATGTCCGCGAATCCGTATCATTAGTATGAATTAGTATACCAACGCCGCGTTTTATTATTTATTATTTATTATTTATTATTTTTTATTTATTATTTATTATTTCTTTAATATTATTCTTGGTTTCTTTTCTATATCAACGAACGAATCCGCCACCTCCTTCAATTTCGCGGAGGCGCTCCTGCTGAAAGCCGCGACTTCAACTTCTTTGCCCAAGCCCCATTTGAGGTATTCGACCAAAGGAATAAAATCTCCGTCTCCGGTAACCAGAATCACGACGTCCACGGAATTTGCCATTCTTATGGCGTCGACCGCCATTCCAACGTCCCAATCCGCTTTTTTCATTCCGCCGGGAAAGATTTGCAAATCTTTCACGCGGAGCTCGATTCCGTTTTTTTCAAGAGCCCCAAAAAATGAAGCCTCGCCAAAAGCCGTTTCGCTTTTAACCACGTATCCCATTGCGCGGATAAGGCTGCGGCCGGCGAGAAGTTCTTTAAGGAGTTCGCGGTAATTGACCCGCGCGGAATAAAGGTTTTTCGCGGAGTGATACAAGTTTTGGATATCTATAAAAATTCCGACTCTTTGAGATTTATGAATCATTTATTTTTTAAGCCCAGGCTTTTTATCATTGAAGCATGGCTCTTGAGATTTGTTTTTGCCAAATAGTCCAAAAGCTTTTTTCTTTTCGAAACCATTTTTAAAAGCCCCCTTCTTGAGTGATTATCTTTCGGATGTTTTTTTAAATGGTCAACTAGTTCCAAAATTTGCTTGTTCAAAAGAGCCGTTTGAACCTCGTTTGAGCCGGTGTCTTTTTCGTGGGTCCGAAAATCTTTTATTAAATTTTGCTTTTTACGCGTAGTTAACATAACGCATTAATAATAATTAAATTTTAAATTTAGTCAACTTATCTCTTGACTGAATTGAATTTAACAATTACTATTCTATCTATCATATTAAATACCATGATATTAAACGCGACAAAAAAGAATAATTCCTACATTGCCCATGTCTTGAAAAACGATCCGGATTCCATTCCATTTTTAAAAGACGGAGAAATCGTGGAAGCCAAACTTTTACAAAGAAATCCCCGCTTGGCCTATTTTGATTTGGGCAAATTCGGCACCGGCGCGGTTTACGGCGTAGAATTCTCAAACGCCAAATCAATTCTAAAAGAACTCAAAATTGGTGAGGCGATATCGGCAAAAGTTTTGAACGCCGAAGATGAAGACGGACACGTAGAACTTTCATTAGCCAGCGCCCATCATCAGAAAAACTGGCAGAAACTTAAAGAAGTTAAAGACAGCAACGAACCGATTATTGTAAAAATCATCGGCGCGAACAGCGGCGGGCTGATTGCCAATGTTAATGAAATTAAGGCATTCCTTCCGGTTTCACAGCTTGCCGGAGAACATTATCCGAGAGTTGACGATGCCGACAAATCAAAAATTCTCCAGGAATTACGGAAACTCGTCGGCGAAGAAATAAAAGTCAAGATATTAGACATTAACCCGAGAAGCGAAAAATTAATTATTTCCGAGAAAGGCACTTTTGAAAACGACCTCAAAGAGCTTCTTACTAAATACAACGCGGGGGACGTTGTCGATTGTATTGTTTCGGGCATCGCCGATTTCGGAGTTTTTGTGAAATTCATAGATAATCCGGCAATTGAAGGCCTTGTTCACATCGCCGAGATTGAATATAAAGTAATAGACAGTCCGAAAGAAATCGTCAAAATCGACGAACAAATAAAGGCCAAAATAACCGAAATCAAAGATGGCCGGGTTTTCCTTTCAATTAAAACCCTTAAAGCCGACCCGTGGGAAAATATAAACGATAAAATAAAAGAAGGCGAAAAAGTTGAAGGTCTTGTTTATAAATTTAACCCGTTCGGCGCGTATATCAACCTTGAGAACAATTTGCAGGGGATGATTCACATTACTAATTTCGGCGGAGCCGAAGAAATGAAAAAGGTTTTGGAACTCGGCAAAAAATATAAATTCCTCATTGACTCCATAAAAACAGAGGAAAGAAGGATCTCCCTGAAGATGGCCTAAGAAATAAATCTTTTCTATAGATTTATTTTGCGCAATTGTGTAATAATTCGGAAAAACGAGTATAATACTTATATATGAAGTCTTTGTCTAAAAATATCTTTTGGGCGATTACCACTTTTTTGGTAGTTTCTTTTATTTTTTCGCTTTTCTACGCCGAACAAAAAACGCCCGTTGTCTTAAGTATCGACCAATTAGTCTCAAAAATAAATTCCGGCGAAATTTCAAAAATCGCCGTCAATGGCAACAATTTGACGATAACGTTAAAAGACAATTCCTCGGCGACTTCAAAAAAAGAGATTGAGGTGGGAATGACAGAAACTCTAAAAAATTACGGCGTTGATTCTGAAGCGCTCCAAAAGGTAAACTTTGAAATCCAAGATGAATCGGGCTGGAAATTTTGGGCAAGTATTCTACTTCCCTCCATTCTTCCGCTTTTAATAATCGGCTTTTTCTTCTGGTTCACCTTCCGTCAGGCAAAAACGGGGATGAGCCAGGCATTCACTTTCGGCAAAGCCAATATAAAACTCTTCGCCCACTTTAAAGACAAAATAACTTTCAATAATGTCGCCGGCCTTAAAGAAGCGAAAGAAGAATTGCTTGAAGTTGTTGATTTTTTAAAAAATCCAAAAAAATATCTTGAAATCGGCGCGCGTATTCCTCGAGGAGTTTTACTTTTGGGCAGTCCGGGCACGGGAAAATGTATAACGGGAGAAAGCTTGGTTTTAACAAACAAAGGGCCTGTGCCAATTGCCGATATCCCAAAATACTTTTCAGTTGAAGACAGCCGCGTGGAGGGAGCGCAAGTCTTGAGTCTCAATCAGAATACTCAAAAATTTGAATGGCAGAAACCGAGCCATTGGTTTGATTTAGGATTGTCCAAAACGATAAAAATAAAAACTCAATTAGGCACCCGAATTGAAGGCACGCCCGAACACCCGCTAATTGTTCTAAATCAACAAAATGGCAAACTGGAGTTTAAAAAATTAGAAGAAATAAAAGAGAAAGATCTTGTTTTAATTTCCTACAACAACCAATCTTTCGGAATTTATAAAAAAATACCATGTGAAGAAATCGCCTATTTTATGGGGCTTTTGACCGGAGATGGAGGATTAACCGTAAGGGGGCGTATAATTTTTACCTCGGCCGATGAGGAATTAGTTATTAAATTCAAAGACATCGTTAAAAAAATTTGGCAATATGAACCATCCCTAAAGGGAAAATACGATTACCACATTTTTAGCTTGGAAGTGAAAAATGACGTTGTAAAATACGGCTTAAACGAAGTTTATTCGGAAAACAAAACCGTTCCGGAGAGTATTTTATTAGCCCCAAAAAATATCGTCGCCGCTTATCTGCGAGGACTTTTTGACACCGACGGCTATTGCGACAAAAAAAATGGCGTTGTTGAATTTTCGAGCGCTAGCCGAGATTTAATTTTTTCGGTCCACCAAATATTGATGAATTTCGGAGTAATAAATAGAATTTATGAAAAAAGAAAGCTTTATAACAATAAACTCCAATATTATATTTCTGTCGGTGGAGATTTTTTAAAACCATTTCATGACGAAATCGGATTCGGACTTTCAAGGAAGCGCGATTTGTTGGATATAACGCTCAAAAAAAACAGAAATACCAATAATAACCTGATTTACGGCCAGAAACAAAGTTTTAAAGATTTATGGCTAACGTTAAAGGCGGGAGGATTTTCCGCCGACCGTGAATTTTACAGAAATTCTTTCTATAAAAACGTCTTTCGATACATCAGGGGAGAACGAAATCCATCTGTTTCGTCTACTGTAAAAATTTTAGATTTTGCCAAATCCGTCAATCAATCAATTATTAACTTGCCCGCTTTTAATCAACTTGAAAAACTAAGCCAATCAAAACATTTTTTTACTCCCGTTGTTGAAATTAAAAATGGAATTGCTAATGTTTACGATTTTACCGTTCCGTGCAACCACTCATTTGTTGCGAACGGCTTTGTTAACCACAATACTCTTCTGGCGCAAGCGGTTGCCGGCGAAGCCCAAGTGCCGTTTTTCCATATTTCCGCTTCGGAGTTCGTTGAAATGTTTGTCGGAGTCGGCGCGGCAAGAACCCGCGACGCCTTTGACACGGCGAAAAAAGCCGCTCCCAGCATACTTTTTATTGACGAAATAGACGCTATCGGCAGAGAAAGAGGAGCTGGAGTCGGCGGAGGAGGCCACGACGAAAGAGAGCAAACCTTAAATCAAATTTTAGTTGAAATGGACGGCTTTGACAGAGAAACAAAAGTTATTGTCATAGCGGCAACCAATCGGCCCGATATTTTAGACCCGGCGCTTCTGCGGCCCGGAAGATTTGACCGCCGGATTATTTTAGACATGCCGGGAATTAACGACCGCGAAGAAATTTTAGCCATTCACGCCAGGGGAAAAATTTTGACTAAAGATATCAATCTTCGCCGGGTGGCCGAAAGAACTCCCGGATTTTCCGGCGCGGAGCTTGCCAACCTAATGAATGAAGCCGCGATTTGGGCGGCGCGAAAAAATCAAAAAGAAATAAAACAGCAAGATGTTTTTGATTCCATTGAAAAAGTTTTACTCGGACCCGAACGCCGCAGTCGAATTATTTCAAGCAAGGAAAAAGAAATTACGGCGTACCATGAAGCCGGACACGCCCTAATCGCCACAAGCCTTAAAAATGCCGACCCGGTCCATAAAATTTCAATTATCAGCCGCGGACGAGCCGGAGGATACACATTAAAAATACCGATTGAAGACGAAAATTTGCGGACCAAAAACCAATTCATGACCGACTTGACAATTCTCTTGGGAGGTTATGTTTCAGAAAAAGCGACCTTCGGCGATATTTCAACCGGCGCATCAAGCGACTTACAAAGCGCTTCGGAAATCGCCAGAAAACTCATTACAAAATTCGGAATGTCCGAGAAGCTCGGACCGATTACTTACGGTAAAATAGAAGAAATGGGTTTCTTAGGCCGTGAAATTTCAATTGAGAAAAATTATTCCGAAAAAATCGCGGCTGAAATCGACGGCGAAGTGAAAAACTTTATGAACAAAGCGCTTATCTCGGCGCAAAAAATAATTTCTTCCAGAAAACACGTTCTTAGGGCCATCGCCGACAAATTAATGGAAAAAGAAACGCTTGAACGCGAAGAGTTCGACAACCTTATAAAAAGCTTTAAATTAAAACAAATAAGCGTTTAAATTCCAAATTATAGCGTTCAAGATTATAAACATTTTGAATTTAAACCCTTGATAATTGGATATTATTTGTAATTTGGCGCTTAGAATTTGGGGTTTCGACATGGGCATGTAGCTCAGTGGTAGAGCATGCGCCTTATAAGCGCAGGGTCGCAGGTCCGATCCCTGCCATGCCCACCA
>Ga0210050_1003593_pt1 | contig 13593 bp, 18 predicted proteins | sample CryGey132114_all_FD_185463 | JGI IMG/M metagenome (GOLD analysis project Ga0210050, IMG submission 185463) | Groundwater microbial communities from aquifer - Crystal Geyser CG22_combo_CG10-13_8/21/14_all (SPAdes) (version 2) | ecosystem: Environmental > Aquatic > Deep subsurface > Groundwater ...
AGCGCGGCCAGATCGGCCCAGATATGCCAGTCGCGTCCTTCGTTGGCATCGGCCAGCGTCGATCGCCTGACCGGCGAACGAAAGCCCATGCTGTAAAGCTTCGCCTGGTTGGCCAGCAAACAGGTTTCGATGTCGCGCAGACTCTCGCGGTAGGTCAGCTGCGCAAAGGCCATGGCGCGGAATTGTTCTGGACAGCTCAAGCTGCGTACGCCGGAATCGCCACCGTAGCGTGCCACGATGCGCGCAAAGCTGGTCCAGGGAATGAATTCCATGATCTGCGCGAACAATGTCTTGCCCGTATTCATAGTTCATCTCCAGAGAAATCGACCTCTGGACGTTACTTGAACCGGAATATGGGTAAACTGATTTCAAATCGGCACCAAAATATTTACGCTATAAACCCCGCCGTTATTGAGTTCCGTGGCGGGAATGGCTAATTTAACCGGACACTACTGATTCTATTTGAGTATCCCTAGATATGGGGCTTGGCTTCCCTACTTTCGAAGTTGCTTGAGGGTTCGTGACACGAGGGGTTTGGAGCATCCTAACTTGCGCGCGATCTCGGTCATCGACAAACCAGGATCTTCCAAATACAGCCTTCTGATCTGCTCGGACTTGCTAGCGCCATCTCCCGAAAGTCCCACTGGAGTTGCCACTGCTAGTCTATTCTCAAACACGTACCATTCCTGCGCTCTGCGCAGAATTTGGAGGACTGATTCAGGTGATATGTCCGTCTCATCGACATTATCCAGATCACGCCACATCAAGTTCAGGAAGGACATCCAGCTCTTTGACTTTATAGTTTCCGCACTCAGCCTTTGGCTGACTTCCGGGAAGTAGGTAGGCAGCACCTGCTCCAACCATATCTCTCGCATCTCTCGCCAATCTCCCTGGAGCGTTCTGCGGAGAAAGTCTTCAAGATCATCAGATTCAAACCGTTTCATGACACTGACCTCAAGCGGCAATCCTCGGAGGTTTCGTGAGCTTCCAAATTGTACCCATCGTTCGATGTTTGGCTTTCCTTCAGCGCGAGACAACTTCTTATGTTCTGCCTGCGATGTCTTCTCTGGTATGTGTTTGTGGGCTCGGCAGTGCAAGGCGTTTTCGGCTGCGGCACGATAACAAATACGGCAAATCCGCTTCCGGTTCCGACCCGACGTCACACGAGAGCGCTTGTGTGAATCAAGTGTGGAAGATGTTGTTTTTTGCGAGAGCAATGAGATCGACTGCAGGATGACGCCGACCACCCGCATAGAATCAGCACTGGCATGCAGATTCCCGACATCTGAATGACTCCTATCGATCTCCTCGTCGATATCACGAGCGATATCCAAGAATTTCTTGCCCAGGGAAAAAAATGAATCCCGCGGATCAGCTTTTGACTCGTCCGCGTTCGGATTCAATCCTTTAACGTCCCTTACTGGCTTTTCCAGGAAATACTGTCTGAGGGGGAAGCGGATATTGATGAAATCCAATTGATCTGCCAGGGATGCGTCTTTATCACATAACGCTTTGATCGCAGGCTCAAAAAGTTCAAGGAACCGATGCAGAAGTAAACGGCTGCGACCAGCTTTCGTCTTGTTCAGATACAGATGGTTCCGATACTTCCACAAATTAGGCTTGCCATCTGCTCCGCCGAGCTTTGTCAAATACGACAAGAACGCATCCACAGCAGTCTGAACTGCGGGGTCAGCTGTCCCCACAGACTCCCTTTCAATATTCTCGACCAGCCACTCGATCGAATGGATTTGGAATTTTGTCATGTTGTTAACACTGTCCAATTCTATGAGCTAATCGAATTCTGATTTGCGGCAAACTTAGCACATCGCAAATCGCGATCAACAAAAATGGAAACCGAAAAATGAATCAGAAAGCCTCCAAACAAGCAACGTCCAACCTGCATCTGTCCACCATGCCGAATGACCAAGCTGGTAGCCCGATCGACATCCTGTCGCTGAGCATCCCGCCGAATTTTGGTGACCGCATATCGGTCAAGAATATCCTGACCAGTGTCCCGATCAAAAAACCGAACAAATCGACATTCTACCGAGTCAAGACCGGTCCAGAAACCTTAGCGCATCAAAAAGCGATAGCCTGGAAAGGAATTGAATGATCAACACCATCACCCGAGTGGATGCAGCCTCAGTCTGTATCCGAAAGAAGCCTGAACACATCAAAGTCTCATACCATAACAATGGCAACCTAGCCCTATCATGGCTCTATGACACCATGGATGCCGGTTTGTATCCGATGGTAAAGCGCAGCGGCGGCATCTGGAATCCAACTGCAGGAGGTTGGACCTTCGATGACCCGTCCGTCGCGCAAAAAGTTTTCGATAAGATCATCAAGAAGCACCCGGATTGGCCAGTCATTGGCGACCCCGATATGGGTTATTTGCCACTCGCCGGGATCCGCTTCGCCCGATTCCCGTTAAATGAGGGATTTGAAGCTTGCCTGCTTCCACTCCCCTTGCCACATTTCGCACACCTCAGTGGAAAGCCACAAATTTTTCGAGCCTCAGCAAAACAGGGCAAGGATGAAATTGGTGTACTGATCGGCAGCCGTGCAGAGACTGCTGAGACCGTCGATTCACTCGCTAAACAAGGGGCCATCCTCGATAACGCATTACTTAAAAAATGGGCCTTCTCGAACGATGGTAAGAGGCTTCAAGTCAAAGTCGACGGCTGGGCGGTCCATGTGTCATGCAACCTCTCGAATCCTCTCCATTACCTCCTCGCGCCTGTTCAAGAATACCGATGGGAGGGAACCTACCCCAACGGCATTAAAGTCGCCAAGCCTTGGGACGGCGTTATACACACCACCCGAAAGTTCTGGCCATCGCTTAAATGCAAACTAAAGGCGTTCGGCCTTGAAATTGAAGGTGACGACCCTGAGATGGAACTATCCATACCAGTCACGTTCGATGCAAGCCAGGTCAATGGTTGGGAGACACCCGCACCTAATGGCTGTTTACTGTATGCCTACCAAAAAGAAGGCGCGCAGTTCTGCGCATCCCGTGGGATGCGAGCAATGATCGGCGATGAGATGGGCGTTGGTAAGACTGTGCAAGTGATCGCAGCGGCAGAAGCTGTCGGGACACCAAGGATCTTCGTCGTGTGCCCCGCCAATGCTCGGTACGTTTGGGAACGTGAAATACAACAATGGGGCGCCAGAGGCACCATCCAACACATCTCAAACCAACTCGACAAGCTGAACATGACGGCCCGTTGGCATATCGTGACATACGATTTGATCGTCGCCCGAGGCGAGACGTGGCGGATAAAAGATGAACAGGAGCGCAAAGCCATTCTGGAGGCGATACCTGACCTGGCAAAAAGTGTCGGGACTGTGAAGAGTTACCCTCACAATCTCTCGATAAAGCGTGCCAGTGATAACACGCCCGACTTCGCCGATCCAAAGCGTACCGCCACTTGGAAGAAAATGATGCAACGCCTGCGAGGAGAACTTCTTGGGCAGATCCAATTAGCAGGCTCTACAAACAAGATGCTCGTCATCCTGGATGAAGCCCATCGCGCAAAGAACAAGAATTCGAAACGAACACAGGCGATCAAACGCATTGTTGGGGGCGAGACACAACTGTTGATGCTGACCGGAACTCCGCTGCGCAACAATGAACATGAAGCGGCTGTTCTGCTTGGGCTGCTTGATGCAGAAGCATCAATAGCACTCTCCACTGAAAACGGGTACACCATTCAGGACATCAAGGACCATCTGAGCCACTTCATGATCCGCCGTACCAAAGCAGAGGTTTTGCATGATCTCCCTGAGAAGACACGACAGCGTATCGAGATCAGCAACTTGGATCCGAATCAGATGCTCGCATACCATGCGATCTTGGATGCGGCTCTTGAAGAGTATTTTAAAGCCATCGAGGACGGTGCAACACATGCTGTGGCGCGCAAGCTGATCCGCGGTCACGTGGAGATGGCGCGCACAGCGCTAGGAAAAGCCAAGGTGCGCGGTGGAGCAGTGCTAGATCTCGTTCTTGATGTTGTGGAAAACAAAGGTTGTTGCGTCGTCTTTTGTGCACATCATGAAGCTAGCGATGACCTCAAAGGCCGGTTGGAGAAGGAAAATCTGCGGACTGCCGTTGTCGATGGACGAACCTCCCAGAAGGAACGGGCCAGAATCGTCAAGGATTTCCAAGACGGACATCTGGACGTCTTTATCGGCGGTATCAATGCGGCAGGTGAAGCGATCACGTTAACCCGAGCGGACACAGTGATTTTTGTGGAGCTCGATTGGGTACCCGCAGCACTGTTACAAGCTGAAGATCGTATTCATCGTGTCGGACAGGTAAGCAATTGCCAAATCATCCAAGTTATTGCCAGGATAGAACATGGTGTAAACCTAGACGAAATGATGATTGACCTCATTGGTTCAAAGATGACTCGCATTGGCACTGTGCTGGACGAGAGCACCGCCAATATCATCGCCAGGAGCATCCAGACAGATCTGTATGATCGATTGCTTGCCTAATGCGTATTCCACGTCTTAGGCAAGTTCCACATTAGCTATTCGCCGCAGAGGAGGAAGAGTACATATGATTCCCCTATGGACATGTCTGGACTCAACGATATGCTTCAGGTTACGCCTAAGTGAGCTGATGCCACGATAAATTCATCAGATGCTCAGCCACACGCCCGAACTGCTCAGCAATTGAGACCAGAGTGATTCACCGCATCAACGTTTCTTGATTTCAAGGTTTTCTCCCTTATAAATACCGCCCTAATACATAGTGTGAAAAAGACCGGCATTAGCCGGTCTTTTTCCATTCTGCACTCAATCCTCATCTGATTGATTTGCGTGCTGTCATTTACAAATAATTCCTCAGTTCACACCATTTGCAGTATCGATAAGCGCATTCCCAGTTTTGCTGGTACGTCCACCTGCCTTGTAGGCTGCAATCACGACACCATTGCTATTGAACTCGACGACAGTCGTCTCACTGATAGTGGCACCGAGCGGGGGGGTATGAGTGTAAGGATAGGACCATACTTCCTTTTGCCCAACCTGCTTCTTCTCTGGAGGGTTGCCGATTGCTGCGATGACATCCCGAGCCTTGCTCTTGTTCGGGACAATCTTTTTGAGATCTTCGTCCTTCACTTGCACTCCGCTTTTGTAGCCGGCGAAGTAGCCAGTTACAGAACTTCCGGCCGAGCTTATAGTGTCGCCAACCTTCGCAGATGAAAAGCTTCCATCAGAGGCACATCCGCTCAAAACCAGACCGAGGACAATAACAATAAGCAGGTTTCTAATCATTTTTCATCTCCTTTATTATCAACTTATAAATGCCACGATTATAATTAATACTGAACAACCTTGGACAATTTCAATTTTGAATTGTCGTAGAGGTGTTTAATATTGAGTAGTTAGCTACTTGCTCTGAATGACCTGCAACGTCTCATGCATTTTAAAAAGGACGATCATCAGTTCACACATAATGCGCGAACCAATGGCCCCGCCGAGTGCAATAAGCAAACCCATGAAAAAGTTGCTGAAGGAGAAACCACCGTAACCACCGAACATTGAGCCAATGCCGCTGACTACGCTACCTAGCAAGCAAAGCCAGTAGATGGCAGTGATGATTTTCGGTGTCAGCATATTGTTGAAGAACAGGACGGATTTTGCGTGATCGTTCATTTCATTCTCTCTTATGTAAAATTTCAAACGTTGCGGATTTAGCCACGAGTGCTTACTGTTTAGCGCGCTGATACCGGACACTTGCGAAGCCATTGCCTTCTTGGATGGTGTTTTCATCAACCAGGGCATACCAGATAGTTTGGGAAACATTGTCTTTGCTTATCACGACGCCGACTTTGTCCTTTTCAATTTTGTAATCATCAACTTTTACTTCTGCTTCGTTGGAGATACCCATAATTTCCGACTTCACAATCATGGAGCCGCTCTTGAATTCAATGCCGCCGCTCATCCCCATCCTGGATTCAGCATTCCACTTCCCTTCCAAGGGGTTCTTCTCGCCGCAAGCTGCCAGCAGCGCGCAAACAGAAAGCATTCCAACTATCTTCATTAATTTCATTGTTTCTCCCAATATTTTTGTTCTTCTGCATGACGCAGCTCAATAACGCACTGAAATTAACGTTTTGCAATTATTCGACGATCATTGGCCCTCCTCCTTGTAAGACAGGGTTAGGAAAAGTGTTGGTAGCGGATGCCAACAACGCGCAGATTTTCGATAACTATTTGATTGTGTTGGATCAAGGAAATTTTCATATTGTTTTTTTTGGATTATATCTATTTTCCGTATTTCAATATATACGCCCATGTATCTATATATAGGCATATATATCCATCTATATACATATCTATATACAGGCTTGCGGAGCCTGAACATTGGACTCGAATGGCCACCTTCAATCTGCACAATTTAGAAACAACTCATGCCACATTTCGTCATCGTCATGCTGCAGTTGATGGCAACTAATTACATAACGATGAAGTGGTAGGAATTTTTAAATGGCGACGCGCATTGAGGCGACATCGCATCCATATAGTCATCGATGTTGCCTCAGGCGAATCAAATTTCCATGACCAGTCGTGGGTCTAACCCAAAGTTCTCTGGACCGCCACTGTAGGTCTGATACCCCCGAGGATTGCAGACGACACGCGTCCCGCTCGATACATAATCGAAGCTGTCATGGGTATGACCGTGCACCCACAGATCCATCTTGCCGAATAGGCGATCCAGATTGGATGCGAAGCAGGCTGACAGCATGTCTGTCTTGAAGCGCTCCGCGACGGACAGCATCGACGGCATGTGGTGGGTGACCACGACCGTCTTGCCATCGAAAGGCTCTGCCAGTTTCTGTTCCAGCCAAGCCAGCGACTCTTTGTGCAGTTCGATTGAGCGCTGCGGACTGAAGTGCCCCTCCACTCCTTCGTGGATCACACGGAAGTCGTTAAGCCCCCTTTGCCCCTCGTGCATCGCCCAAGGCTTTACATCGGCACCGCCAAGTTCGAAGCCCGTCCACATCGTCAAATCCAGGAAGCGCACAGAATCATCAGGTCCATCGATGATGACCTCGTCATTGTCGAGCAGATGGACGCCATACTCGCGCGCAGCGGCCCGCATCTCTACCAGGGTGCTCACACGCTCCTTGTGATAGAACTCATGGCTCCCCGGGATATAGACGATTGGCTTGTTTTCCTACTGTCCACGAGCCCACTTGATGCCGTTGGCACCTTTCCAGATGTCACCCGCGAGCACGATCACGTCCGCATCGGTTTCGATTGGATCGAATCGCGAGAACTCCAGATGCAGGTCACTCAGTATGTGCAGCTTCGCTATAATCCCCCTCAAAACTAAAAAGCACGCAGCCAAAATGGGAAAATCCCCCGAAAACTAAAAGTCTCCGAGGGCGTTTTGGCTTCAAAACTCAAACTTCGACGACTAGCCCTGCGTTGAATTGGCTGTTCTCGGTCCCGTTGTACGTCTCGTAGCCCTTGGGATTGCAGACGACACGCGTCCCGTTCTCGATGTAATCGAAGTTGTCGTGCGTATGCCCATGGACCCATAAGTCCATCTCGCCAAACAGATGATCGAGCTCAGACGCAAAGCAGGCGCTCAACAAGCTCTTTTTGAAGCGTTCGGCGACAGAGCGTTTAGACGGCAGGTGGTGAGACACAACCACCGTCTTGCCATCGAAAGGCTCTGCCAGCTTCTGTTCCAGCCAAGCCAGCGACTCTTTGTGCAACTCAACAGAGCGGCTGGGGCTGAAGTGCTGCTCACCTTCGTGAATCACGCGAAAATCGTTGAGGAAATGCTGGCCTTCTTTCATTGCCCAAGGCATCTCTTCCTCGCCGAAAAGCATAAAATCCGTCCAGAGCGTTGTGCCAAGGAAGCGCACAGAGTCATGCTCTCCGTCGATGACGACCTCATCATCGTCAAGAAAATGCACGCCACATTTGCGTGCCTCGATGCGCAGTTCAGCCAACGTGTCTAAGCGCTGCCTGCCGTACATCTCATGGTTGCCAGCCACATAGATGATCTGCTTGTCCTTGAACTGCTCACGCGCCCATTTAATGCCATTCGCGCCGCTGTGAATGTCACCGGCGAGCACGATCACATCAGCCATGGTCTCGACCGGCGTAAAGTAGCGACAGTGTTCCAGATGCAGGTCGCTCATAATTTGTAGTTTCATCAAAACCCCCTCCGAATCGCATATTTCCACGCAAAGCGCATGCTCCTAGCATCAACCAACGCGTGATGCATGCGCGCTGCGTTGTCCTTCCAGAACATCGACAGGGCAGATTGGTAACGATGGATCTGGCGGTCGTTGTCGAAATAGACCGTGCCGCTCTTGCGGCGCAGGTTCTCCGGCCAGCCATAGAAGTTGAAGAGGTCTGCAACGAAAGGCCAGTCATAAGCCGGCGCATCGCAGCGCAGCACGACCTCTTCAGCACCCAGACCTTCGATCCAGTCTTTAAGGCGTGCGGCTACCTCCGCCTCTTTGAGAAAGGTATTGTTATCGAGTAGCTCTAAGACGACCGAGATCACAAATTGCGAACAATCCGAGATATCCCAGGTATCCAAAAGCTCCGCGTAAAACTCCCGCCCGTCCTCGCTGACCAAGCCGATGCTGATCAGCTTGGGTTCATCATCAACCGATCTGAATTTTGTGAATTCAGTGTCGAAGAAGACCGAGAGTGTTTTCTTCTTGCCTTCGTTTTCCATCATTTTTTCCTTAGTGTTCGTGGGCTCTCAGTACACCGATCACGTCCGCCACGGACAGCGGACGTAGCCGCCATGTATCGACGCCGACATTGATCATTAGGCGCTCTCCATGCTCTTTGCTGAACCACTGCGAATGGACATGCCCATGGATCAATACCTTCTCGCCGGTCGGCTTCGGCCGCAGGTTCAGGTAGCGGGTATGGAGCTCATCACCTTCTTTAAGCGGCGTGTATGGGTAGTGATTCAGCTTCACCCGCCCAATGCCTGCCACCTCGATCTCAAGTTCCATATGGATGGACTCAAACCCAGTCGCCCTTGCACGCTGCTGCGCTAGCGAGATCTTCGCCGGGTCGCCACTCACCATTCGCTCAAAATATGGATCGTGATTTCCACATACCAGGATCTTCCGACCATTCAGGCGAGGCAAGACTGCGCGCAGGGTCTCTTGCTTGTAGCTCATGTCACCCAAGTGATAGACGAGATCGTCCGGCCCAACTACTTCGTTCCAGCGTTCAATCAAACACTCGTTCATCTGATTGACGGACTCAAACATGACGCCGCGCGCATCGATCCGGTTGAGAGGCTCGAACCGGATGATGTTTGCATGACCGAAGTGATGGTCGCTGGTGAAAAATGTGTTCATCAAAATCTCCATTAATTAAGGTGCGCTCATCGCATCGGCTCCCAAAGCCCACAAAGCCCGCTTGCCAATCGCCGTCTCATCATCGCCGACCTAAGAACCCTGTAAACATGCTTGTTGTAGAGCATGTACTTGCTCGGGAACGGCAACTGGTATCGCTCAGCGATCCACTTAGCGACCGCCGCCGATCGGCTGATGCCGGCCTGGCAATGCACCAGGATGCCCTCCACCTTCTGGCTATCGCGCGCCTTTTCCACGAAATCGATGATCTTCTCTGCCTGCGATTCACAAAAGAGGATGTACGGCTCTTCCTCAACATCGATGTCGTCGAACTCTAGGCGCAGCAAGCTGTGCCAGCCTTCTTTCAAAACGGCCGGGTTCAATCCTGAGATCGAGATCACCGCCCAGTGCGACCAGCCAACAGACGCTTCCGCCTGATCGCGTCCTGTAAAGATCACGTTCTTCAATTCAAGTCTTCGCATCTTCGATAACTCCTCTCAGTCGCTCGATCTCCTCAGCAGCCTCTTCAAGCAGATCCGAGATCCTGTCTGGCTTGCCTTCCTGCACGCTCTTACGCGACCCGATTTGCCGCCTGATCTCTGCTCGTTTGCGCAGCCGGTACACCAATTCTTGTTCGTTCAAATTCATATCCTTCTCCCCTCGCCTCACGCATACCAAAAGCCGTCGAAGCGCTGTTTGACATCAAGATAGGCATCGACAACATCCTGCCGATCTGCGATCCGCAAGGCGTCGAGCAACAGCAGATCGGCATACTCGTGAGCGTCACCTTTCTCAACATCCGAGTGGGGCTGGATACTCCTCAACCCATCGATCACGTCCTCGATCGATAGATCCGTTTTCTTCCTGATCTCGGCGATCCTTTCGATGCACTGGCTCATGTCGGAATCTCCAAATATCTGCCAATCTGCCAGGCCGTGTCGTCGCCTTCCGAGTACCCTTTTGGATTACTAACCACGCGCGTATTACCAACCCGATAATCAACAGCCACATGTGTATGCCCATGGATCCAGTATTGCGGCGCAGCCTCGCCCATCATCAGTTCGTCCAGATGGCTCGCGTAGCACACGTCGTATGGCTCAAATACCGTCTCCCAAGACTGTCCACGCGCTCTGTCCGAATCAAAGACCAAAGACTGAGCTGATGGGGCGTGGTGCGTCACAACGATCAACAGCGCATCATCAGCCAACGCCCGCGCCATCTCGCTCTTGATGCGAGACAGGTGAGACTGATGAAAGCTCAGCAAGTGATGCGCGTGCAGGCGCGCATACTGCCCACCCTTGCCCGAACCGCGTAAGTCGATCCGAATACGCCTGAAATCATTCATCAGGTTCTCGACATTCATCATTGCGAACTTAGCGCTGTCTGCGCTCTTGTTGCCCAGCAAGTAATTCGTCCAGAGCGTCGCACCGCAAAAGCGAACACATTCGATCTCGACCGTCTCGCCGGTCGACAAGTAGTTGATGTTCGTGCCATCGCATGCCGCCTTGATCTCTTTGTGCACGGAATGGATCTCACCACCCCAAAAATCATGGTTGCCTGGCGTGAAGATGACGGGTTTTGATGGAAATGCAGTGCGCAGGAATCCAACAGCAGCATCGCCGCTACCGATGTCGCCTGCCGCCACGATCACATCGCAGTGCGCGTAAGCCTCTGCCAATTCCTCAGCAAAATCTTCTAGTGAGTAGTTGCGACCCATGCGCCGATCCTTCGGTGTTAGCAGGATCGACGGCCGCAAAAACTCCGTGTGCAGATCGCTGAAATAGCCGACTTTCAAAACCACGTTATCTCTCCTTTCAACCCTTTCCTGCCCAGCCAATGCGTGAAGTCGTGCAGGTACGCATGATCTCGCCCCGGTATCGCGCAGCAGGTCATCGACTTGCTGAACTCCTCGCCCATGCCGTCCGGCAGCCCTGAAAAACTTACGACCGGTCCCGTGTATTGGTTTTCTCCTGTCAGCTTCTCGATCTTCACCGTCAGATTGCCGATCTTCACTTCTCCGATATGTGTCGTCATCAGCTCAATCCTTTCCGATACAGGTCTTCGCAGTGATCGCAATGCACGTGCATCCACCCGTCTTTTCGCAACGCCCCCGGTGCACCACAGCGTTCGCATGTGTGCTCGCTTTCGCAGGCGATCTCTTCCTTCACGCGGTAGATCTCTTCCCGTACGTCTTGCAGTTGCTCGTGCGTTGCCTCGTCGTACTCGAAGCGAATACTGAAGCGCAGCGTTCCGAACTTCTCTTTGACCTGAACCACTCGCGGCCACTGTTCCGTCGTCAGTCCGTGCTGCTCGGCAAGCATCTCGATTGCAACACTGATGCGAACGATCAAGTCATGCCAACCATCTCCCACAGATAATCCCCAGGCCATGCAGCCCTGCTCCCCCTTGGGGGCTAACGCATCCCTGTAGAGCCTCGGAAAGCGCCGGTAGATCTCGTTCTGCTTTTGTTCGTTCATGTTTATCTCCTTTTCAATTTCTCGGGATGAACCCGAGGGCGATCTTTTCTCGGCCTTTCTTGATGATCGGCGTCGCGAGCCGACTCCCATCACGAATCGCCGACACATATGCCGTCCTGGTCGATGCGATCAACTCTCTCAGATCAATCTTTTTCGACGCCAACTCGAGCGCAGCTTCGTCATCCAATTCGATCTGCTTCTCTTCTTCGACACCTGCATTCATTTCTCCGATGAGCCTCTCCATGATGCTCAGGCGCTGCACATCTGTAGGCTCCTGTATCTCGAACACCTCGCACCGTGATTGCAGTGCAGGATTCACGTTCTCCAAAGAGTTCGCGGTCATCAGCACGATCAATCGAGACGCATCGAATTTCACATCCACCGACTCGTCCTTGTAATAACGAGCCGACTCTCGCTCGAGTAGGTCCAGCAAAGCCGGTACTGTGGTGTAACGATCGTCCGTCGATAACTTGTCCACCTCATCGATCAGCAGCACGCCCGTGGCATATTTCGATTCAGACAGCAGATTGAAGATCACGCCGGGACTTGTGTTTCCCCATTGCCTTGAGCTGCCGCACAGCACGAACCCGTTCTGCAAGCCGGCAGCCGAGACCTTCTCGAATGGCACGCCCAAGGTCCTGGCGACATGCAGCGCAAAAGCCGTCTTCCCGATGCCTGGTGCGCCATCCATCAAGATTGGGCGCACAGCGAACTGGCTAGGTGGCATGTATTCAGCCAGCGTCAGTTCATCATCCAGAGCCTTGATGACCGTCTCGAAGTTGGCAAACTGATCCACTGCACCGCGCAGCTTTTGCAGGGCATCGGCAAAGCTGGGTAGCAGTCGCAACCCCTCGTAGCGCATCGCGTTCTTACGACCGTTTAGCACTTGGTCTCGCACGTCCCGAGCTGCACTTTTCGCGCGCGCACTGTCTTCATCGCTGGACAGCTTTTCGAAATCGAAGATCTGTAAAGCCCGCCCTGTTTGCCGCATCTCTTCCGCCTCTTCCCGAGCGCGGATAGGCACCAACAGCGCCTTCGCCAGCGCCCCATCTTGCAGCCGCAATTCATCTGCGAGTTGTTCTGCTGCAGCGACATAGCTCGACACCTGGTACCGGTTCAGTAGCGCCGCCTTGACCGATTCATCGCCACCATCGATTTTCTCGACGATCTGCTTGAACAGCATCTCAGCATCAGACTGGTAAAAGGTCTCTTTGCCAAAAAGGCTTTCCTTGGCGGAGAGTCGCTCGACCAATGCCAACGGGATCGGCTCGAACAGATCTTCGTCGCGCTCGAAATCCGCTTCCTGGGATGAAGTGGGGAGTGTCGATGTCTTGATCGCAGCCATGAAGCGGACCTCCTGATCCTGGCGGACACCGTTTGGCACAAGAACGCTGCCCCGATAGCTGAGGCTGTAACCCTCCTGTTCTTCGTTCATAACAATCTCCTTTTCGTATTCATGGAGGGCGACAACGAGCGCGCACGTCCCCCATCAGGGTTTTGCCCTGTCTTGCATCCTGCGTGTGGTTTTGCTGCGAGCCCCGAAGGGCGGCAATATCAGATCAGCAGATCTTCATTGCGCCGATACGACTAACCAGACTCGGGTAGTTGCTGCTAATTCGTATGTTTCTCATTGCGCACTCCTTTCCTTTTCTGGTTAGTGTTTGAGAGACCGTTATCCCAGATTGTAATAACGGTGCTTTTACCGAAACATTTCATAACATGTCACGGCTTATGAATTACACTACATACCAATGTTCAAG
>Ga0210050_1003599_pt1 | contig 13573 bp, 15 predicted proteins | sample CryGey132114_all_FD_185463 | JGI IMG/M metagenome (GOLD analysis project Ga0210050, IMG submission 185463) | Groundwater microbial communities from aquifer - Crystal Geyser CG22_combo_CG10-13_8/21/14_all (SPAdes) (version 2) | ecosystem: Environmental > Aquatic > Deep subsurface > Groundwater ...
CTGCCTCGCAGCTCTCATGTTTTTGTTCCATTTTTTGAGGTTGATTTTTGTTGAGCCTCCGAAAAAACACACCGCTCAAGGTCCGCTATCTTGAAAAAATGGGTTTTTCAGGGGGAACTAACTACCTCTTGGCTTTCAAATTTAAAAAGCGGTGCTATCAATGAGAATGAGGAAACACGGGACTTTGACTGTAAAAAGTGCCCTCCGTTTCGGGTAACAGGAATGTTCATGGAAATGAACAATGCCAAAAACAATCCCGATCAATGGAAAGCGTGGGCTAATTATCTGCAAAGCCAGCAAGAACGGAAAAAACGAATTCTCATCACAACAAAAAGTGTCTTACCGACAGCCAAATATTAACTTCTACAGTGCCCCTCAATTCATGGCATCCTTCGCGGTTTTATTTTTCATCCTTACCAAACCACTTTTCGAAATATAAGGGGACGTCCCCTTTTTTACACACAACTTCTCTCATGTTCAGCCGATAATGAATTATGGCTGATTATCTCCGCACAATAAAACAACTCATTGATAAACACCAAATGCTTACCCCAGCTGTGTTAGATGGAGAGAGTGTTCCTCAATTCAAAGCTGATCTTGAAAAAGCAGCGCGGCAACGGATTCAAGAAGAACGTCAGCGCGGCGAAGAGCTTAGAAATAATGCGCGTGCTATTGATGTCAGCAACCCCAACAATGATAGCTATTCTACGAACAAGAGCTACAAAGATCATTGGAACAAGATGGCAGATCACTACCTACAATCTGCCGATCATTTAGAAGCTCAACTTGATAATGGTTTTATAGAAAATTTCACGGCGCCTTTACAAAGCGTGGCAGCTTCTTCTGGTGACAAGGATCGCTTTGATACGTGGCAAGAAATTAAAACAGCTTCACACCTTTTGAGTGCCTATTCTAAAAAACCTCTCCCTGGAATTTGGACCCTAGAAAAATTTGCATCGCCATTAATATTCGCAGAAGAAAAAGATATTGCGGCTTATCAAAAACTAAGAGGGCTCCGCGGAGAAATAAATCATGCTCTGTTTGAACAAACAAAAGGCACACTAGCGCAACACGCAAAAAAAGTTCCTCTGCGGGAGCTGTGCCAGTGGCGCAGCCTTCCTGTCTTTGATGCCTTTGCAACACACGTCTCTGCACTCCTGGAAAAAACACAAAAAAGAACCCCGTGCTTTTTGTATCCAGCCGCAGGAACTCACTATGCATTTCTTCAAACAGTATTTCGCCTTGCAGAAAACAACGCCATTGATGCAGCAACCATTATCGCAACCGATATTCATGTTGACCCAAATAAAATGCTGGCGCACTTCCAAGGTTTGCAGGCTGCCCAAGTGATTGAAAAAGTAGAGCTTGGAAAATCGTATCCCAACTTGAATCAACCGTGGTCATATTTTTTCGTAAGAGAAGGAACAGAGCAAACCTTCACACTGTTTTACCGCAGCACACAGGGAAAGTTAGTTCCCATTTATGTGAAGCTGGCCCTTAATCGTAGTGGGGAAGCCTATTTCCGGGATGAGTATTTGAAACAAGCGGATGCAGTGATTATTCATGATCCCGGCAGTGGAGACGTAAAAGACAGCATCCGCCTGCTGGATGAAATCGTGACAGCTCGAGGCAGAGTAGGATTAGCGCGTGAACAGCTTGTGTTGATGGAAGGCGGATCTGCCGCTCTCAACAGCAAAACGATACAGCAAAGCCATCCCACAAAAATAAAAGGAAGTTACGGCCACTGCAACGGCATTGAAGGCATCGGCGAATTTTTCAACTGCACCCAAGAAGGTGCGATCGTCTTAAGCGTTGGTGAATTCTGAAATATAAGGGGACGGTTCTGCAAGAGATCTATTGACATACGTAGCCGCTAAGTATTAAACTTCGTTTATTATGGCCTGGAAAAATGTCCGTCACTATCTCAAAACAATTGGAAAAAAAGGTGGAAAAGCGCGCGCAAAAAAATTGAGTACCGCAAAACTTTCATCTCAGGCAAGAACTGCCATCACATTTCGTTGGATGCAAAAACGCTTTGGAGTAGAACATTTTGCAGAGCTCGCACTGCCGGGTGCAGAAATCGTTGATGTGGGATTACGTCATCTAAACAACAGAAACCTTTCCAGCATAGAAGCATTAGCTGTGGCCGAGCTTCGTCCAAAATTGCGCTTCTTAGGAGTTCCTGTGCCTGATATATCCCAGAACATGCCTCAAACTCGCACTCTGCTCTATCAAGCAATGGAAAAACAACATGGCGACATGGCTTATGTGCGTTTTTGTGCTCTCCTCGAACGAATAGACAGTTTTTGTGATGCATTAGCCTCGATCGTTCCAACACCTCAACCCACAACTCACCGTAATCGCAGGTGGTATACATGAGCCGAAGAACAATTACGAAAGCACTCCTACAAGAGTTTATGAAATCGGTAGGGCGAGTGCTGAAAAAAAGTGCAACGTTTTATGTAACAGGTGGAGCTACAGCACTTCTTTTTGACTTTCGTGAGGGAACAATTGATATCGACATTGCTGGTGATATGGATGAGTTGTTTTCATCTCTCTCAAAGCTCAAAGAACGTTTACACATTAACATTGAACTCGCGAAACCCACAGATTTTATACCCAGCCTGCCTGGTGAAAAAAAACGCCACATCACTATCGGCACTTTTGGCAAGGCAACGTTCATGCACTTTGATCCTTATGCTCAAGCATTTTCAAAAATTGTTCGAGGTCATAAAACAGACGTAGCTGACGTAAAGGCACTGGCAACTGCTAAACTTGTAGATCTAAAAAAACTATCTGAAATGGTAAAAAAAATACCCGATTCCACTTTTGCAAAATACCCTCGGCTCAACCGACCTGCTGTTGAAGCCGCGCTTGAAAGTTTTTCCAAAGCCATCTTTTCTTGAGCTACGAATTTTATTCGCGTATTCCTTTTGCAATTGCAGCATTTTAAACTGACTCACTAATAAACCTCTTGCATAACCGTAGCGAGCCCTCAACGAAGTCCTCCAATAATGGCAACTCAGTCCATTTTTTGTCATCCTGAGAGTAACGCCCGCCTGCCGGACGGGCAGGAAGGATCTCCTCTGACAATTGAACGAGGAGACCCTTCACATTCGTTCAGGGTGACAACTAATCAACATCGTCATCATTGAGTTATGCAGGGTTATGCAAGAGGTCTAACGTCATCCTTATGAATCTGCGCAACTTCCCACCCAATGAGGCTTGCTTTTTTGGCGGAGCCCCAACGATACTGTCCAAAGCAACCAGTTGATTGAATGACACGATGACAAGGAATGAGATAGGCAACGGGATTTTTTGCAATTGCAGAACCAACGGCACGCACGGCTTTGCTGCGAATATGTGCTGCAACGGCTGAATAGCTTTCCACGCGACCTGGCGGGATCTTGAGCAGCGATTGCCATACTTTAAGTTGAAAAGGTGTCGCTTTGAGGTGAAGTTTTATCTGTTCAAGATCTCCGCTTTCAGGAGAAAAAATCTTGAGCGCTTTTTCCTGTAATGCATCTTTTTTGTTCAACAGAACCGCTTTGGGAAACATCTGCTGTAATCCTTCCAGAGCTGAAACCTCATCATCAATAAAAGCTAAGTGGCAAATGCCTTTGCTGGTTGAGGCAATGATAATGTTACCAAATAGGGTGCTAGCATAGCGGTAGTGAAGAGTGAGATTTTCGCCACCATTTTTATACTCGCCCGGAGTCATACCTTCCACGGTGACGAAGAGATCGTGCAAGCGGCTGGTGCCAGACAAGCCAGTTTCCAAACTTGCATCCAAAAGCGATAAATTCTTTTTGAGAAGTTTCTTGGCGTATTCAATGCTGAGATATTGCAGAAATTTTTTCGGCGTAACCCCAGCCCACTCTTTGAAGAGCCGTTGAAAATGAAATGGACTCAAATGCACTTGTTTCGCAATGTCATCCAGCTCAGGTTGAGCTAAAAAATTCTGCTGAATATAGGCGATAGCTTTTTCGATACGTTGATAATCATTCATAAGGTTGATGCTTAGCGCTGAAATGCCGCGGTGAAAACCCGATTCTTGCGGTATTGAGATAATGACAAAAACAGCTCAAATGTCCTGATTTACAATTTATAAAATTGACCTTACAAATTGTTAAACCTGTTCTGAGCCACTGATATCATGAGTAAAAACAGGGGTCTCACACAAGTAATTCAGGCCAGAATGGCCGAAAAAAAACCTAATTCAAATTGTGCTCGGGCCCTGTCAGGTAGACAAAACTACCGCTTCACGTTTGAACAAGATCTTGTAAACATTGATATCAAGGTAGGGTAAAAAAACGCATCTTGACTTTTCATCATATTTTATTGCAAGAGACAACGCATGCCACATGCCGAAATTAAATGTTCAAGCGATTTGCGAATTAACTTTGATGAGTTGTTTTCGTCTCTTGAAAAGCTCATCAACCAACACGACAGCACAGCCGGGATTTGCAAGTGTCGCGCTTATCTCACCGATGTTTTCAAGCACTCTCATATATTGATCACCATCTCGATGCTCACAAAACCCCACAGAGATGAAAACTTCACAAAAAAACTTTCGCACGATTTGGAAACAGAAATTAAAAAACATCTTAAGCAAGAATGTTATTTTTCATTTCTTCTTGAATATAACCCACTTCATTATGTAACGAATTTTCACTCGGTTTAATTTGAACCTGCTCTCCTCGAACGTTCCCAAAGGGGTCAAGTCTTGACTTTTTTTCTTTTCAAGTCTTTTTCAAGTGAGGAGCAACTTCCGTTGGATTAAGACCACTTGCCGCCCAGGCAATTGCTCTATTTTGATTCAATTTATTCAAGCGTTTCATGTCATCATCAGAAATTGCAAAATCAAATAAATCTAAATTTTCTCGGATACGCTCAAGTTTGCTACTTTTCGTTAACACACAATAGCCGTGCTGCAATCCCCATCTTAATAATATTTGAGCTTCTGATAGTTTAAGTTTTTTCGCAATTTCACAAATTATCGATTGGCATTCTTCTTTTATCCCGACAAGTACATTTCCGCCCTGCCTGTCTTCAGTGCGCCACGTTGAAAGAGGGGCGAGCGGGCTATATGCAATTGGTTCGATTGCATTCTTCTTCATATACATGATCAAATCAACCTGGGCACAAATTGGATGAAGTTCGATCTGATTTGCCTCAGGTTTAGCCATGCCTGCATCTAAAATTTCTTTAATCCTCTCTTCATTGTAGTTTGAAACCCCAATGTGTTTGGTTAGCCCTATTTTTTTTAGCTCTATTAAGGCTCTCCACTGTTCTAGCCTTAGCGCTGATAGCGGAGCTATGTATAAGGTACAGATCAACATAGTCAAGTTGAAGCTTTTTCAGCTGATTTTTTAACGTTTCAATAGTCTGTTTGTAGTCTTTTTCAGGTATCTCCCACTGCTTATATCCTGGAAAAAGTTTGGTAGTTACAGAAATATCATCCCTTGAAATTCCAGCTGCTTTTATCCCTTTACCAGTACCTTCTTCATTATTGTAACCTTCAGCAGAATCAACATGTCTAAATCCGGCATTGAGTGCCTCACGCACACAAGATTCAGCTTGGTCAACTGATAGTTGATAAGTGCCAAATCCCACGAGAGACATACCTATTTTATTACGTGCTGATATTGATATTTTCATAATAATAAAAAAATGGGGTAAGTCTTTACTTTTTACTTTTCCATAATCTTTGTGCAAGCAAGAACATCGGTTACAAATTTTTAAAGATGCAGAGGTGATACAAAACTCAAAAAGGGTTCACGAAAACAACTTTCGAAAACCCTTTATTTACCTGCTCCCCGAGTTGTACGTAAATCTGAACCGCTCCATCACCTTTCCACTCAAAATCAAAACCAGTTTTGGTCACGAATATCGTAAAAAAAACAAATGGTTAGCGAGTCCAGTTTTTGACCTTGGCACATTTTCAAAGTCTAGGGACGGCTCGAAGCTATAGGCATAGATGACGTGCTCAGGCCGACAGATTGGAAATTTGGGGAAATGAACGATGGATTTAGGGGAGAAAACAGAGCTGTATTGACTAAATATTCACGATATTGTACTATATTCACGATCGTGAATATTATGGAAAATCGTGAATACAATAAACCAATCTTGCCGAATCCAGGTCAGCTAACCCAAGCCCTTAAAACACCTGAGCGCTTTTGGATGGCGGTACTTCTTCTCAACCAAACTGGTACCCCCACAGTTCATGAGTTTGCCGAAGCTTCAGATTTAAGCGCCGGTTTCGTTTCAAAATTTGCCAATATCATGAGAGATGCTGGTTTTTTAGAACCGGGCATTCGTCTGAATCTTATTAATCGGGGAGTTTTACTCGACCTCATTCGAGATGCCTATTTCTTCGAAAGCAACCAGGTCATTCCCTATTATGTCGAAGGGGAACCGGAAGCCATTCTAAAAAAGTTTGAAGATGCCTCCGAAGACTACGCCCTGACCAAAATGTGTGGCTCCAGTTTAATTGCCCCCTTTGTTCGATACCAACTGATTGATTTTTACATTCCTAATGCTGAAGCAATCAATTATTGGAAAACAAAATTGAACTTGGTTGATGTTGAAATCTCAGGAAACATCAATATTGTGATTCCGCAAAACCCACGCATTCTCAAACAAACTCAGCAAATCAAAAATCTAAACGTGGTGAATAATATCCAGCTCTATCTTGATTTGTACAGGTATCCAGCACGTGGCCGAGAGCAAGCGGAACACTTAAGAGAAAAGGTATTAAAAATATGACAGATCGATTTTCAACTCACTTTGACAACAACGAAGCCAACCGTTCTCAAATGGTTCTTTTAGAACTCATGGTCATTTTGGGACGGTATCGTAATGATTTGTATTTGGTTGGCGGTTGGGCACCGTATTTTCTTTTGAAAATGTTTAAAAACAAGGACAGCGGCTTTGACCACGTGGGCTCGATTGATATTGATCTGGTGATTGACGCCAAAAATATTTCTGAGAATCAATACGCCAGCATTGTCGAACTCATAACAAATCGCGGTTATGTCGAAAGAAAAAGCCGTGTAGGAACACCTATCCCGTTTTCGTTTGAAAAAGACATTGCTGGTTTGGGCGTTGTTGTTGATTTTCTGGCAGGTGAATACGGCGGCACTTCTAAAAGCCACAGACATCAACGCATTGATGACGAGTTTTTAGCACGTAAAGCCAGAGGTGCTGATTTACTTCCTGAGCATCATCTGACGTTCATGCTTGAAGGCTATTTGCCTGACGGCGCTCATCATAGCAGCGACATTAAGATGGCTAACGTCACGAGTATCTTGGCCATGAAAGGCATCACAATTTCAGAGCGCTACAAAGAAAAAGATGCTTATGACATTTTTTCGATCATTGCTCATTACAAAGGTGGTCCTGATTCTTGTTTTGAAGAAATTAAGGATCACTTAAACAATGGCCTTATCAAAGAAGGTTTGCAGAGTATTTGTGAAAAATTTGAGAGAGTCGATTCTGTAGGCCCAACATGGGCGGCAAAATTCATGGAGCCAAACAATCCCAATGCAGCTCGAATCAAACAAACGGAGATTTATCAGAGGATCTTGCCGTTTGTGGAGAGGCTAAAAGAAATTATTAAAACCTAAGACCAGAGATCTTTTCGCATATGGTTTGCGGTATTTTCTAAATTTTGTTGAGAAGGGTTTTTGATAAAGCGGTCTAGACTATGGATAGTTTTTTCATCAGAAAACAGTACCATGTTTATCTTTTCAGCCTTCAATTCATCAAATAAATCATCAGTAGAATTAAAGTTGCGTCCATGTTCTTTCAAAACGGTTTTTTGTTTTTCAAAATCTAGTGATGAAACCATTAACATCAAAATGCATTTATAACGTGTAAACTTAAAATCATGCTTTTGGCTAAGTAGATTTGATTTTCGATCAAGATAAGATTTCAAAAATACGCCAATCAGCGAACCCAATCCTAAAAGAGAGAGTGTAGATAAAATATCTGAGAATGAGGGCAAGATACTGAGCTCCCATAAGAAAAAACTCGAACCCGAATTAAATCGAGTTCGAGTCTTGTTTGCTCCGCAGCCCGGACTCGAACCGGGGACCCTCTGATTAACAGTCAGATGCTCTAACCGACTGAGCTACTGCGGAATATATTTTTAAAGAACGTGCTGCTGACTGCGAATTGCAAAGGGGGCGTCTAGCATTCGGGGAAAATCTTGTAAAGCGTTGATTTCCGCTTATGTTTCAAGTGTTTTAGCTGTTTTTCCCTTCGCAGTGGCTACTCTGCGCATAACAACAAGCGTCTGCACAACTGTGAAGAATTACAGCCGTTGCCTTGAGGAATTGAAATCACGTCGCCCGGAACGCCAGTTTGCAAGGCGTTTTGCTCGGCACCGCAATTTCCCCACTCGATGGGAATGCCGTTAATATCATGACACTCAACGCCGCCAGTTCCAAATTGAGTACAGCCAACAACCCCAATAGTACACGTGCCCAAGGTCATGCGAAGAGAACAAGTGATATCAGCTGGCCCATTTTGATTGGGGCGATTAAAGCAATGCACTTCGCGCGGCAAACAGTCGCCCTCATTGGGAAGCACATCCGGCTCGCGAAGCGGGCAGGCTTCTTCGTGCGCAATTTCTTGCACATGCAAACGATAAGCATCGGCCTCTGCGGTTCTGTTCAGCTTTACATCTCCAACCACCATCTCCAAACGCGAAGCTCGAAGGAAGGCAACATTTTCATCTTCCACTTTTCCATTCACAGCCAGGCGAAGATCACTTGCATTCGCTCCAACCGCTTCAAGCTCTACACGCCAACAGTGGCCGTCTGCTAAATTTGTTTCTAAGGTATTGTAGCAATCGCTGCTCATTGATTGAAGCGCTCCACTTTCAAGCCCAAACCACAGATCATCTTCAGTTTGAAGTTCCATTTGTGAACAATGCGGATAGTTAAAGCTTGGAATTTTTCGCCTTACCACGTTCATGTAATTTTCGCCTAGAGTTGCATGAACCGTTGGCACCGTTGAGAGCGCATCATTTAAACTGGTGTAGGTAAGCGAAGAAGAGGAAGTGCTGAGCGCGGCAAACACTTGTGGCAAGTAGCTTATCTCGCCATTGGCAAGTCCTGTAAAAAATTCCATGGTTTTGTAAGGGCGATAGTCATCAGAAGAATTATCCAAGCCAAAATTCCAATCTCGATGTTCACCACAGTACGTGCTATTAATGAGGGTGTTCGCATTTCCCCCTGCTACCGCCCACGCTCCCATAGCCGATGAAGTAGCTTCGTTAAACCACACATCTTCAACATCGGGAAGGGTGGCTGCTTGAACCGCATGAAATAATTCATGCATCACCGTATCACCGCATCGCAACTGGTCTTCCGCAATGAGGGCCAACTCGGTAAACTCAAGTTTTCCGTTGTTGGGATCGTAACATCCTTTTACGGCTGTGTTTGAACAAGCCGTGTTTGCTCTTCCTGCCACAAATGCCACCGGAAGGTAGATCGGCAAATCACGAGAGCCTGTAAACGCATTGATATCACCTCTTGCAATCTGAAGTGACAAAGCCGTTGTGAGCAAGAGTTTTGCCTTTGACCAACCCTGATCAACCAAAAGTTGTGTGTTGCTTCGGATGCGCTCATGCACGCGTTCTAATTGATAACGAGCGTTTCCTTCTTGGCACAATGCTCGTTCGGCAACGGTCATTTTTGCAGGTTCGCAAATAACCGCCCATGGTGTTTCCTCAAAATTATAAATCGTTCTTGTTAATTCTGTTGCGAGTGGGCTTGCTTTTGAAACTGATTTCGCTCCAAACGATTCTTCTCCGCGATCTTTCTGCACTGATCCAATAAAAACAGTTAACGGATCACCCGCAACAAGCGCTACTTCAATGGTTTCCGCGGTGGCATAAAAAGCTACCGAATATTCGCCCGTGTTTTCGTCATACTCCCCCAAGTGAAGAGACCAGGTTGCTGATTTTCCTTCTCCATATGCAATGTGCTCTCCGCGATTTCTCACCTTTGCAAAAAGGCCTTTTCCTTCTTGCAAAAGTGATTGCACTTTTTCTTTTGAAAGCGTGAAGGCAAGTACAAACGCCTTTTCTTTTGTTTGTTGTGCTTGTGAAAAATGGAGGGAAATACTTTTGCTTAACAAGGTATAACCAGCAAGCTCTGTCACATCTACAGCATCTTCGCTAAGACTCACTGAAATGTTTTCGGAAAAAATGCTGGACGGAAGATACAAGGTACTCTCACTTCCCTTCACGGTAACTTCGGTGTTGCTCTCTACATTCACCGAAACACCAGGCCCAACAGAAATCGTTTTTACACCAGAACCACCGCTGCAAGAAAGAGTGGTAACCACAAGCAGCAACAGCAAAAAAAAGTTTTTTATGTTCATAGCATTTCCTTTGCCGCCTTTCAAACAAGACTGGAAGCGACTTTCCTCAGGTTAGACAAGATTAAGTGTATCAAAAAAATAAACGCTTGGCTTATTTTATTTTTGTAGAAACATTGTAATACACATCAAAGAAACGCCTATTTTTTCGGAGAGAAATCAACGAAAAAAACGCTAGCGCCACGTGAAAAAAGTGGAGACTCCCTATAAATGAGGCGTAAAACGGAGTGAGGATAAGGTAAGTAAGAAAAAAACTCGTTGCCAGCAAATAGGCTTTGATAGAGCGTTTCAGAAGAAAGATGAACGCAAACACTCCAAGCCCAGCCAGCAAAAGACTGGTCCATGCCAGTTGAACATTTGCAATGTCATAGCCCAAACGATGAAAAAAAACCCAAGCTTCAAAACTGGGCAAAAAAGCTGTCTTCAAAAAGAGAAAGGTGAGAAAAAAAATAAAATAAAGCAGCACAACTCCAGCAACGTAAATCCCAACTGGGCGATGGTAACATTTTATTTGAAGAAAATTCATGTTCAAGAGACTATAAAAGAATACACAGTGGATTCAACTGCAATCTTTGTTCTTTCGTTTTGAGATTTTCTTTTGCTCACAGCTTTTTCTTTCATTTAGATTTTAAATATGCTTTTTGTTTCGTTCTAATTCATTTTACTGGAGGGATAATATGAAACAGTTTTTTCTACCGCGTTTAGTGTTGCTCATGTCGATTTTTTCTTTTTCTTTCCATCTTTCAAGTTGCGGTTCGTCTGGGAACAGCGGAACAACAGCTGACACAACAACTTCCGCAGTGGTTCCCGCCGACGTTGTTGTAAGCTCACCAACAGCATCAACATCAGTTTCTGCATCTCTGGGCGTAAAAACGCTTAAAGCAGTAGGTGATGCAGCAACGGAAGATTATGATGCAAAAAAAACTGCACTTCAAAATTTAATTTCTGGCGATAACGACTGCGCCTTTACACTCCAAATTCCAAGCGTAAGCTCTCCTTCCTGCTACGGACCCCCTGTAAACTTCAACGGTCATCTCAACTCAAGCGCTATTGACGGCGACACCAACGATGATGGGCAAGCAGATGATGACGGCGCACTTCCATCTGGCGACACCGGCATTTGGAATACAACTCAAGGCGTCTCAGAAGCTTGCGCCGCTGCAAAAATGAATGAACTTGTGCAAAAAGTTTCAGCAAATGTAGATAACATGATTAACATTGCTGCCGTAATGGCTTGCTCTGGAAAGAAGGCTGGAACAACACTTCCCACCATTGGAGCAACGGTAGATCTTGCAAGTACTGTAGAGAGTCAATCTACTGTAAGTGGTCTTACGGTTTCATCTGCAACCCTTGCTCGCAAGGCAAACGTTGATGCAAACAGCGACGGCACAACAGATCCTGTCTACGTTTCTACCCTTGGTGTCAGCATGGATTTTGGAGGTGCAATTGGAGTTCGAACGGGCACCATCACCTTGAAGCACATTCCAACCACATCAGATAATAGTACCTACAAAGGAAAACTTTCTTTTTCGATGGCAAAGAGCTCGGAAGATGGTGGAAACTGCGCAGGAACAGCAGGAACAGAATCTGGCGCCGTAAATGCGGGAACCATCCTCTATGAAAAAACATCCGGTACTTCTCTCACCTACGAAACAAATTTCGCAGAGTTTTGTGGATCAAGCACAGATCCATTTGATACAGACAACAACATAGATCCAAGCGATAAAGTTTCTACAAGTAATACTGACGGATGGGGAAATAATTGGAATTATGGATTGTTCGCTCTTAATCCGTCTAATGGAACGGGCACCTTTGCCTACGCCTGGCAAGCCGGCCAGGGCGATGGCAACACGCGCGTGCTTGATGTTACCACCTCAATTGATAGTAGCGACAACTTAAGTGGAACGGCGTACTTTGGTTTTGGTACTGATATCGCAACGGCAGCAGGGCGTGGAACCATTACCGCTATGATTTGTAATTGGGCCGGACCAGGAAATACCCATACCGGACTTGAAAAAGCACAACGGCAAGTGATGAGCAAGGCAAGCGGAACCGACACCTGGATTAGCAGCAGCGCCAACATCACCTATGCTCCAAGCAACTCGTGCGACGCTGGCATTGGTGATGGATTTATTTACGAAGCCGTTAACAGCGGAACTTATGCTGCTGTTGCTGGCACAAGTGGAAGTGAGCTCAATTTCGATAACGACCGAGAAACAGATGCAGCAGCTGTGACCAATAATCTCGTCAATCTCACAGATGTTGTTTTCACCGCACCAACAGCGCCTACCGATATTTAAAAAAAGACATCAAGCCTAAAAAAGGAGAGCTTCTCTGCTCTCCTTTTTTATTTTTCACCTGACTTTAAACGCAAGCTACACAACGCTTTAGCGCTTGCATGTTTTTTCTTACAGCATTACTAGCAAACGAAATCGATCATACACGAAGGAGTTTTTATGCCATCATTTGATATTGTGTCTGAAGTCAATCAACAAGAACTGGACAACGCCATTAATCAAGCGCGCAAAGAGTTAGAAACGCGTTACGATTTTCGTGGAAGCAAAAGCAATATCGACTTCGATAAAAAAGAATTGGTGATAAAACTTATCTCCGATGATGACTTCAAAATGAAAGCGCTCATCGACATCATTCAAACCAAAGCCATCAAACGCGGCATCGACATGAAAGCACTTGATGTTGGCAAAGTAGAAGCTGGCGCCGATGGGCTGGTGAAGTGCACCGTGAAATTGAAAAACGGAATTGATCAAGACACTGCAAAAAAAATCACAAAGAGCATCAAAGACACAAAAATGAAAGTGCAAGCTCAAATCCAAGACACTCAAGTACGCGTCACCGGAAAAAAACGAGACGACTTACAAGAAGCCATCGCCTTCATAAAATCACAAGACTTCGGCCTACCACTTCAGTTTGAAAACTTTAGGGATTAAAGTCTCACCCTCTTTGTCATTCCCGCGAAGGAGGCTGAGAAATTTTAACCCATGGCAAAACTTTCGATAGTACATAGTCCCCCCTGAAAAACCCTCCATGAGCACATCGAAGTGAGTAATGAGAGTGGTTTACGGTTTGGTGTTGTTGAAAAAAGGGCGTTTGAAATTGCAAGGAAATGGAAGAATTCGCTTAAAACCTTGCGGAATTTATGCTAGAGCTAAGGCATGAA
>Ga0210050_1003609_pt1 | contig 13547 bp, 16 predicted proteins | sample CryGey132114_all_FD_185463 | JGI IMG/M metagenome (GOLD analysis project Ga0210050, IMG submission 185463) | Groundwater microbial communities from aquifer - Crystal Geyser CG22_combo_CG10-13_8/21/14_all (SPAdes) (version 2) | ecosystem: Environmental > Aquatic > Deep subsurface > Groundwater ...
CGTTTAGCGGGTTATTTAATCGAAGAAAAAATTGAAATCGTCGAGAAATACTTGTGGCCCAAAAAACTCAACCAATCTGGATTAAGCCCTAGTCAACTTAAAATCACCCCTTCTGCCCTGAAGTTTCTTATAGAGGGATATGCTAGGGGTGCAGGACTTCGCTCTTTAGAAAAACAGTTGGGTAGAATTGTTCGAAAAAGTGTGGTTAGAATCGTCTCAAATGCCAAATTTTCTGCTAAAAACATCCATAAAAAAACTATTGTGGAGCTTTTAGGAGAACCCTATTTTCAAGATAGTAAACCCAATAAATCAATTGGTGTCGTCACTGGTTTAGCATGGACAGCCATGGGGGGATGTACTCTAGATATTGAAGCGGCTATTATTCATCATAAACATCGGGGGCTAAAATTAACGGGTAATTTAGGGGAAGTGATGCGAGAGTCAGCAGAAATTGCCTACTCCTATATTTCGAGTCATGCAAAAGCCTTACAATTAAACGAGGATATTGACAACGCTTTCATCCACATCCATGTCCCTGAGGGTGCTACCCCAAAAGATGGACCTTCTGCAGGCATTACCATAGCCACAGCCATATTATCTTTATTATTGAAAAAAATCATTAAGCGCCCATTAGCCATGACTGGAGAACTCACCCTCACCGGCTTAGTTTATGCGGTGGGGGGGATACAGGAAAAAATTATTGCTGCCAAAAGAGCAAAAATTAAAGAAATCATTCTGCCCCAAGGGGTTATTCATCAATTCCAACAACTACCATCCGCCGTTAGAGAGGGTATAAATGTTCATTTTGTAAAGGACTTTATGGAAGTGGTTGGGATTGCCTTCCCGAAGATTTAGATATTAAAGAAAAAAATCAGACAAATCATAGACATAAAAAAACCGCCATAATGGCGGTTTTTTTAATATGGCGTTTTTTTTAATATGGCGGTGAGACAGGGATTTGAACCCTGGGTGGGCTATAAACCCACGCTAGTTTTCAAGACTAGTCCATTCAACCACTCTGGCATCTCACCGTTGAGGCGCGAATGTTACTCAATTTTGACGCATTTGAAAAGTCCTAATCACAAATTATTTTAAAATAGTCCCTTGATAAGCCAAAATTTGACCAAATCTACTCTTTATCTGTAGAAGATTTGCACATAATTCGAAAACAGGAAATATTTTGATACCAAAATATTCCTAAAGGCTAGTGGTTATTATTTCAATGCATGTTAATATAATTCGTAAGAATCAACAATGAAGAGAGGCATCATGGAAAATATTTCAATCAGAAACGGCACCGCAGCAATAGAGATGAATAAAGTATTAAAAAATACTTATCTTTTGCTTTCCGCAACTTTGGTTTTTAGTGCGTTCATGGCTTGGACGTCTGTTGCACTTGGGTTTCCACCTATGGGCATATGGATGACACTTATTGGAGTTTATGGATTAATGTTCGCTGTTCATAAAACAGCTGACTCCGCTCTGGGCTTGGTCTTTGTATTTGCCTTCACCGGCTTTCTTGGTTTTACTTTGGGTCCAATAGTTGGACATTTTGCCGCCACAGCCCCTCAAACATTGATGACGGCCTTAGGTGGAACTGGACTTATATTCTTTGCTCTTTCAGGATATGTTTTAGTGACACGTAAAGATATGAGCTTTATGGGTGGAATGCTAACCGCTGGAGCCGTTGTTTTACTGGTATTGATGCTAGCGAGTTTTTTCATTCAAGTGCCCGCAATGCAATTAGCCCTGTCAGCATTATTTATGTTATTTAGCTCTGGTATGATTTTGTACCAAACCAGTGAAATTATTCATGGTGGGGAGACTAACTATATCAGAGCCACGGTTACTTTATTTGTGTCTCTTTATAATATTTTTCTTAGCCTGTTACGTTTGCTCAGCGTGTTTTCTGGTGATGATTAATTAACCATCGGTACCCTAGGAGCCTGTCCAAGAATAGCCTGTTCTACTGCGGACAGGCTCCAACCCCAGCTTGACTGGGCTTTTTTTATTTATGACACGCCAACTAAAGCAACTCACCAAAACACAAAATAAACAAGCCATAAAATGACTGATTTCTCACTACTGGTTACAGGCTCACCATTTAGCACTGCAGCACATCAAAGTGCCTTGCGATTTATTCGTTCTGTTTATGCACTAAATCATCAAGTCGTATCGGTGTTTTTTTATGGTGAAGGATCTTTAGTCGCCAATCGTTACTGCGACTCAATCCACCAACAAAAAAGCCTATCTCAACAATGGCAAGAGATCAGCCATGAATTGAACATCCCCTTAATGGCCTGTGTAACAACGGTAACGCGCCGGGGTATGATTGATCAAGAAGAACAGAATCAAACGAGATTTGATAAACAAACTGACCAACAGAAATTGCCACATCCCAATGTTTCTGATAAGTTCTCTCTGGTTGGCTTAGGTGCATTGGTAGATATGATTACCCGTGATCAAAAAATCATAGAATTTATCGGTTAAGCATGAAAAAATCTATTTTATTTATTATTAGTGAAACACCCTATATGGGCATTAAAGCAGCTGAGTCAATTGATGCAGCCTTAGCGGTTGCCAGCTATGGACACCCCGTATCCATCTGGTTTTGTGCTGAAGGCGTGATCAACTTATTGCAAGACAACGATGCCAAAACCTTATCTTATCATGATCATTGCGCGGCATTGCAGGGGTTAGATTATTTTGAGATAGAAAATGTTATTGTCACTGATCTGGATTACAACAACTATCAACTTGAGAAAAAGTCACTCAGATATCAGCCTGATATTATCCAGTCGATAAAAATGATCGAACAATTAGCAAACTATCAACATATTTTCCGATTAAGTTAATGATACTATTTCACTGCAACAAAATGATTGCTCTCAATCGCCCTGATATACAAGACTTGCTCAAGCAAGGTCATTATCTACTCCTCAGAGAAAAAGCTGTTTTGTGCGTGACTACCCGAGAGAACCAGTTGAATAGCCCCTTTAGTCAGCAAATTTTGATATTGCAAACAGATGCTATCGGACTAGGCGTTGATTCATTAATCCCTCCCCAATTTATCCAAATTAGCGATGATGACTTTGTTAATTGGGTGATTAAAGCAGATCTGTCCGTTGCTTGGTGTTAATAATGCTACGCATCAATGATAAAATTATTGAAACGGACAAAGAAGGATTTCTAGTCAATGCTGAGCAATGGACACCTGAAATCGCCATAGAAATAGCTCGCGTTGAACAACTAGAACTCAGTAATTCACATTGGGAAGTGATTTACGCTGTGCGTGAATTTCATCAAAAATTTAATACAAGTCCTCCCATTAGGGCCTTAATAAAATTTATACAAACACAAGCTACAACAAATTCTCCAGATCAAAGTATAGAAAGACCAATAGATAGCCTGTATTTAGCCAAGTTATTTCCAAAGGGTGTTGCCAAACAATCCAACAAACTGGCAGGGCTGCCTAAACCTGCTCGTTGTATCTAAGTTGCATCTAAAAAGCTTCTATTTGAGAGACGTAAATGAGAATTAGATCACAAAACACAACGATATATGTGATTTAAATCAAGATGCACTTGGCAAGTACCTGAGTTTACACCTATAATGCGTGAGTCTATACTGGGTTGATTTTAATCAGTTTCCTTCATAAAAGGTTTAACATGGAAACAGCTTTTGCAACATTTAATATGTTTACTCCTCCAACCCTTTTGGCGCTTTTGGTCACTCTTGCAGTCATTCCAATTTTTAGACGACTTGGCCCTAAACTTGGGCTGGTTGATCATCCTGGGGGAAGAAAACGACACTCATCTGCCATCCCTCTCATAGGTGGACCTTCCATTATTTTCTCCTTAATATGTGTTTGCTGGTTTTTTGGTATTCCCGATGGATATATGGGTCTGTCTCTAGGACTTATCGCCATGTTTGTACTCAGCTTAATGGATGACCGCTTTGATCTCTCTGCGAAATGGCGTTTTCCTACTCAAGCCATTATTGTGACTTCAGCTCTCACCATTGACAATATTTGGCTGACACATCTAGGCGCATTCAATGGAGAAATTATCTCGCTGGGCATGTTCTCCTATCCCATAACTGTCATCGCAATATTAGGCATAACCAATGCCATTAATATGTTAGATGGACTTGACGGCTTAGCTTCTGGCATTGTGCTCGTCATCCTGTTTTTCTTACTCGGATTTGCTGCAAACGCCAACTCTGATGTTCAGTTTGCTACTTCAGCGCTTTTGGGCGCAGTCTTTGGTTTTTGGCTTTATAACTACCGATTTCCCTGGAGAGCCAAAGCCTCAGTTTTTTTGGGTGATTCAGGCACAACCATACTAGGCTTCGCCCTCCCCTACTTAGCACTACGTCTAGCCATTAATGATGCAACGGCTAGTTTCCCGATTCCCATGCTACTTTGGCTTTTTTCCCTGCCATTGTGGGATATAATTGCCGTTGTTATAAAAAGAGTACGTAAAGGCAACTCACCATTTCTAGCTGGACGAGATCACATTCACCATGTGTTACTCAGCAAGGGATTTAGTGTTAGACAAACCGTTTTATTTATTTATGGTGCAGCAACATTCCCTTTAGCTTTAGGTAGCTCTTTGACTTTATTTGGATTTAACAACTTAGAACTTTATCTGGCATTTTTACTTGCAATGACCACCTATTTGTTTAGAATTTTCCACTCTGAACCTAGCATACCAGCAGAAATCATACCTCTTGTAGACTCAGAAGAAAACAGACACCGCATACAGAGTTATCTCAAAAAGGCGGAATAGTGAGAGAGCAACCTCATATCTGATGCCAAATCAATTGAATCAGATTTGTATTCTAAAAAACCCCATGGATAATGACTGATTCTATGATAAAGTCTATAACCAAATTTTCAAACCACCACAAGTAACCTGATTTACATGAATTCAGTCTCAGATCAAATGCAAACAGTGCCTGACATGGATCCCAATTTATTGGGTCAATTATTAGTGAAACAATTGTTTATCACGGAACAAGAACTCTCAAAGGCCCTTTCACTACAAGAGCAAGTAGGTGGGCGATTAGGTTCTTTACTTATTCGTTCAGGGAATCTTTCAGAAAATAAATTACTACTAACACTCCATGAGCAACTCGGTTTTCCAAGAGCAGATATAGAAGTCCCTTTACCTGATCAACAACAAATTAAACAAACTATTGATGCGCTTGAGCTCGATTTAAACTGGCTACTTGATCATAAAATTTTTCTCTGGTTATCTCCTGACAAGCTTTCTCTTTACTATTGCTCTCGTGATCTTATCAACGATCAAACACAAGAGGCGCTTAGATTACTGGCCAAAGATATTGAGTTCATGCCTGTCTTGGCAAGTGGCCAACAACTTGAAAAACAACTACATTTACTTGAAAAATCCTATAGTGAAGATAATGACTCTTTATTCAACGATAGCCGTTTTTTAAGAGAAATGGCAGAAGAAGCCCCTATAGTTGAACTGGTGAGCAACTTCATGTCTCAAGCAATGGAACGTCATGCATCTGACATTCACATCGAACCCTCAGAACATCATTTCACTATTCGATTTCGAATAGATGGCATCCTCCATACAGCCTATGAATTTCCCTTCGAAAAATTCAATGCGGTGGCTTCTAGAGTCAAACTAATCTCGGGTATAGATATTGCCGAAAGAAGACTCCCTCAAGATGGAAGACTCAGTATTCGATTAAGTGGTATGGAAACCGATATTCGAGTTTCCTCTTTACCAGGTGTTTTTGGAGAGTCCATTGTAATGAGGTTACTCCCTAAAGAAAGGGAAAATCTACAACTTGAAAAGCTGGGAATGGCGCCAGACCATTTACAATTAATGAAAGATTGGATGCAATTACCCAATGGGATAATTTTAGTCACAGGCCCCACTGGTTCAGGAAAATCAACAACTCTTTATGGGGCATTGGATGAAAGTAACGATGGTGTTCGTAAAATCATAACTGTTGAAGATCCTGTAGAATTTCAACTCTCAGGTATTACTCAGATCCAAGCCCATGCTGATATTGGCCTAACTTTCGCTTCGGCATTACGTTCAATTTTACGTCAGGATCCTGATGTTATCATGGTGGGTGAAATCCGAGATCTTGAGACGGCAGAAATTGCCATCCAATCAGCTCTAACCGGACATCTTGTTTTATCCACCTTACACACAAATAGTGCTTTAAGTGCCTTTACTCGATTGATTGATATGGGGGTCGAACCCTTTTTGGTAGCCGCTCCGCTTAGGGCAGTGCAAGCGCAACGTCTAGTGCGTAGAATTTGTTCGAAATGCGCCATGCCAACTGAACAACCTGCTCTATGGAACGCCCAACTTCAAACTCTATTTGATAAATTATATCCTGAAAATCAAATGAATTGGCAGCAGGCTAAAGGTTGTGCTCATTGCCACAATACCGGGTATTCAGGACGATTGGGAATCTATGAGCTTATCCCAGTTACTGCAGAATTACAGCACATTATTGCCAGCGGTTCATCTCAACAACAAATTCAACAACAAGCATTCAGTGAGGGATTTAGAAGCCTAAGAGATGACGGCATGCTCAAAGCAGCCTTGGGACAAACAACCGTCGATGAGATCATGAGAGTCGCCATGAATCACGGATTATAAACGCATGAATGCATTCAACTACCAAGTCTTAGATCAAGAGCGTCAATTAATAAAAGGCAGCATAGAGGCTGCTGACGAACGTACAGCTATTCGTCTTTTGGAATCCAAAAATCTGGAAGTTGTTGACATATCCATGGCTAAAATCAGCCATTCAAAATCTAGTTTTAGGCAATCATTAAAACCACAACAACTCATTATGAGCTTTTACGAACTAGCAACCATGCTAAACTCGGGTGTGTCTGTGGCTGATGCGATTCTTGCACAACAAGAATCGGTTCTTCATCCAATACTTACAGAAGCGCTGTCTGACATTACCAATAAACTCCGTTCTGGTGAGTCATTTTCTCGAGCGCTCACTCAAACAAGTCTCGAACTACCTGATTATGTTCTTCCTATGCTTGAAGCTGGCGAACTTACGGGAGAAATGGGGAAAGCGTTGACGGACATCGTCGAGCAAATGGAGTATGACTTTAAAATCAAAAACGAAATCAGAAACGCCCTAATTTATCCTGCCATCCTTGTTTGTACTGGCTTTGGAGCTGTTTTACTGATGTTTACCGTGGTTGTCCCTAATTTTGCCAGCTTATTATCTCAAGGGAAAAACTTACATTGGCTTGCCAATGCGGTTTTAACAGCAGGAATGTGGTCTAATGAACATATTTGGCTCCTACTCTCCACCTTAGGAGGGACAATCTACCTGATTGTTTATTTATTAAAACAAGAAAAATATCGTAATCTATTATTATCATGGATGTTAAACGTACCCATACTGGGTAGTTGGCTCATCGAAGCAGAAACAGCTAGGTGGTCAAAACTATTGGGAACATTATTACAGAATAAAGTCGCCCTCATCAAAGCCCTGCAATTAGCCCAAAGTGGTGTGAAAACTCAAATTCAACAAGTAAGATTGCAACAGGTGTCATCACGAGTGCGCGCGGGACAGCCCCTTTCTCAAGCACTCCAAGAAAATCAAGCTTTGACACCCACAGGTTATAATATGGTCAGAATAGGTGAAAAAGCAGGCGCACTGCCTCCGATGCTATTGTCCCTGGCCAAACTCTACGAAAATGCTGGACGCGAACGTATGAAAAGCTTTTTAATTATGGTTGAACCTATCGCCATCATTATCATAGGGGCTTTAATAGGAACCATTATTGCGGGTATTGTACTGGCAATAACCAGTGCCAATGATCTTGTGGTTTAGCCAAAATGACGAGACTTGCCATTTTGAAATAATTCAAACTTTTGAGTAAATAGTATGTATACAAAAAATTCTTCAGGTTTTACCATTCTAGAAATGATAGTAGTCCTTGTAATGATAGGGCTTATCATGGGGCTCGTTGGCCCAAGACTTTTCGGACAAGCAGATAAAGCAAAAGTACAAACGACTCAAGCCCAAATCAAGATGCTTAAAGGGGCTTTACAAGTCATGAGATTGGATTTAGGACGCTTCCCTACTACCCAAGAGGGTTTACAGCTACTATCTAATCGTCCTGCGGATAATAGCATAGCCCAAAAATGGCATGGACCCTATCTTGAAGAAACACTTCCTAATGATCCTTGGAATAACCCTTATCAATATAGACTTCAACCTTCAGGTACACAGCCGTTCTCTCTGTACTCTTTGGGCGCAGATGGTCGTGACGGAGGCGAAGATCTGAATGCTGATTTAGGGTATATTCCCTCAGGCAGTTAAGGATAACAGGATCCTGGTTGAATGAAACAAGCTACTAAAATTACAGGTTTCACGATCCTTGAACTTATTGTCGTGTTGTTTTTCTTTGCCTTAATATCAGGACTTGCATTACCAAACTTGCATTCAGCCTATCAATCATGGCAAAGAAAATTAGTCCTCAATGATCTCTTATTGAAAATAAGTCAACTCAACAGAGAAGCTATTAATAAAAACACAACCATCAAACTGGATGATCAAAAGAGCCTAAGTGATCTGCCATTCCAATGGCCCTCAGAATGGGAGATTAAAACAGAACACCCGATTATTTTTTTCGCCAATGGTGTTTGTAATGGAGGCGTTTTAATGCTCAACAATGGCAATGATAGTCGTCAATATCAACTTGCTGCCCCTTATTGCAACCCAATCATCATTTAAATGAAATATCATCAACAAAAAGGTTTTACATTAATTGAGGCTATCGTTGCCTTAGTTTTAATTAGCCTAACAGGCATGGCCATATTTCAATGGCTAAACCAATCTATGGCAAATCTTAGGGTATTAGAACGAGAACAATCAACAACATTAACCGTACAAAATGCTTTGGCCTATATCAAAACAATCAATCCCATGGAGAATCCAACAGGAAAAGCCCAAGTTGGTAATATGCAATTAGAATGGGAAAGTGACCTTCTTGAAGAACCGACCAAAGGCATGACTCAAAAAGGCAGTATCACTCAGTATACTTTTGGCCTCTACCAGATGGATGTCACCTTAACTCAAACCAACCAGCCCAAATTTCAATTTTCTGTACGCCAAGTGGGATACAAGCCATGAGGATACCATCTTTCAAAACCAATGGCTTTACTCTGGTTGAAATGCTAGTGGTATTAGTTTTATTAGGTTTGATTTTGAGTATATTATTTCAAGGGATAGGATTAATTGGCAAAGTCAATGAGCGATTGATCCCAAAACTACAGCAACAACAACTCATTCACTTACAACAATTATGGTTTAGAGATACTGTATCTGGGTTGGTAGCAGGGTTTAATGCTAATGAGATGTTTCATGGTTCAGAAATAGAATTTGGTGGCTTAACTGTCAATTCTCTTGCATCAGAAGTCATAGCGCCAGCGGTTATAAAGTGGTCAATTAGTCCAAATAATTCCGGAAAATCACTGATTTATCAACAAGGGAAAGAGACTCACTGGAACATCCAAGACTATCCATCAGAGAGTAAACCTCAATTTGCCTATTTGAACTCAAAAGGGAAATGGTTGTCAAAATGGATACCCCAGAAAGGACTGAACCAGGGAAATCAGCTTCCAGAAGCTATCTCATTGCATTTTTTCTTAAATCAACATGAATTTTGGTGGATTGCAACCGTCTATGGCGAAAAGAACCCTCCGGGATGGTTACAAAATTATGAAGAATAATCATCGTGGGTTCGTGCTTATTATGACGCTAACAATGATAAGCGTCCTATTTATTGCCGTTAGCTTTTTCTCAAAATGGATAGAAAATGAAGTTCTGTTCAAAAATGAACGCTCAGAAACTTATCAACAAATTATCGATAAATATAATACCTTATCAACCATAATCTATATGGTATCAACGCGCCCAACAACCTATTCAGGAATAGCCTTCCCACAAAGAGTAGACAATAGTTATCCCCTACCTATTGATTCTGAAGAAAACATGATAAGAAATGCCATGGGCAATGAATTGAAGTTGGATGACAGTTTATACCAAGGGATAGGTAGTGTACTTTTTAGTTTACAAGATGACTATGGACTCATTAGTGTCAATGAATTGACTCCCAAACAAATATCCAAGTTATTAGACAATGACTCAAACTCAAGCATTGATAACCAACAAAGAAGACTTTATCCCATATTGAGAGATTACATAGATAGAGACTCTCATCTAAGGCAAGATGGTGCAGAATCCACCCAATATTTGCAAAAAGGCATCATTCCTCCTGCTAACCATCCTCTCAGAACGCCGGAAGAACTCATGAAGGTATTAGAATGGAAACAGTTATTCCCTGAAAAAACATTCCAAAAATATCAAGGCCATCTAACATCTACCCCCAATGTCACCATAAATTTAAACACGGCAAGTCGAGAAGTAATGAAAATTCATGGACTCTCTCAACAATCCATAGATAAAGTCATTGCCTTTCGACAGACTCAGTCAATTAACATAAATACTGTACAAAAACTACTTGCGCCTACAGAATTACAAAATGATGGGGATAATTACCTGTATTTTCCTTCACGTTCCATTAGAATTAGTTTATTATCGGGCCCCACAGGACAGATAGATCAGTTATACTTTTCTTTTGCATGGGTTAATGAGCAAAGTCAGCCATGGTTGATCAGGTATAAAAAAACATCTGTTAGTTCACCCAAAAACCATGAACATGTCAATCCTACAGGACAAACACTCTTTGACAAGTAGCCACTCACAAAACATAGAGAACATTCTGGTTGACTCAACGAAAAACCAAGTATCCTCGCGTTTTATTGTTCCAGTAAAACGCAGTGCCTGTGTTTTTGCTCACTTTAATTTTTCCAATCTAAGCCAATCCCTCAAGCAGAAATCACTTTCCATTCAACTCAAGAAAATCTCACCGTTCAAAAATTTTGAACAATATGTTATTTGGGTAGAGAATGATGCCATGGTTTGGATTTGGCAATCCTCAGAAAATAATTTAAAAACCAAACAAATTAAAGACAAAATCAAATATATTCCAGAGACAATACTCACTGGATCTCGGCAAAAAGACCTGATAGAACTCACAAAGCTATCAACAGGTGTAGAGGGACGCATTTGGAAAAACTCACTCCTAATTGGATCTAGATTCTGGACCAAAGAACCGGAACTTCATGAATGGAATCTATTCTTACGCACTCATGGATTAAAACCCATGGCAGAACTTCCCAAAAGTCAGCCTTATACATTACTTAAAGAACCATGGTACAAGCCGACAATATACCAAGAAATATTTACTTGGATAAAAATAATCCATCCCCTTTGGTATATTTCTTATGCAGCAATTGCTGTTTTATCATTTCAATTAACCAGTGTTGTACAATTGAGTCAGGTCAATAACAGCCTGCAACGCCAATATGAACAGTCTTTACAATCAGCGAATGAAATAGTCACTGCTAGAGAGCTTGCTTTTGATAGCCGCAAAAGCATCCATCAACTCCAACAACTTTCTCCTTGGCCAATGAGCTTAAAAACCCTTGCAGACAGCCTCCAATTAATAACTGACATGGATGCGACAATCAACCGTTGGAGTTTCAATAATGGTGAGTTAACACTAGATATCAACGCAAAAACACCAGATCCAAAATTATTTGTAGAAAAATTTGAATCGTCCCCTTTCTTTGAAGATGTAAGAATTAACAATCAAACACGAAACAGTAATATTTCCCTCATTCTTAAAGTAAAACAAAAAATAGATTACAATAAATTCTCACTGGATGCTGAAGAGGCTTCACAAGAATGAGCGCTTTGAAAAACATGCAATTGGAATGGCTATCCAATATCAGACTCAGAATCATGACCTATATTATTCTAGTTAGCGCACTGTTCTACCTCAGCCTGCTACTCCAAGATAAGATTAAGCAACTACAAACGGATAATGCTAGAAAATTACAAAACCTATCAAAAGTCATTCATTTAAAAAACGAACCCGAATGGTTAAAACGATCAGTGATGATGACATCTATCAAGGTTGAAGCGGTCTCTAATTTAAGACAGGCTCAAACGCAAGGACTTGCTGGTGCCGAAATACAATCCTATCTTCAGCGCATTTTAGACTCAAACAAGCTCTCTCGAAGCCACATCACTTTAGGCAACGCAGAGACAGTCGATGGCCCGATTAATTTATGGAAAGTTGGTGTGCAAATTCAAGGGCCTTATCAGGAACAACAGCTTCTCAAACTGCTTTGGCAGTTGAACTTAGATAAAAAACTCTTCACCATTAGAACGCTGAATTTCACGGTGAGCAAAAGTGCCAGCTACAGTCTATTTATTGACTACTGGTTTGAAAATCCCAACACCTCAAGTAATATATGATGACAAATATAAGACTGAAATTGTTTTTAGGACTCGTTTCATTCATATTTCCCTCTTTAATAAGTTGGTATTTGTTGCAATCCGCCAATCAGCAAATTTCTGCTTCACAAAATGTTATAAAATGGCCTGAATCTCTAGCGCCTGATAACAACCAATTAAATGAATCGTATCAGCAATTACAAAAATTAGGTATCTGGACAAAATCCGTAGAAAAGGCTGAAACAACTGCTGAAAAGCCGGCTCCTCAAGAGGTAAAACTACCACTGGAACCCGAATGGTCTTTGGTTGCAGTAACCAATACTACTTCAGAAAAATTTGCCCTTATTAAGATAAGAGGAAATGATCAGCTGCTAAGAGTCAGTGTGGGTAGCTATATCATCAAAGATATCAAATTGATCGCATTACAAAAGTACCAGATAACGATACATGATGACATTAAAGGTGTTGACCAGCTAATCGCTTTATATGAATAAAGTTAATTTAACTGCTTCAACCCCATTTATTCAATGAGAAAAAAAAATGAAAATAAAGTCTTACAAAAATACCCAGATTAAATTTGCAAATAATCTAATCATTCTGTCTCTCAGTATTTTGGCTTTATCAAGTTGTGTCGTACAGCATCCTCCAATATTACCTTCTCCCATAAAAACCAATAACCACTCTACAGAACAAACTGACAGTTCCACAACACTTGAAGACAACCATGTTAATCAAAAAATTACAGCAACAAAAGCCTATAAGACGCCATCGCCTCAGCAAAAAAAGAAACTATCCAACATGGTCGTTGATAAAAACGAACCAAAATTTAAAGAAGGAAAATTGCAACTAAGCTCTGAGAACTTGAGTTTGCCAGCCTTTATAAATGAAGTATTTGGTAACTTACTGGGCGTCAACTTTGTTTTAGATCCCAGGCTTTCAGACAAAAAAGACCGTGTCACTTTAAGGGTTACAGAGCCTCAAACACCCGAACAACTATACAATCTAACCAAACAGGTCTTAGACAAATATGGCATTCAAATTATTCCGGAAGAAAATTTATTGCGCATTACCATCATCACCAAAAATCAGGATAAAGAGCCACCTCTTTTGGTGAGTGGCGATACTTTACCCGATGTGCCTCTATCTCATCG
>Ga0210050_1003612_pt1 | contig 13541 bp, 11 predicted proteins | sample CryGey132114_all_FD_185463 | JGI IMG/M metagenome (GOLD analysis project Ga0210050, IMG submission 185463) | Groundwater microbial communities from aquifer - Crystal Geyser CG22_combo_CG10-13_8/21/14_all (SPAdes) (version 2) | ecosystem: Environmental > Aquatic > Deep subsurface > Groundwater ...
ACTGAAGAGATCAGAAGCACGCATTGATCTACCGCAAGTTGTGGATTTAAGTTATTTTGTTTTAAGAGGTGTAAGAGAGAAAGGGCTTTTTTTATTACGGGTATCGTCCACATTTCCCCCTTTTTCATTTGTGTGCGAAGTACCGCAAGGAGTTCGTGAAAAAACAGTTCGGATTCATCTTTTTTTGTTACTGACATTCTTTTATTAAAGAAGTTGTTTCCGACTACATCTGAAATAGAAATCACCAAAGAAGGTGCCGTCAAATCAGTATTCGACTTCACCATAATTTTGCAGCGTGATCGTATCGTCGAAAGTACCTGCTCAATTGACTCAACCTGCAACGCAAATCGAAACTTTGATCCCGCTTCTTCCAGAAGTTTTAACAGTGCATTTTGCGATTCAATTGATGCTTTATGAAATGAGTAAAAAATAATTTGCCGTGAGGATTTGCCAGAGTTTACGAGATATTTCCGTAAGTCACGAATTTGATCTATACGAATGTTTTGACCATTTGGCTCAATGATTATGCAGTTATGTTCTCCAATATGAATTCCTTCATTTTCAAGAATAGTGTGAAATGAAAGAAGATCATGCGTTTGGACTAAAAGGGGAAGGCTCATATTGGGTGCTTTCTATTGAAATTCATTGGTAAAAAACATATAGTGAAAGAATGGGTATTACTCCGAAACAGTTTTTAAGTAAACTGGTCGAAAAGAACATCATCACCGACGAACAAGCAAGTCAATATGAAGTTGATTCGATGAAACGCGATCTTCCGATTGACCTCTATTTGCTTCAGTATACCACCATCTCCCCGGATGAAATTATGAAAATTAAGGCGGGATTTTTGAATGTCAAATATATCAGTATTGGAACAACAGCAGTAGACCCACAAGCCTTGAGTTATATTCCTGAATCTGTCGCACAACGGCACTCAATTATGCCGTATATGTATGACGATAAGGAGAAGCGACTGTATGTTGCTTCGGCCGATCCGCTCAACGTAAGTTTGCAAGATTTTATTGAGATGAAAGCAGGAATCAAAGCAACGCTGGCACTCGCCCTCCCTGAAGATATTTCAAAAGCCATAAGTGTTGGATACACGCGAAGTATTTCACCAGAAGTAGAAAAAGCCATTGCCCAGGTTGAGCCACAAAAAAAAGCCACCGTCGAAACAGGTATCAGAGCATCAAAAGAATTTAATAATGCACCAATTGCAAAAATTGTGAACACCATATTGGATTTTGCAATGAAGAGCCGCGCATCTGATATTCATATCGAGCCACAAGAATTGAAATCACGCGTTCGATACCGTATTGATGGCATTTTGCAGGAGAAATTATCTCTCCCAACCAGTATTCATGAATCCCTGGTGTCACGCATTAAAATTCTGTCTGAAATGAAGATTGACGAGAAAAGAGTCCCTCAAGACGGAAGATTTAACTATAAAAATACGGAAGAAGAGATTGATCTCCGTGTATCCACACTCCCCACCGTAAATGGCGAAAAAATCGTGATGCGACTTCTGCGAAAATCAGGAGGAATGCCCTCACTTGGAGAGTTGGGTCTCGATGGAGCACAGCTTAAGCGATTTGAAGATGGCATTGCACGTTCTTATGGAATTGTACTCGTAACCGGACCAACCGGATCGGGAAAAACCACTACGTTGTATTCAGTTCTTAGTAGACTGAATACAAAGGCCGTAAACATTGTCACCCTTGAAGATCCAGTAGAATATCAAGTTGAAGGCATTAATCAAGTACAAATTAACACAAAAGCAGGGCTTACCTTTGCAACTGGTCTTAAATCATTTCTTCGACAAGATCCAAATATTATACTGGTGGGAGAAATTCGAGACACAGAAACAACCCAACTTGCAATCCAAGCTGCGCTTACCGGCCATCTCGTCTTTTCAACCCTTCACACCAACGATGCGGCAACCGCCATTCCTCGTCTGACCGATCTTGGGGGAGAACCATTTCTTATTGCCTCAGTCTTAAGCATTGCAATGGCACAAAGAATTGTCCGCCGCGTATGTGAGACTTGTAAAGAAGTTTATGAACCACCGATCGAGCTTCAAAATACGGTCCGTGAAGTATTAGGACCGCTGCTTCCAAAAGAATACCAAACTGACCGGCCAATTCAACTCGTTCGTGGTAAGAAATGTGAGGATTGTAATAACTCCGGGTATAAAGGAAGAATCGGCATTTATGAAATATTAAAAACATCTGCTGCCATAAATGATTTAATATTAAAAGAACGACCATCACAAGAAATTGTTGCGCAAGCTCAAAAAGAAGGGATGGTCTTAATGAAACAAGACGGTTTTTTGAAAGCGCTCAGAGGTGAGACCTCTCTTGAGGAAGTGATGCGCGTGACCGAAGCAGCATAACGGATTGCTGATTATTATATCCATTTATTTATCTATGACTATCGAAGAATTGTTTAAATACACTGTTGAGAAAGGCGCATCAGATTTACACATCACCCCCGGTTATAAGCCAACGATTCGATTGTACGATGTTCTCATGCCAATTGCATCTGAACCAGTGCTTCAAAACGCAGATACGAAACTACTTCTGGGAGCTCTATTAAATAGTGCTCAAAAAGAAGAATTTGAAACGAATAAAGAAATTGACTTTGGATATGATTGGAAAGATATGCGTTTTCGTGTCAATTACTATGTAATGCGTGGGGGCCATGCAGCAGCTTTTCGAGCGGTTCCTCGTAAAATACGGACTATTGAAGAATTAGGCCTTCCAAATACCATGCATAAATTTGCGAAAATGAAAGAAGGATTGGTGCTTCTTACCGGACCAACTGGTGAAGGAAAATCTACCACCATTGCAGCAATTATTGATGAAATAAATCATAATTCACCTCGACATATCATCACCATCGAAGATCCAATTGAATTTGTATATACACCAAACCAATCGATTATTTCTCAACGAGAGCTTCATTCTGACACTCATTCATGGTCAAAAGCCCTGCGATCAGTGCTTCGTGAAGACCCTGATGTCGTGCTTATTGGAGAAATGAGAGATCATGATACTATTCAAGCCGCACTCACCATTGCAGAAACAGGTCATCTGGTATTTTCTACGTTACACACAAGTAGCACCCCCGAAGCAATCAATCGTATAGTTGATGTTTTTCCTGGATCTCAACAGAATCAAATTAGAAGCCAACTTGCGTCAGTATTACGGTCAGTTATTTATCAGAGACTGATTCCAAATATTCAAAAAACAGGAAGAGTTCCTGCGCTTGAAATATTATTTAACTCCTCTGCGGTGAAATCGCTGATTCGAGAAGCCAAAGCATTTATGATCGATAGTGTTTTGGAGACCGGAGAAGAGCAAGAAATGATACTTTTTGAGAAATATTTATCACGGTTGTACAAACAAAACATGATTTCACGTGAGTCAGCATTTGGTTATGCAACCAGAAGCAAAGAGATAGAAAAATTTATCAAATAGTATGTTGTATCAATATGTAGCCCTCCAAAATAATCAAAAAGTCAAAGGAGAGATGGAGGCAAGTAGTGAAAAAGAAATAGCAGATTACCTCAAATCAAACGGATATTTTCCGGTTGAGATCCAAGAAAAGAAAAAATCACAGATCTCAAATTTTGCGAGCATGTTTGAGCGCGTAGCTTTTCAAGATATTGTGTATATGACGCGCCAATTTGCTATTATGCTCGATGCCGGGCTCACCCTTATTGACTCTATTGATATTATCAAAAAACAAGTTTCAAAAGCTCCCTTAAAAAAAATGTTGGATGAGATTGATCGCCAGCTTCGTGATGGAAAAACATTTTCTCAGGCACTTACCCAGTATCCTGGACAATTCTCGAACTTTTATATTGCCTTAGTACGATCAGGAGAAGCGTCAGGAAAACTTGATGAGATTCTTGAAAAACTTGCAGAACACCTCGAGCTCCAACGAGCATTTAAACAAAGAATTCGAAATGCGCTTATTTATCCAATTGTTATTATGAGTGCAATGTTTGTCATGATGTTTGTCATGTTTGCCTTTGTCATGCCAAAGCTTTTGAGTCTCTATGATAGTTTTCAAGTTGAACTTCCGCAATCAACGTTAATTATTATGGCCATCTCAAAATTTATGGAGCAGTATTGGCTGTGGGTTTTTATTGGAATCATTGCTTTCATTATTACTATTATTAAGCTCCTAAAAACGAAAGCGGGGAAGTACTTTTTTGATAAGTATATATTTAAAGTTCCGGTCATGGGAAATATTGTACGCGTTTCAGGACTCGTTGATGCAACACGAACACTTTCTATTCTTATATCCTCAGGAGTGCCAATTCTTGATGGCCTACTCATCATTACTGACGTAAACTCAAATGCAATGTTTCATGATGCCTTTGTGCGTATTTTCCAAAAAGTACAAAAGGGGATGTCAGTTGGATCTGCCATGTCCAACGAGTCCATTTTTCCCGAATCGTTGACTCAAATGACCATTGTAGGTGAACAAACCGGACATCTTGATGAGACGCTCCTCAAACTTGCTGAATATTATCAAACCGAGTCCGAAATGGCAGTAAAGGGAATGCTCACCCTTCTTGAACCAATGATCATCGTTTTTCTTGGTATTAGTGTTGGATTTTTAGTTATGGCAGTGATTACACCAATATTTTCACTCACAAGCTCTCTCCAATAAACACTAAATTACTATTGACAAAGGGAGTTAAAATGATTTAAAGTAAATTAACGTATTATCAATTAATTATCATTTACATTTTTATATGAAAAAATTTAGTAAGAAAGCGTTCACACTCGTTGAACTCCTTATTGTTATTGCAATCATAGGAATTCTTGCCGTAACACTCATGGTCTCGCTTAATCCAGCAGAAGCTCAGAAAAAAGCACGAGATGCAAAACGAATGAAAGACGCCACAACAATTCAAGGAATTATTGAGCAACTCATAAATGACGGTATCACGATATCAGCAACCAATCTTGGAGTCGCAGCCGGTGTAAATAGTTCTGCAGCAGGCAATGTCACCGGGCAAGCATGCGGATCAAGCTGGCTTGGTCAAAGCGTTTGCGAGTATGCCTCAACAGTACCGGTTGATCCACGAAATGGCACGACGGGAACATGCGTTGGAGCAACAACAGAAACAACATGTACTATGCAGTACCGAGCACGAGTTGCAGGAACTGATTATGAGATCAATGTACGACAAGAATCAGTTTCAAATGCAGGAAAAGTCACAGGAGATGGAGGAGACGCGACAGCAGGAGTAGACGGCGGCTCACATTATGTAGAAATATTTTCGAGATCTAATGCCATCCTTCCATAGTAAGTAATCAAACATAAAAAAAACGAGCCTTCAGGCTCGTTTTTTTTATGTGCTCGTATTAAATTTCAGAACTATCTTCACTATATTCAAATGGGTAAATGCGTGACGAAGGCAAGAGACCTCACCTGATAACAAACACCGCGCGTAGCTTTATTCAATTAAATAGAATTCTGTAGCAACTCTTGAGCTTCAATGAAGTTTGGTCGAAACCTCAAGCTTTTCAATATACTTTCCTGAGCTTTCTGCTTGTATTCATCCCGCCCTGTTTCCTGGGAGAGCAAACTATAAAAGAGACCGAGCATATAATAACTTTGTGCGTCAGTTGGGGCAAGAGAGATGACGTGATTCATACTTTCTACCGATCGCTCAAGATCTGCTGCATCACGAGTCACCTGAAAGTAGAGATAGTGGTTTTTTGCTCGCGTCTTCCAGTACTGAATATTTTGCGCGCTGTTTCGCAAGGTATTGGCATTGGCATCTTTTGAAAGTTTAATGAGTTGTGGCGCCATATTTTGGTCTGTATCAAATGAAGAGACAAACGCAAGATGGGCAAGACTTGAAGAAAGCTGGTCCTCAAATACCTGTTCGTATTTGAGCTTGAGCGCTTTTGTCAAAAGCAACACAGACTGTTGATAGTTGTCTTGATACGTTTGATCTTTGGCCTGCTTGTACAGTCGATCAGCAGCGTGATACCGATAAATATATGCTCCTGCAAAAAACATGAGGACAATAATACCAAAGCTTATCACTTTTATTGAATTGGATCCATAAAAAGCATCTTGTACAGAAACGTCTTTTTGCTCTTTTTGATCAAGAACAAGCACCATACCCGGGATGATGAAGAAAAACAATTGAATCGTTGACGTCGAAAATCCAAAGAAATTAGTGACAAGGAGCGTGCCATATCCCAGAGAAAGGAGTGTAATTAACGCTTGACTTGACTGATATCTTTTTGAATAATAGTAAAGGATATAAACGGTAGCTCCGATCACCAAAAGATAGCTTATCAAACCAATAAATCCCGTTGTAGCAAAATAATTCAAATATTCATTGTGTGCTTTATTATAAATATAATCCCATTCTGAAGTATTATTGTGCGATGCTGGTTTGGTGAAAAAATAGGAGTAGGCAAATGTCTCAGGTCCTGTTCCCAGAAGTGGGTACTTTTTTCCTAAATCTACCGCGCCAGACCATACAATTTTGCGGATCTCAAATGAATCAGTAATTTCAAGATTCTCCGGCTGCTTTTCATAAAGTGAAAATGTTTGCGCATTTACCAATAACATCACCGCGGAGAAAAGAATAAGTATTGCCGTAAGTCGAACCCACGATCTCTGATTCTTGGAAATGCGAGAGGTACCTGCAACTATTCCCCCCACCAGAAGCATCAACCCAACTGCAAGAAGAGAAGAACGAGATTTTGTGTAGTATATTGCCAAAAAATTAAAAATTAAATAGACCACATAAAACAAATGACGCCCAAAAGGATGGGATTCTTTGAGAAGGTGAAATTTTGAGAGAACATGTCTCATCTTATCCAAAGTCGATTCATGATCTTTGAGAAGAGGATATGAATTTAAAAAGTAATAGAGGGCGATAAAAAAATGAACGGCAAGATAGCTCCCCAACCAGTTTGGCTGACCCAATGTCGAAAACATGCGAATTGACGGTTGAAACTGAGTAGTCCAACATGTATTTGCCAGTTCCCTCACAAAAACGAAACAGGAAAAATCCAATCCAAATTTTGCGAAAAAGCCCCAAAGCATGACAACTGTTGAAGTGACCAGCGAAATTTTGAGCAATGTATGGACGTGGTCTTTGGTAAACACCTGAATAAATACAAAAAATAAAACAATATAAGATATGACTGAAATCAATCCACCATTCCACCGACCATAATACCCAAAGAGCGATGTGTGGACATCAATCGATTGAAACGTTGAAGCAATCATGGCAAAAATGAAGATAACCAGTGGAATAAGTGCCATTTTTGGGAGATACAAATGTGGTCGTCGTAGGATATAATGAGTAGACCAAAGGCCGAAAACACCCACCGAAATAAGATAGATGTATAACATCTTATTGAACTCAAACATCTCAGATGTTTGAGAACTCATAAGAAGTGGAGTCAATATGAAGAGTGTGTAGTAAAAAAAACGAACGGTTGAAAGAATTTGAAATTTGTAATTTGTAATTTGTAATTTTTGGATCATGTATTCAATTATAACTAATTTAAAAAATCTCCGTATTCCATTTTTTTCATCTTTTTACGTGTACTTTGATATGGGAACATCAAATACGCGCATTGCCGTTGGAGAAAAAGGAGTCGTGTATAGAGAGCCATCTTACCTTGGCATTAACACCAATACAAAAGAATTTCTTTTTTTTGGACAAGAAGCAAAGACTATTGTAGGTAAAACACCTGATTTTATTAAAATTATTCGTCCCATGAGCAGTGGGATACTCAATGATTTTGACGCACAAGTCGAATATTTACGTCATGCAATTGATACATCGGTACGTCCCTATATGGCAGAGTTTAGTATATTAAAGCCGCCAATTCATGGCATCACCTGCGCTCCATCGATCGCCACTGAAATTGAACGAAAAGCAGTCATAGAGTCACTACAAAAATCAGGTTGCACACAAGTCACCCTGGTTGACCGAGCACTCGCAACTGCAGCAGGCTGTGGCTTTGATATTTTTTCACATGAACCGAAGCTTGTAATGGACTTGGGAGGAGGACTTATCGAAATGAGTGTAATTAGTGGGGGAGGCGTCGTGACTCAAAAAGCATTGAAAACTGCCGGGAATAATATGAATAAGATCGTTGCAAATTATACCTACTTGAAGCATGGATTAGTTCTTGGAGAAAACACCTGTGAAGACTTGAAAATGAAACTCCTCAACTTCGATACTCAAGAAGATACCATAAATGTTCGCGGAAAATCATTAGAGACAGGTTTACCAAAATCGATCAAACTCAAATCTTCAGACATTCGAGAAGCACTCATCTCTCAGTTTCATCATGTGGTTGATGCCACTCGGGAGCTTATTGAAAATGCTCCTCCTGAAATAGCCGATGCAATATTCAAAAATGGCATTGCTCTTACCGGAAGAATTGCGGGAGTCAAAGGTATTGATAAATACTTTGTTGAAGAGCTGAAAATTGATACGTATGTAGTCGATCATCATGCAGATGCAACAATATACGGATTGATCCGACTCAACAAAACACCTGAAAAACTATATAAAATCGCAATCTCTTAAAATCGGTACTGAGCCAGCACATGGTATCCACTCCAGGGACCTAAATCGACAGAGAGTTTATCAAGAAAAATAGGAGGGACATATTTGATTGTATCATCAATGTTAGTTGTTGTTTTTTGCAGGTAAGAGAATGGTGGTATTCTTCCTAGACTTGAGTGTTTTCGCACGCAGTTGTAATAATAAAGATAGTTCATGGCTTCTTTGTAAAACTCATCGTTTGTGTTGATGGTATGGATACGAGGCATATAAAACTCTTCATCATCTGTACGGTGTGACCGTTCCAAATGTGCGTTCTCCTCAGGATGTCTCTTTCTGTTTTGAATGATAAAACATCCGAATTCTTTGAGAAGTTTTCTCAGTTCCACAATCTTGTACCAGCAGTCACCACCAAACTCGACCCCATGGTCAACTGTGTAAACAATACGAGCTCGTACTCCATGAGATCTGAGCCATGAAGTAATCCATAGAAACCATGTGAGTCCATTTGTCCAGGTTTTTTCTTTTGAATATCCTATCAGTTTGAAGCGGCTATTGACATCAAGCGCTCCCCACTGATACAGAGGAAGGTCGTGTTTAATGATATGGGTAATTTGAGAAGCAGAAAGAGCTTTTTGATCAATAATATATTTGAGATCAATCTGAACAACCTCAAATGCCTTTGAGGTGTACCAGTCAATAAACTGACGATCAGACTTTCGTATCCGTTTTACCCGCTTGCCTCGTATACGCGTCTTGTTACGCCTGATGATATTACGAATGGTATGTTCAGAGAGATGTATCTGGTAGACTGTTTCCAATTCCTCTTTTAGTCGAAGTGGTCCATAGTTAGTCTTCTCTTTCAGCAGTACTACTTTCTCCTCAATTGAGGTATTTGTCTTGTTTTTCACCGTGTGGGGAGCTGTTGATATATCATCCAGACATTGTTCTTCCTGTTTCCTTAAAGCCTTGTAGATCGTGCGTCTACTGGTGTGGAGGATATGCGCCGTACTGGAAACATTTCCTCTGTTTGTTTTGAGTATTTGAAGAATTGCTTGACGAGCCGCTTTGGGAGATATGGTACGCAGTTCACGATACTCTAAATGGATGCCAGTGTTCATGGATTCGGTTAGGTAACTTGTAATAGTCCTGCCCGAATAATTCTAGACATCTCTGTCGGTACTTTATATACCGTTCTCTATCTGAAAAGTGTATACCATGTGCTGACCTCCCTACATATGTGCCCTCAAACATTCTTGAAGAAGTGGTTCATTTTGTGAGAAAATGAATAACACGGTATGAATCGAATAGCGCTTTTGTTCAAAACGACTACGGAAGAATTTATTCATGACAATGCAGCTCAGATGGCAGCTGCACTCGCCTACTACGCGCTATTTGCCATTCCTTCAATACTTTTGATTAGTATTAATATTTTGAGTATCTTTCTTGAAGATATTGATGTGCAGACAACGCTCATTGGACAGGCTCAACGTGTCACCGGAGGTTCTACCTCTGAGATATTAAAACTCATGGTGGATCATTTGCATCAATACTCAGAGCTTGGAAACACTGCACAATGGATTGGTATTATTGTGCTCATTATTGCAGCCAGCGGAGCATTAGTTCATCTTCAGGTGTCATTAAATACCATCTGGAATATTGCCCCGCACCCGTCAAGAAGCTTTATCATGACTCTGAAACGACGCTTTAGCGCAACGTTTTTTATTGGAGCTATTGGTATTCTCGTACTTGCATCTTTTATCTTTAACACCTTAATAAACAAAATAGGATTTCAGATCTCAGATCTCGTGGGTCTATCGCCATTTTTTCTTCAAAGCATGAATATGCTATTATCGTTTGTTGGGATAACGATATTTATTACGCTCATTTATAAATTTATCCCCGAAGGCGATATGGCGTGGAAAGATATATTTGTTGGGGCAGTTGTGAGTGCACTTCTTTTTATCCTCGGAAAATATCTCATTGGTCTCATAATGTCCAATAATTCCTTTAGTACAATATATGGTGCTGCCGGCTCACTTTTGATTTTATTGATTTGGGTCTATTATCTTTCGATAATCTTCTTCTTTGGAGCAGAATTCACACAGGTGTACTCACAACTGTATGGCAAAGGCGTTGCCCTGAGAAAAGGCACGGTGAGTGTAAAAGATCGCATTCTTTTAAAGAAAAACGGTGAGGAATTTGAAGCGAGAACATGACCTGAAATTACTTCTTTTTTTCAATCCCTACCATGTCTTTAATAAAAAAATCTACGCCATCAGTCTCAAGTACAAAATAGCCAGTATTTTGGATTGCATATCGGCGTAACTCCGCTTGCTTGGACCATCCTAAATGGACGAGAAGATCGCGCATGAGGCCACCATGGCAAACGGTAAGAATCGTTTTTCCGGGATAACTCACTGCAATTTCTCTCAAAAAAAGCAGTGCACGTGAAACCACTTCTTCGCCTGTCTCTACTGTTTCATCCACCCTATGTCGAAGCCATTCACTTTCTGCAAGTCCATGCCATTTTTCAAAGAGAGTATTTATCTCATCGGTAAAATCATCTGTTGATATTCCTTCAAACTTGCCATAATTACGCTCTCTCAATGCCTTGGTGGTTGTCGCCACAAGGTCGTGTTCAAGTGCTATGATTTCAGCAGTTTTATGTGCACGGATTAAATCTGAAGAAAACGCATGATCAAAATGAATTTTCTTTAAATCCTGTGCTCTTTTTTTTGCCTGTTGTACCCCATTCTCATTGAGTGGAAAATCCATGTGACCCTGTTGGATGCGCTTGACATTACCATCGGTTTCTCCATGACGGACGATATAAAATATTGTTGATACACTTTTCATAGGAATTATTGAATATTTTTCACTTCATTATATCGAAAACAGACATATTCTTACTTGAGAAATTTTCAGAGCACTTGACTCTCATTTTCATCATTTATAGCAATTGTTGGAAGTACATACACATCAGTTCGATACTCATCTACAAAGACAAATTCACCCTCTCCATTCACAACTTGCTCCATTTTCTTACATGAATAGCATCCATTTTCTGGGCAGGAAAATTGTCCAAGCTGTCGAGCTGTTTTCATCTGACGTGCTACATCGATCACTTTTTCATACGCATCTTTATCATCGGGCAACTCTTTTTCTTCAAGATCATCTTGCCTTGCAATGTACCAGTAACTTGCTTTGGATACTGCGCGTTTTTGGGTGTTTGAAACCAATAGGAGATAAATTGGTAATTGGAGAGATGTATCATCTTCGTTTGATTTACCCGTTTTGAAATCAATAATATGCACACTGTCTGACTCCGGAAGGTATTTTAACCAATCGACTTTCCCACACAAAATAATGTTTTCTTCTTCTGAAAGCCAATAATACGGGAGCGATTCTTTTATTTTTACGGCTTTCTCCGCAATGGGACCTGGATGTTTCGTAATTCTCGCAATCATCTCTCGTCCGCGCCGTTTATATGTATCCTCAGTATCGGAATCAAAAAAACCACCCTTTTTGCCGGTTATTTTTTTCCATAGCTCATCATATCGATCCATGGGTATTTTTTTAAAACGATCTTGCGTTGGCAGCGTCGACATCTCCTCTATTACTTCATGTACGATCTGTCCGAGCGCGAGTGGCGGGGTCATTATTTTTATCTTATGGCCGGTTTTGGGATCTTTATAAACATGTTTCAAAAAATATGCACGCGGACATTGTCGAAAATCATTTATTGAAGTATGCGATACCCAAACCGCACTGTATTTATCTGGTGTCATGATATGGTTATTATACCTGAAACCATTTTCAGCTCATTTTCAGTATTACCTATATAATATACTTATGCGAATATTGGTAGTAGAAGACGAACATCGGATTGCTCAAACAATTAAAAAGGGGTTAGAGCAGGAACGATATGCAGTTGATATCGCTTATGACGGAGCTGCTGGGTACGATCTTGCGTCAACCGAAGATTATGACATGATCATTCTTGATCGGATGCTTCCTGAAATGACTGGAATGGAAGTATGCACAAAACTTCGTAAAAAAGACAATCATACGCCAATTCTAATGCTCACTGCAAAAAGCCAAACAACGGACAAAATAGATGGTTTGGACGCGGGAGCAGATGATTATCTGACCAAACCCTTTTCTTTTGAAGAGCTTTTGGCTCGAATTCGCGCACTTTCTCGACGCCCAAAACAATCTCTAAATACTAAAATATCGATTAAAGACCTCACTCTTGACAGGCAATCTTTTCAAATTTTTCGCGAAAATATAAAAATCCAACTTTCAGGGAAGGAATTTTCTATTCTTGAGTATCTCATGAGAAATAAGGGGAAAGTCATCTCAAAGCAACAACTTATTGATCATGTTTGGGACTTTGAAGCAGACGTATTACCAAATACTGTCGAAGTTACCATGAGAAATATTCGACGAAAAATTGAAAAACCATTTTCTAATAAAAAATTAGTTATCAAAACTGTGAGAGGATTTGGGTATAAAATAGAATAACGTATGTTTCATTCCGCACGAATAAAATTAACCCTTTGGTATCTTCTGATTATTATGACGGTCAGTATGGCATTTAGTGCCATTATCTACGGTTTTACTGATCGCGAAGTACATCGATTTGCAACCATGCAACGGCAAAGAATTCAAGAACGTCTCGAAAGTGATGAATTCTTTTTCGGTGATCGCCCGCGCGTTATGCCGCATATTATGGAAATTTCAGATGAAGAGCTGATAACTGAGGTTCAGTCAAGAACGCTGATTTCTCTAGGAATTGTGAATGGAATAATTTTACTTGTATCAGGAGGGCTTGGATACTTCTTGGCAGGTAAAACACTCCGCCCAATAGGACAAATGCTGTATGAACAGAATCGGTTTATATCAGATGCATCTCATGAATTGAAGACTCCTCTCACCTCTCTCAAAAGTGCGTTTGAAGTATTTC
>Ga0210050_1003617_pt1 | contig 13528 bp, 16 predicted proteins | sample CryGey132114_all_FD_185463 | JGI IMG/M metagenome (GOLD analysis project Ga0210050, IMG submission 185463) | Groundwater microbial communities from aquifer - Crystal Geyser CG22_combo_CG10-13_8/21/14_all (SPAdes) (version 2) | ecosystem: Environmental > Aquatic > Deep subsurface > Groundwater ...
GCCAGTTTCAAAATCACTTTGCAACACAATTCGGGTGCTCCTATTGAAGTGACCAATGAACGTAAGTATGCCGACCTCGACAAAGAGATTGAATGGGATGTGCCTTCGGACATTGGCATGGAAAGTGAATATCCACGAAAAGCCCAAGTTGCCGGACACCTTATCGCAACGGAAAAGCCGATCTCACCAAAAACAAATATGCGAGGCGTCGTTCTTTTCTCCAGAAATAAATTGGTAAATCAAGCCGAGTATTTCTCAGATAGTGAGTCGAGCCACTTCTTTTCATATTTAACCGGATGGCTTGAGGTTGATTTTATCGACGATATTGCGGAAGACGTAATTGAGACGAATCGCCAATCCTTAATTTGGGATCATCCGGAAATGGCCGAGCTAAGAGCATATTTGCAAAGCATGATTCGATGGCTTGAAAAAGATTGGCGCAATAAAAGAGCGGCCAAACGTGAAGACAAACTATCTGAAACCACGGGCGTCAATATTCCAGAATGGTTTAGCAAGTTGCCGACTGAAATCAGAGATCAGGTAAAACCGCTTATTCAAACTTTGGAAAGAGATTCGGAGCTTCCGGTTGAAGCCATGGGTAGTGCCGTCAAGAAAATTCATGGACTGATTCCGGAATACGCTTTCTACCATTGGCGATACATGCATCCCGAGGTTCAGAAAGCCTCTAAGCAATACTACGAGGATGAAAATTACTACACTGCTTTTTTGGAAACCGCCAAGGTGTATATAAATGCAGTGAAAAGCAAATCAGGATCAACAATCGCGGACGCCGCTCCAATGATGGAAAATGTTTTCCAGCTCGCAACGCCAGTCCTGTCCGTTACCGAGAATTTCAAAAGAACCGATGGGACGGACTTTGATCCAGATACGATAAAAAACATCAAAAATGCTCATCGAGAATTTTCTCACGGAATAGTGGTAGGAGGGAGGAACGTGGTCGCACACGAAGTGGTGTCGGACTTAAAAGATTCCGGTTTATTCACTGAAAAAGATTGCCTCGACGCATTAAGTCTTTTGTCCCATCTCTTTTATCGTCTGGATAGGTCAACAAAAATGACTCCTTAATCAGTAAGCAATTTCGCTTAACTGGGCCCTTATTTGGCAACCCTATTTCTTCGGGGGACTATTGACAAATATTGCGTTTAGGTGTATGATAGTAGACATAGTTCTTTGATAAGACTTGCGATTGGTCATAGCGAAAAGTGGCTTAAATAATAGGCCATTCCTCGCTATGACCACACAGGCCATGGTTCCTCCTCGGATTAGAGGAAAACGAAACGGGCAAATTAGCCCAAGGAGATACAATCATGAGCACAGAATTCGCATCCGCTGGCCTTACAGCAGGCCAACTCAACGCCATCGTCAAGAAGCTCGGTGGCCATGACATGGCGCTCCGTTTTCTCCGCGACGAACTCTCGGTTTCCGAACCGATCCGTTCGTGGCGTGAGGAAGACGGCGTCATCTACTTCTCGGTTACCAGTGATGGTACGACCGGCGAGGACTGGATCAAGCGTCTGGAAGGCAACGGTTTCCGCGTCGGAGACTACGCCAAGCAGGTGCTCCGTTCGCCGGATTTCAAGCCGACCAACGGCGTGACGACCGAAGTCGCCGTTCTCAAGGGCATGCTCTTCGAGGACAACGACCGGATCATGAAGATTCGCGCCGAGGCCGACAAGCGCAAGCTCTCGAAGCCGAACGCCGAACTGACCTGTCTCATCCGTGAGAAGTTTACGGACAAGGAGATCGAAGCCATGTGTATGTGGTACATCGTTGCGATGCACGAACCCATCAACGACTCCGGCGGCGGTCCGTTCTTGCTGGACGCGAGCCGTCGCGGCGATGGTCGCTGGCTCAACGCGTGCAGCGACGGGCCTGACGGCTGGTGGGGTCGTGGCGTCGGGTTCGCGTTCGCCGTGTCGCAAGTCAGTTCTCAACACTAAGATCCTCGGGACTTCAGTCCCTTTGAACTTAGTCCTTAGCCCTGTTCCGATCCGTCGGAGCAGGGCTAAATTTTTTCATAAAAAATAAAATTCAGATATAATATTCATGGCAGTAGGTGAATATGTGGGCGGTTAAGGCTTCCCGCTACCGAAACCAGTATCCATGCATCCGGAGTATCCGCGGCCACGGTTTCGGATAGAGTGGTGCATGCAGAAACTTCAATAAAAAAGAAGATACTTGGCGCGAGACATTAAGGCATTGCGATGCCGGATTCGATTCAACCCTGAGAGTATTCGAGGGGCGGTGATATGGAAGATGTTTCGCGCAATCCGACGGCGATCCGAACTTGCTGAACGCGAACCGTAACGACGATGGTCGCTGGCTCAACGCGTACAACGACAGGCCTGACAACAGGTGGAGTCGTGACAACGGGTTCGCGTTCGCCGTGTCGCAACTCTCTTCATTTCTCTCCGGCTTTCGCTGGAGAGTTTTGTTTTGCGAGCTGACCGTTCCAACCGCCGAGCATTTTGCCTGCTTCATCGAGCTTCACGGAAAGTGCGATGTACTTTTTATCGTCGAGAGATTTTGTTTCCCAGAGTACCAAAAGAAGTACTCGCAGGGTGTCCGCTTTCTTGATCGCGAGACGAACATAAGGATGTTTTTCTGCCGGCGACAGAAAACTGGCGGCCGATATCGCTTCTATCACTTCAACAAACAATGTGTCTATGCGCTGACCAAGAGAATGACGATGCACCTTGGGCAAGTCCTGATAAAATTTGTACCACAAAAGATACGACTCCTTAACTTTGCCTAAAACTGGCAAAAGCTTCTGCGGGGGGGGTGGTGACTTCAATGTTATGTCCAGAATCCAATTTCAACATACATATAATCATATCATTTCGCTCGAAAATCTCCTTGAAGCGTGGAAAGAATTCGTGCGAGGAAAAAGGTCACGCAAAGATGTGCAAGAATTCGAGCGAAATCTGATGGCAAACATCATTTCGCTTCACCGCGAACTTGTGGCGAAAACGTACGTCCATTCTGCGTATCAACATTTCAAGATCTCCGATCCGAAGCCACGCGACATTCATAAAGCAAGTGTTCGTGACCGGCTTTTACATCACGCATTGCACAGGAAGTTGTCGCCATTTTTCGCAAAGACGTTTATCTCCGACTCGAATTCCTGCCAAGACGGAAAAGGTACGCACCGAGCTCTCCGCAGATTCAGAAAATTCATCGGCATTGTTTCTGAGAATAACGTTCGGACGGTATGGGTGCTTAAATGCGATATCAGAAAGTTTTTCGCAAATATCGATCATGCAATCCTGTTGGACATATCTGCAAAATATATTCCCGATCAAGATATTCTCCATCTCTTATCTGTCATCGTTCGGAGTTTTCATTCGAATGCTGTCGGCGTCGGACTTCCGCTCGGCAATTTAACGTCCCAGCTTCTGGTAAACATTTACATGAACGAATTCGACCAATTTATGAAGCATCGGCTCAAGGCGAAATATTATCTGCGCTATGCCGACGATTTTGCTGTCCTTTCGACGGAGAAGGTGTACCTTGAAACCATTTTGCCGGCGATGCAGGAGTTTTTAGGAAACAAGCTCAAGCTCTCCATGCATCCGGATAAGATTTTCATACAGACTGTCGCTTCGGGCGTCGACTTTCTCGGCTGGGTGCATTTTTCGGATCATCGGGTTTTAAGGACGACGACCAAAAAGAGGATGTTCAGAAATATAAAGGCAAAGGATGGGAAAGAGGAAACGGTGCAGTCGTATCTCGGCCTCATCGGCCACGGCAACAGCTGGAAATTGCGACAGAAAATTATTGATAAAGCGTCCAAGCCCAAATCTTCCAATTAAGTCGGTCATATTTGCTTAATTAAGCAAATCGTCCCAAGGGTTCAAATTTGGTCAAACCGGTGGTCGATGTGGCAAGGTGTGTCAAACGTCGATCCTCGGCACAAAGCTCGCCACCGGGGCAAATAGTTGGGCAAAAAACGGTTAAATAAGGTCAGTCGCGGTTAAGTGATTTTATTCCGAACTTTTGCTCAAAACCGGTGGCTACTGGTGGGATAAGGTGAAATGGTTTTGGACCGGACTTTTGCCAAAAACGGGTGAGTTAGGGTGACTTGGGGTGAGTTAGCTATTTCGGCTGGTAGGGCATCGGGAAGTCATAAATCTTGCCAACGCGCTTGATATTGTTGATTTTTTCGCGTACCGTAACCATATAACCCCTGTCCTCGAGTACGGTTATAACTCCGGACAGTGCCCGACCCAATATGGCTCTGTAGAGCCACAAATGGGAGATTGGGTTTTGAGGGTTTGAAAACCCAATCCCCGTTTGGCGCCCAATGAAAACCCTAAATTTTAAGTCATGTTCGGCAATAATAAGCCCGAATATGTGATATTCTCTTAACATGGAATCATTCAATCAGAAAAAAGACATATCTCCCCAGGAAATGGGGACTTCAGCAACAGAGGTCTTTTCAGGGAAGTCAGAAAGGATGGCGATTTCAGAACTCTATGCCGAATCAGCCGAAACCTTTGCAGATATCATAAGAGAAAGAATTCAGCCACGGGATGAACCCTACACTCTCGCAGATTTAGGAAGTTTTAAGGGTGAGTTGCTTAAAAATATTCTACAAGAACTAGGATCTCAGTATTCTTTCATTAAAACAGGAGTTGATTTGAGCGAGGATGCTCTGGTGTCAAATTCTACAGTTGAAAACAAAGTTGCCGCCGATATTTCGAAACTACCTTTCTCTGATAATAGTTTTGATATTTCGACGGCAAGGTACGTGCTTGTTTGGAATGATGCTGACCGTCAAAAAAAGATAGTAAATGAAATTAACCGTATAACGTCTAATTTGGGTATTTTACAACACGCAGGTGCTGATAGGGAAAACACAAAAGAATGGCAAGGTAAAATGCATTCTCTGCTTAACGGATCTATTGATAAAATTGCAAGAAATAAGTACTATTTTTCTTCTGCTAATGAAGTTGAATTATGGATGAATGAGCAGAATATTAAGTTTGAATGCAATCAGGACAGAAGGGTTGATAATGTTGCCGATGTATTTATCCAGAGATACCAGTTGTCATTAGAAGAAGCACAAAAAATAATAGAAAAGTTGGGAGAAAAAAATTACATTTATCAAACCACTTGGGTGATACATAAATAAAATAAAGTAATAAAAATTTGTTTATACAATTTACATATGTGGGAAATAACTGTAACAGTATTGGGAATAATGATGTCGATAGGGTACTATCCGCAGGCGTACAGAATATGGAAGACTAAATCTTCCAAGGATATTTCTCTTTATACATACGGCATTTTTAGCATCGGAACATTCGTTTGGACACTTTACGGCTTTCATTTAGGTGATTTGCCGATCATCTCGAGCTTCATTATTGGGGTTATCGGGTCGTGGTTGGTCTTGGGACTTTCTTTGTATTATAGGAGGAATAAATGTTCACCTTTAGAAACTTTATTTAAACAATAAGAGGTATGATAAACTGGAGGCATGGAAGACAAAAGACCAAAAGTAGGCATAGGGGTAATGATTTGGAAAGACGGCAAAGTTCTTGTCGGGAAACGAAAAAGTTCTCATGGACAAGGTGAGTGGGCTTGGCCAGGCGGGCATTTGGAATATATGGAATCAATAGAAGAGTGTGCTAAAAGAGAGACAATGGAGGAGGCGGGGATTGAAATACAGAATATCCGTTTCTTACGCCTTTTGAATTTTAAAGATTATGCGCCTAAGCATTATATCGATATAGCTTTGATAACAGATTGGAAATCTGGTGAGCCGAAAGTGATGGAACCCGAAAAACTTGAAAAATGGGAATGGTGTGATCCGGACAATATGCCCGAACCTCTTTTCAAAGCTTTGCCGTCGTATTTTCAAGCTCTAAAAACCGGACAGAATTTTTTTGATAATTAAAGTTATGGAAAAATACCCTAAAAATTTCAATTCTCCTTATGACGGTAATGGTGAAGATGATGAGTATGAATTCGTAATACCGTCACAATTTAAAATGGGAAAAGAAGAAATAAAGAGAAAACTCGGTTTTCGCGATTTTCCAAAACGAACAATTGAAGAAAAGAGGGGTCTGCTCGGTAGTGAGGAGAGAGTGCGTGCTCTTGATGCGATTACAACAACAACTTTACCAGCTTCTAAGAAAGAAATTAAGAAGGGTGTTGTGTTGGAAGTGGCTGAACAGAATTTAATTTCTCCAGAAGTCCTGCGTAACAATTTGCTTGTCTATATTGGCTCTGGAACAGATATTGAGTACGCATTAGCTCTTGGAGGAGAAAAATAATATTGGTAGACCCAATGTTTACTGATGAAAAAAATGAAGATGAGGTTGCAGGAAAAATTAGAAGAATTATTTCTGAAGAAGTAAAAAAAGAAGAAAAAGTGCTCACGTTCGGTTTTGATTTTGGTAGCGGAAGAGAAAGTGCAACCGTAGAGTTGGTAGACAAGAATTATTCAGATAAAAATAAAGGAGAAGGGTGGTACGAGCTTCCTGATAAAATCGGTATGGTGGTACTCTATGCGAGTCAGGGTCCAGGAGGAACCTTGGTTGCAAATGAAGAAATGAAATCAGCGATAGTTGATGGAGGTATGATTTGGGAGGAAACAACTGCTATAATTAAGAAAGGCAACAATGAAGAGATTGTTGTTTGGGTAAATAATAATTCTAACAGAGGGTATTTCGATGATTTTATAAACGTTGATTTTTAGTGTTATGAAAAAAGGAGAGGATTGTATTGGAGTCGGGGTTGTATTTTTCTGCCATGACGGAGAGGGTAATGTTTTGCTTAATAAAAGAAGTACAAATTGCCGAGATGAACATGGTTGTTGGGACCCGGGAGGCGGAGGATTGGAACATGGGGACACGGTAGAGGATACTCTTAAAAAAGAAATTGCTGAAGAGTATCGTACTGATGTTTTGGACTATGAATTTTTGGGTTATCGCGATGTGCATCGGGAAAATAACGGTAAAAAGACGCATTGGGTGGCTTTGGATTTCAAGGTTTTGGTTGATAAAGAGAAAGCCGGGAACGGTGAGCCACATAAATTTGAGGCGGTGGAGTGGTTTAATATAAATGATTTACCGGAGCCCTTGCACTCTCAATTTCCGAACTTTCTTAAGTTATACGAAGGTCGTTTGTAAAAAATTTGACAAAAGACAGGTATCTGTTATACTTGCGATACAACTTAATCTCATTGGTTTTTGGTGCGAGGAGACTCCATTTAAAAAGCTTTACAGCTTTATCTTAAAAACTATCGAGAACCGATCGCTTTTTTATTTGTATAGATCGGAAAGTTTAAGATAAAGAAATATGTATAATAATTCAGCAAAATCAGGGGGCAGAAAGCCCTCAAGTCGGTTTGGAAGTGCGTCCGGAAACGGAGGTTTTCGAGGTGGTAGGTCGGGAGGTTCGAGTTTCGGTAGTAGAAATAATGGTAGTCGATCTTTTTCAGCGAATCGTTTTCGAGGACCGGGAAGAGGTTTTAGTGGACAAAGAAGGAGAGGTGGTGGAGGTTTTTCCAAATCCATTGACCCGGCGAAATTCATTAACAAGGCGGTTATAACCGAAGAAATCGAGAATTTTGTTCCTGAACATAAGTTTATGGATTTCAAAATAGAAGAGCCATTGAAACGAGCGGTTGTCGAAAAAGGTTATACCGATCCTACACCTATACAAGACAGAGCTATCCCCCATATTCTCGATGGTGCGGATGTTTTCGGTATTGCAAATACCGGTACAGGTAAAACTGCTGCTTTTCTTATACCTCTTATAAATAAAGTATTGCTCGGAAAGGATGAACAGATAATGGTGATAGCACCTACTCGTGAACTTGCAATCCAGATAGATCAAGAATTGAAAGGGTTTGTAAAGGGCATGAAGATACATTCTGTGTGCTGTTCTGGAGGGTTGCCTATAGGCGCACAAATAAGAGAGCTACGTTTTTTCAACAATTTTATTATCGGTACACCGGGACGTATCAAAGATCTTGTAGATAAAGGCAGGATAGTATTGTCGGAGTTTAAGACTATAGTTTTGGATGAAGCAGACAGGATGCTTGATATGGGATTTGTAAACGATATGCGTTTTATTATGGATAAGATGGCGAAACAACGACAGACCCTTTTCTTTTCGGCGACATTGACTCCTGAAATTGAAACTCTTACAAAAGAATTTTTGAAAAATCCGGTAAGAATATCTGTAAAGAATAGGGACACTTCTAAAAATGTGGACCAAGATGTTGTGAGAGTCGGACGAGGAAACGATAAGTTGGAAGTGCTACACGCACTTTTGTCCAATGAAGAATTTGATAAAGTTCTTATATTCGGCAAAACCAAGCATGGTGTGGAGAAGTTGTCTCAAGTTTTGGTCCAGAAAGGATTTAAAGCCGATTCTATACACGGTGACAAAAATCATTTCAAACGACAGAGAGCTTTGAATCTTTTTAAAGATAGTCATGTGCAAATATTAGTGGCGACGGATGTTGCGGCGAGAGGGTTGGATATTGCTGACATAAGTCATGTTATAAACTTCGATATTCCTGCTACTTATGAAGACTATGTTCACAGAATCGGAAGGACAGGGAGAGGGGATAAGAAGGGTAAGGCGCTGACTTTTGTTGAGTAAGGTTTTTAGAGCCTATCCACGATCTAAGCCTCTCCGAAATGTTCAAAATCCGCCCGCGAAAATTGCAGTTTTTGAGGAAACATACTGAAGTACGTTGACGAAAAAAGTGCAATTTGCAGCAGAATTTTGGGCATTTCGGCAGGCAAGTCCCCGCTATCAAAGATAGCCCACACCTATTTCTGAATAGGTGTGGGGACAAGTAGTTATTTTGTCTCATATTTTACGTTTAGATAGCGGATAGGCTCTTACTGATATTTTTACATAAAATCCCGACCGGCTGTTTCGCCAGTCGGGATTTTTTATTTCGTATTTTTGTATTATAATCGGTTTATGAATGAACAAGAAGTGCTTCAAAAAATAGAGCTATTGGAGAAAAAAATTGATGCTGTTTATGAGTCCGCTGAGAAGACAAGGAAATATTTTCTGGCAGTTATCATAATTTCCATCGTGGCTTTTGTACTACCACTTATCGGGCTTATATTTGCTATACCTTCGTTTCTCTCAAGTTATAATTCTTTAACAGGGCTTTGATTTAACGCCATCGGTGTCCGTTTGGGTTTCTTGTATATAGTGTCTTGTTAAATTAATTTAAGCGGAAGAAAATTTCTAAGAGATGTTGAACCTGCTCTTATAAGGTGGTAACGTTATTTAATGAAAAATAAAGAACTTTTCATATTCGACCTTGACGATACTTTAACGGAGAGTAAGGTCGTTATAGATGATGAAATGGTGGATATATTGGCGGGACTGTTGTCTCACAAGCAAGTTGCGATAATATCCGGAGCTTGGCTTCCTCAGCTTAAACTTCAGGTTCTTGAAAAGTTGCCTCAAAGACTCGATGATATAAGAAAGTCCAGATTGCACATCTTCCCTACAAGCGGAGCAGCTTTTTACCGTTTTGAAAATGGGGATTGGTGTCCGGTTTATGAGCTACGATTTACTGATGAAGAGAAAAGCGAGATAGTAGAAAAATTTTCTGACGCCATTTCAAAGTCGGAGATAGAAATGCCTGGACAAATATACGGTGAAAGATTGCAGGACCGAGATACTCAGCTCACGTTTTCGGCTCTCGGATCGGAAGCCCCGCTTGAGCTTAAAAAAACTTGGGACCCGGACAGGCAAAAAAGGACAAAAGTACATTCGATTGTAAAAGAATTGTTACCTCAATTTGATATTGCGATAGCTGGCAAAACATCTATAGATGTTTTGCGTAAAGGTGTCGATAAAGCTTTTGGTGTAGAGATGATGGAGAAACATATCGGGATTCTGAAAAGTGAAATGATATTTTTCGGAGATGCGCTTTTTGAGACGGGGAATGATTTTCCTGTAGTAAAAACAGGGATAGAGTGTGTGGAAGTAAAAGATCATGAACACACAAAACGTATCTTGAAAGATTTTTTACAAAATATCGATGGAGATATTTAACTTAGATTATATGAAATTACTTGATGGTAAAATTGTAAGGGAGAAAAAGAAAGAGCTTTTGCGAAAGAATATTTTATTGTTATCCGAGCCTCCGGTCTTGGTTATAATTCAGGTGGGAAATGACTCTGCTTCAAACTCATATATAGAACAAAAGAAAAAATTTGGGTCTGCTATCGGTGCCTCGGTAATACATAAGGTTTATCCGGAAGAAGTAAAAGAATCGGATTTAGTAAAAGAAATTGAGAATTTAAATGAAGATAATGAAGTTCACGGTATTATAGTGCAGTTGCCGATGCCGGATCATATAAATAGCGATGTCGTGGCGGACTCGATTTGTTGGCAAAAGGATGTCGATGGTTTAAGTGGGGAGAGTGAAAGACGTCGTTTGGCAGGAAATAAATCACATATACCGGCAACGGCGAGAGGAATTTCGGAGTTGTTGAAAGAATACGGCGTGGAGGTTAGGGATAAGAAGGTCGCAGTTTTGGGTAGGTCTCGGCTTGTCGGAGCTCCTACAGCTTGGCTTTTGGATAAAGAAGGAGCGGAAGTTTCTATTTGTCATAGTAAAACCGAAAATGTGAAAGAGATAACAAGAGAGAGTGATGTCGTGATTGTGGCAATAGGTAAACCAAGATTGATAGATGACTCATATATTGCTGAGGGACAGGTGGTGGTTGATGTTGGAATTACCGCTGTAACTGAGGAGGGAGAGAAAAAGTTGGATGATGAAATATTGGAGTACAAATTGGTTGGGGATGTTGACTTCGAAGATGTAAAAGATAAAGTTTCAGCGATTTCCCCTGTTCCTGGAGGGGTCGGTCCGATGACCGTGGTTGCTTTGTTTGAAAATCTTTTAGATACCCATTGATGTTATTTAGAGCGAAACGATATATGGAGTGTATTTTTCCTATCGCGGTGAGATTGGAGATTGGCTCTTAATACAATTTTCACACTACTTCTAAAATTAATGTATAATATTAATTATGACAAAAGTCGAACAAAACGAAAAAAATATGAATCCAGAAGATTTTGTAGAAAAAATATTCGCTTCAGCCATTCAGGAAGGAGCTTCTGATATACACTTCGAACCCTTATCGGAAAAAATGAGGATAAGATTTCGAATAAACGGTATTTTGGAAAACAAGAAGATGCTTGATAAAAGTCTTATTGAACCTATTATCAACAAGATAAAAGTCCTGAGTGGAATGGATATAACAAACAGAGAAGCCGCTCAAGACGGTCATTTTGAACTTTACGAGATCGATAATAGTGAAAATAAAGGCAAAGAAAGTTCTGAGGGAAGCGAGCAGGTAAAAGCTCACAAGAAAAAAAGTAATGATGAAAAAAAGGATTTTTGGGAAAAGCGTGTCCTCGATGTTAGAGTATCGGTCTACCCTACCCTTAAAGGTGAGGTTATTGTAGCTCGTATATTAAATCGCCTCGATGCGCTTATGAACCTGACAGAACTTGGTATGGATAAAAGTGACCTCAGTTCCATAAGTAAATTTATATCTAAGGATTACGGTATGCTTTTAATTACTGGTCCAGCTGGTTCCGGTAAAACCACAACGTTGTATTCCTTCTTACAAGAACTTAAGGATGAGAGCAAAAATATAATGACCATAGAAGATCCTGTGGAATTTCACTTGGAGTGGCTAAGGCAAAGTGAATTAAAACCTGCGCGGGGGTTTACTTTCACAAATGCAATCAGATCTATTTTAAGACAAGACCCTGATGTGATAATGGTAGGTGAAATAAGAGACGAAGAAGCGGCAAGCCATGCCATAAGTGCTTCTCTCGTCGGAAGAATTGTGGGCTCGACTGTCCATTCAAACAGTACTATGGGTACGATTGCCAGGTTGATTGATATGAATATAGATAGAAGTATGATCGCCTATGCCATAAACGGCATAATATCACAACGACTTGCCCGAACAAATTGTCCGAATTGTAAAGAATTGCATCAACCTGACCCCGATATTTTAGAGTACTTCGGTCTTAGGAAAGATCAATATGAATTTTATAAGGGAAAAGGATGCCAAAACTGTAAGGAAACAGGATTCGTGGGGAGAGTTGGTCTTTTTGAAGTTGTCGCTTTTGACTCAAAAATTAGGTCTCTCATTGTTTCTGGAGCACCTATGGAAGAATTGGAGAACTATGTATTCGGCAATGGAAATAAAGATTTAAAACAAGATGCCATTAACAAGGCGGTCGCAGGGCTTATTTCTATTGAAGAAGCCGCGAGAATGGTATAAAATAAAATTTGCAAATTTCGAGGCGAATATGTCTAATTTAGTATAATTAGTATAAAATTAAAAAAATATGTTTGAACAAAAAAATGTAAGGAATAGCGTGGTTGTAGTCTTGGTAATATTGGCTTTGTTTTTGGCGGCTCAGACCCTTTTGTCTTTGCGTCAGTTCTCCTATGTCGATAATGCTTATCAAAAGAATACAATATCGGTAAGCGGAGAGGGAGAAGTTTTTGCCGTTCCTGATGTAGGGACATTTACATTTTCGGTAACGGTGGAAGCAGATACTGCAAATGAAGCTCAAGCCACTGCGGCGGAGCGGACAGACTCAATTATGTCGTTTTTGACAGACCAAGGGATTGAAGAGAAAGATATAAAGACGGTTGGTTATAATGTTTATCCAAGATACGAATACTATGAAAGGGCTCTTTCGTACCCGACACCGGAAGGACAGAGACAGTTGGTGGGATTTGAAGCGAGCCAGTCTATTCAGGTAAAGGTTCGCGAGCTTGAAAATGTAGGCACACTTTTATCCGGAATTGGAGAGAGAGGAGCGACCAATATAAGCGGGCTGTCTTTTACTGTTGACGACGAGACGGATATAATTGCCGAAGCTCGAGCCAAAGCAATAGCAGACGCAAAAGAAAAGGCCAAAGCTCTTGCCCAAGACCTCGGTGTACGTCTCGGTGAAATTGTAAGTTTCTCTGAGGGAGGAAATTATCCTGTAATGTATGCACAACAAGAAGCGTATGGTATGGGGGGAGATGCTGCTGTTAAGAATTTTGCGGTGCCAGCAGGGGAAAATAAGTTTGTTTCAAACGTGAATATAGTTTATGAGATAAGGTAGAAGGGGAAAGTTGGGAAGTTTATAAGTTGGTAGGTTGGTAAGGGAGAGCGGGTTTTGCCGAAGGCAAAACCCGCTCTCTTTTTAAATTTAAAACTTAAACATGAAGCACTGATCATGTAACCTGTAATACGAGAGAAAATTTTCCTTATTCGTATTTCTCTATCCCAATTAGTATTTCGTAATCTTCTCTTCTCTTAAACTTATTAACTTTCCAACTTAAAACTTACCAACTCTATCTGCTGACTAAGTTCACATACATATTGCACTCATTAACCAAATGGGCACAAGATGAAAATACAATCAAAATATCGAGGAATTAAAGGGTTTGTCACCGTATACAACCGTGCGGTAAGGTATCGATATATGA
>Ga0210050_1003618_pt1 | contig 13525 bp, 18 predicted proteins | sample CryGey132114_all_FD_185463 | JGI IMG/M metagenome (GOLD analysis project Ga0210050, IMG submission 185463) | Groundwater microbial communities from aquifer - Crystal Geyser CG22_combo_CG10-13_8/21/14_all (SPAdes) (version 2) | ecosystem: Environmental > Aquatic > Deep subsurface > Groundwater ...
TGAGACGCTGCCTCGCAGCTCTCATGTTTTTGTTCCATTTTTTGAGGTTGATTTTTGTTGAGCCTCCGAAAAAACACACCGCTCAAGGTCCGCTATCTTGAAAAAATGGGTTTTTCAGGGGGAACTACAATACATTGGAGAAGCTGATGAAAATAAGAGTACTTAGTTTTTTAATAGCAGTATTCATGGTCGTTTCGATTGGTTGTGCAAAGACAACGAAATCAAAAAAATTAAGAAAAGTTTCGCTTGGCATGAATAAAGAGCAAGTTGTCTCTGATTTAGGGGAACCTGCAGCTGTTCGTGGAGCAGTGAAAAACAAGTATGGGCAAGTTATTGAAGTTTGGGAATACAAAATCCGCATGCCATCTACCGATTCGACAGGAGAGAAGATTGGAAAAGGAGTCCTTACCTACATCACTATTGGAATGGCAGCTAGTATGTACAAAAACCCTCTAAAAGATTATTGGTTTTATTTTCTAAGCGATAATCTTGTCCAGTGGGGCGAAGCTGGAGATTGGTCGAAAGAACAGAAACAGATTTATGAGATTAAGTACAATCAGGGACCAAATCTATAGTGCTTTTTCACACACTCAACTTTTCATCTTCTGCCTTTTGCAAAAAGACTTCCTGTAATTCTGGGGCAATGGGGACACTTCAGCATAATATGAGAAGTTTAAATCGTCACGACGTCGTGACTTTTCTACAAATTCAGCAGCACGTCTCATCTTATCACTTTACCAAAACCCTCCAAAATGAACGTTGAAAAACGTAATGATTTCAAGTAGCAATTTTCTGGATATTGAACTTACCAAAACATTAGTTTTGATAAAAATAGCAACGAATGTTGGCTAATGCCGATAAGGTATGTAGAGTATAGATAAAGGTATAGATAATTTGTTGAGCTATTGGTATCACCGATTCGATGTGGCTGAACAAGGGGGTGAGTATGGTTAATGTATGCGACGTGGCAGCTTATATCCTTCAAAAAAAAGGACAAATGACTGCTATGAAGCTTCAGAAGTTAGTTTATTACTGTCAAGCATGGTCCCTGGTTTGGGATGATGCACCTCTTTTTAAAGAGCAAATTGAAGCTTGGGCAAATGGCCCTGTGGTGCGCGAATTATACGAGTATCATCGAGGCATGTTTCTTGTGGATAAGGTACATGGTGACCCCAAAAAAATAGGAGTGGTACAAAAAAAGACAATAGATTCCGTTTTGAAATATTATGGAGATAAGACCTCGCAATGGTTAAGTGATTTAACGCATAGCGAGTCGCCATGGAGAGATGCTCGCGAAGGATTACTTCCTGAATCAAGAGGTAGTAAGGTAATAACCCACGCTGAAATGAGCGAATACTATTCTTCTATTACTTGAGATTTCTAATGGTTAAAGGACGTCGAAAAATACCTAAATGGTTGGAGGAGAACCAACCACACCCAACTAAAGTGCCTTCACATCAAGTGGACCCGGAATCATATATGAGAAGCAATCCGGCATGGCGTATTTCAATGCTCGAAGTTCAGGATCCTTATGGGTGGCATTGTGTTGATGAAAATGTGTTGCATGATATTCGAAAAAAACTGAGAGACTTTGAAAGTATGACGTGGAATGAAATTCTTGTACGAGATAAAAGAAGAAATCACAGCATTCCAAGAAATCAACTTAGCGCTGAGGCTCAGAAACGTCTGAAGGATTTAAATCAAGATGACATTGACGAATTAGTATCTTTGCGTTTGACAGGGGAAAATCGAGTTTGGGGAATTTGGGATAAGGGCATTCTAAAACTCTTATGGTGGGACCCGAACCATCAAGTGTGCCCTTCGCTATTGAAGCATACATAGTCAGTTGATTTCATAAGCTAGCCTGTAAGCGGTACCATTAGAGATGCCTAATTGTTTGGCTGCCGCATGCACCGATTCTCCTTCAGAAATTAGTCTTTTAAATTCTCCCTTATTAATATTTTTGCCTGGCCTTCCCAATTTCTTTCCCCTCTTCTTAGCTGCTTGAAGCCCGCTTTTCACCCGCTCCACAATCAATGAACGCTCAAGTTCCGCAATGGCTCCAACAATTGTAAACATTGCCTTTCCCATAGGTGAGCTTGTGTCGAGATTTTCAGAGTAGGAAATGAAGTCGATGCCTAGGTTTTTGAACTCTTCTAAGGCTGTGATCAGGTGTTTTGTTGAGCGTGCGAAACGATCAAACTTCCAGACAAGCACAGCATCGAATTTACGCTTCTTTGCATCATCCATCAACCGATTGAGAGCAGGGCGAGAGTTCTTTGTGCCGGAAATGCCTTCATCAACGTACTCCTCAAAAACATCGAATTTCCTTGCGGCACAATACTCGCGCAAAGCCTGAAGCTGCATCTCAGGAGACTGTTGTCCGTTGTTTGTTGAAACTCTTGCGTAGATTGCTGTTTTCATAGTGACGTCTCCAAAAAAGTTTTTGACATGTAACATATATGTTACTAATCAACATTGATGATGCTTGTCAAGACGGAGAAGAATAATGCTACGATACAAGTTCAATTTCTTTATTGAGGCACTTCAGAAATCAGGAAAAACGATTGCTCAGGTCAGTATAGAAACTGGTATTGATAGAATGACCCTTTACCGTCTCCGTAAATCGCTTGATCCATCGGGCTATAATGCGACCTTGTCATTGGTGGAAAAATTTTGTGATGCCTATCAAGTGCAACCAGAACAATTAATTGAATACGAACTCCCAGCAGATCGTGGGCCTATATTGTTTGAGCCATATGAAAACAGAAAAGAAATCAAAGAAGCTCACTATCATGAATGGCTTGTTGATCTTGATGAAATAAGTGCACTTTGCTCTCAACTAGAACAGTTTGCTCAAGCAAGGAAGTATAAACGGATACTCGAGCAACACCACCTCGACAAACTCCTTAAAAAAATTAGGAATGAAAATTACCTTTTCACTACAGATGAAATCTATGCCATTGAGTCCTTAGCTAGCAAAGCCAAGTTTGACCCTTTTCCTAGAGGAGACTCACATAAAAAAACAGGCCGTCCTCACCAAGATTCTGAAATGCATATAGCGTGGGAATTATCTTGTATTTATAAACATAAAATTGGAACTCAAAAAGGAAAAACCAACTGGAAAAAAGTTATAGCAATGCTCGATCTTTTTTCGAAGAAATATCCATTTCTTAAAGCTCTAACTACTAATCCAGAAGTGCTTCGTAAAAATATCAAAACCTTTAAAAAAAGGTATGAATACACAGAAGAATCATCTCGCCTCAAGCAAAGTCAAAAAAAAGCTCTGGAAAGAATAACGGCTCTTACAGAAGTCTTATAATTCCAGAAATCACAGAAAAAACTAAAAACTTTAACGCTTTTGCACCATCACCATTGTTGGTTTACGTTCAGCTCATAACATAGGGGTAAAAAATGAAATTAAATGAACGTTCATACCAAATCGCTTTAGCTCGCAAAGGGTTTTCCAGCATTGCTGTCTCAATTGAAATTGGAATCCACCACACAACTCTCAGTCGTTGGGTTCGTGGTTGGCATGAGGTGCCTAAAAATTTTCGTTCACGTCTTGCAGAGGTGTTGGAGGTGAACGAATCTGACCTGTTTACAGAGACTAAGGTGAAAAACCGATGAAGAAAACACAACTCTTTCACATTTTTATTTATGAAGATTTTTCAGCAGAGGTTTGCAGCACAGCATCGACTGATGAAAAGCATCGTTCCGCGAAATCAGTATTGATTTTGATTGAGGGAATTTTACATGCAATACGAATCTTTCTTCAAACAGAACGTTAAAAAATTCAAGATTACTACTGGCAGCCAAGCCATTGGCTGCTGTCCTTTGCACGAGGATAGGAATCCCAGTTTTTCATGTAATTGCAATGATGGCACTTGGTTTTGTCACGGATGTGGTGAAAAAGGAAATGTTTATCAATTTGCAGAAAAACTTGGAGTGGAAGCTCCCGAAAATGAAAATAAATGGTGTGAAAAAATGAACGAAGTTGAGCGCTATACATACGAAGATGAGAAAGGTGATCCATTATTTCAAGTGAGACGATATGAACCTAAAACCTTCAGGCAGTTTCACTGGGATGGAAGTGCTTGGAAATCTGGGCTAAACGGCATTAGACGCGTCTTATATAAGCTTCCACAAATTATCAACGAGCCAATCATATACGTTGTTGAAGGTGAAAAGGATGCGGAGACTCTCTGGAGATGGAACATTCCCGCCACTACATGCTCAAGTGGAGCAGGAAAGTGGAGAGATGAATATTCCCAAAATTTAAGAGGTAAGAAAATAGTCATTATTCCTGACCAAGATCAAGCAGGAAAAAAACATGCTGAACAAGTTGCTCAATCTCTTTGGGAAAAAGTTGAATCAATAAAAATTGTTACGTTAAACAAAGGAAAAGATATCAGTGATTGGAAAGCTCAAGGTGGAACTTTGGAAGAATTCCGATCACTCATTGTGAACACACCTATCTTTACATTATCGCCGCTTTCTAATCTGCAGAAGAAGAACTGTTTCAATTTAACAACATTAAAAAATCTTCTTAATGAGCCAGAGGTCTTGCAAGACTGGATTGTAGAAGGATTATTATCAATTGGCGGTGTTTCACTTTTAGTCGCAAAGCCAAAGACAGGAAAGTCAACAATAGCACGACAGATCGCTTTAGCAGTTGCTAAGGGAGACAATGTTTTTGGCAGAAAATCAAAGTCAGGTCTTGTTGTTTATCTTGCCCTTGAAGAAAGAAGAACTGATGTGAAAAATCATTTCAGAGACATGGGTGTAGATGGAAATGAGAATATAAAAGTACATGCAGCACCCACGCCTGAAGATGCAATAAACCAATTGAAAAAGATGGTAGAAGAAGAGTCTCCCTCATTTATCATTATCGATACTATGTCACGACTGATTCGTATGAAAGATGTCAGTGATTACTCTCAAGCAACCTCAGGGCTTGATCCCATTCTGGCTATAGCTCGTGGATTCAACAGCCATGTTATGCTTCTTCATCACTCCAAAAAAGGTGACGATAAAAGCATTGATTCCATTTTAGGATCAACCGGCATTGCCGGAAGTGTTGATACAATTATTCTCATGAACAGAAGTGATAAATACAGAACTATCAAAACGATTCAACGAGTTGGTGAGGATCTTCCTGAATCGGTAATTGAATTTGATCCGGAAACAAGACTTTCTAAAATTTCTGGTTCTAAAGAAGAAGCAGAAATAAAGAGATTTTCAGAAACGATTACTCAATTTTTAGAAGATCAAAACATGCCGGTTAAGCAGCAAGAAATTATTGAAGCAGTAGAAGGAAGATCGCAGTTTGTTCGTAAAACTTTGAAGCACATGATTGAAGATGGAAAAGTAGTTAAAGAAGGCAGGGGAACAAGTGGAAGTCCCTATGTCTATTCACTCTCGTCCGCTCGTCCCACCTATAGTGGGGACAACGGGACGAGAGATGGTTTTGGCTCTCTAACTTATCAAGATAAAAAGGAAATGTCTCGTCCCAACATTGATCAACATAGTGCGCTTGTTCAGGAATCGTTAAGTTTATTTGAAGGTAGAATTGAAAAGAAAGTTGAGGAGTTGCCATGAGTAAGCGATTCAGCAATAACCAACACTCATCAGCAAAGCTCTTTGACAATCAGGGTCTTTTAACAACGGAGCAGTTGTCGGAAGCTTTGCAGATTCCTGTAAAAACTATTCGTGACTGGACGTTTAAAAGACAAATACCATTCAAAAAAGTCGGAAGAGCAGTTAGGTTTTTACCTTCGGAAATTGAGCATTGGATCAACCAAAGGAAATGATCCATGCATATTCAAACGCTCAAACAAAAAAATGGGACGGTTTATCGAGTACATGTAAAAAGCAATGGCGTTACGAAGTCAAAGATGTTCAAGCGAAAACATGATGCTATGAAATGGGGTGAGAAAACAGAAGCTTTTCTTACTAGCGGTGCTCGTGTTGATCTTACCTTCAGAGAACTTGCGGAGGAATGGATTGAAAATCACTGTAAGGTTCATAATGTTGCGAAAACCTACGAAGACAACATTTCAAAACTCGATCAGATTTATCCATTCCTTGGGGATGTGCTCATTCAAGACATCAGTTTTGTTACGGTTGAGCTTCTCACCAGCAAACTTTTCAAGGCAAAAAAACGCAAAGCCATAACTGTGAATCGTTTTTTAAGTATTGTCAGATGTGTGCTTAATTACGGTGTGAAAAAAGGTGATCTTCATGTCTGCCCCATTAAGCGGCATCATTTTTTGCCCGAAGAAGAAGTTGAAATGCGATATTGGTCTCAGGCTGAAGCAGAGACCTTTCTAGAATACACTGAAAAGAAATATGCTCAAACAAGGCCAGGGATTCATTTGCTCTATGTTATAGCTCTCAATACGGGCATGCGCTGGGGCGAGATCGTTGGATTGCATTGGGACTGTGTTTTTTTTGGAAGGCAGCCTTATATTACGGTGAAGAGAGTGTATTGCACAAAGACTCGTAAAATGCGGGAGCATACCAAGAGCAGACGTATTCGCTACATCGGGATGAATCATGTTCTCTTGCAAGCTCTTCAAAAGGCATATCGAGAACGTGGTGATTCAAGAATTGTAGTAAAAAATACAGCCGGAAACATATGGGACAACCGCGGTTTCTATCAGCGCATTTACAAAAAGGATATTGCTGAAGCGGGACTGAGTGATATCAGATTTCATGATTTACGGCACACCTACGCAGCAAACTTCATGATGAACGGAGGCAGTGTTTTTGATCTCCAAAAAATTCTTGGTCATCAAGACATCCAAACAACGATGAATTATTCTCACTTCAGCAAGGAATACATCATCGACAAATCGGATGTTGTTGTCTTCGGAGATCGAAATAAAGTTATCGAAGTAGACTTCAAAAAGCAGGTATCCTGAAATCTCGGTTGCAGAAAAGTTGCACAAAATGAAAAGGAGCTACGCCAAAGTGACGTAACTCCTTGAAATCATTGCGCGCCCGGCAGGGATCGAACCTGCGGCCTTCTGATCCGTAGTCAGATGCTCTAATCCGCTGAGCTACGGGCGCGAATCAAGGTAGAGAGCTGATTTGCTGTCTGCCTTGAAAAAAATAACTTAAATTTTGTTTTGCAACATGAATGCAATAACGAGTGCGTAAATAACGAGTGACTCGATAAGAGCAAGCGCAATAATCATTGGAGTTTGGATTTTTGAAGCAGCTTCAGGATTTCTTGCAATGCCTTCAAGTGCTGTAGCAGCTGCTTTTCCTTGTCCAAGTGCACCACCAAATGCTGCGATCGCAATTGCGAGACCTGCAGAAATAGCGAGGGCTGAAGAATCTCCGCCCATGTTTGTTGCTTCTTCAGCAGCTTTTTCAGCAGCGTGTGCCAAAGTGCTTCCGAAAGTTGCCATTGTTGCCAAAACCATCATAGCGATTCTTTTCATCCTACTCCTCCTGATTAAATACAGTTAATAGTTAATAGTTTTTAGTTTCTAGTTAAATACAGTTCAGAGTTTGTTTTACAATTGATTCTAACTACAAACTATAAACTGAGAACTAAAAACTGCCCTTAATGCGCTTCTTCCTCGCTTGCAAGCGAGATATAAATAACTGACAACAAGCTGAAAACAAAGGCTTGGATAAACGAAACAAAAATGGCCAGCGCCATAAAAATAACAGGAACAACAAGTGGAACTAAATCTGAAAAGATTCCAAGCACCAAATGGTCACCGGTAATATTTCCAAACAAACGCACGCAAAGCGAAATGGGCCTTACCACGTGGCTGATGACTTCCACAATCAACATCAAAGGTGCCAGCCAAGCAACCGGCCCCAACAAGTGCTGAAAATAATGTTTTGCGCCTTGTTCTTTAATGCCCACATAGTTGTAATATAAAAAGACAACGAGTGAACAGGCCAAGTTGGTGTTCACATTTTCAGTTGGAGGTGTGAGCCCTGGAATAACTCCCATCAAGTTACTGACAAAAAGATATAAGAAGAGGGCAGCGATGAGCGGGAAATAGCGATCAGCTCTGTTTCCCATGATGCCGTGCATAAGGCCAAGCAATTGCTCAACTGCAAATTCGAAGATATTTGCGAACGAAAGTTTTTTCTCGGGAACGATAGACTTTTCAGTATTTTTTAATTTTTTGTGCGCGATAAGAGAAAAGGTGAGCAACAAAAGGCAAACAAACGCCGTTGTAAGCACGTGATGATAGTGGTGAATCCATTCGGATGAAGCTCCAAAATATTTTGGCAACACAGCAATTAAATCGTACACAACTACTCCTTCTTATTTTTTTCCAAGGGGAAAAAGACCACTTTTTATGGCCCCCAAAAAAATGGAGGTGACTATACAGGACAAGCCAAGCAAAAAAGCAAGAGGTTCTCGCGAAAAAATGCGCACTCCCCACCAAAGGCCAAAACCGAGAAGGACAATCTTTGATAAAACTATGAAAAATATAAAGAATTTCGAGTGAGTTTTATTGCCAAGAAAGATGTCGGTAAGGTAAATCCAGAGCCGAAAACCCACTAAAGCTAAAAATGAGCCGCCCAATGCAGCAAGGGCAAAGCTTCTGCTAAAAGATAAAATACTCACCGTCACCAGTAAGCCCGCCAAAAAGAAAGCATTTCGTTCGATTGATTTGATGTTCATAATGATTTTGTTGTCGGTAGTGTTCCCCCCCCTCTTAAATTAAGAGGGGCTGGGGGAGTTATTGATTTTCTTTGAGCATAAAACCAATAACCCCACCTAACCTCCCCTTAATTTAAGGGGAGGAATAAAACTAATTCCTATTTATCTCTCCGCTTTTCATTCCACTTCAGCAGCCGGATGAGATTGTAAAATCCTGCACCTGCACCCAAGAGTAAACCCAGCAGCAAAAACCACGGCTCGGTCTCTAACCATGAATCGATCCAGTTGCCAAGCAAAAGTCCACCCACCACACTGATGGCCAGCTGAAACCCGATGGCACCGTAAATGCCAAGGGCCACATAAATAGAGTCTTTGTCATTTTTGTTTTCAGGCATGCGTTTCGCACCACTTTTTTATTACGCTGATCGTTTGTTCAATATCTTCGTCACTGTGAGCGATGCTCATAAAAGCAGATTCAAAAGCTGATGGCGCAATGTAAATGCCGTGCTCAAGTAAAAAATGAAAAAACGATTTGAAACGCGCTTGGTCGCAAGCCGCGGCATCAGTGAAGTTGCGCACTTCATCCGCAGAAAAAAACACCGACCACATCGAACCCACGCGATGCATTTGATGTGCGATGTTTGCGGAAGTGAGCACAGCGCTGATGTTTTCGGTGAGCGTTTGTGTTTTGCTGATCAGCTGTTCAAAAAATTTGGGAGCACTTATTTTTTTGAGCGTTTCAATGCCAGCCGCCATTGCCAAAGGATTTCCCGAGAGCGTTCCAGCTTGATACACCGGACCAAGTGGCGCAATGTGCCGCATGATTTCGCGTTTGCCGCCATAGGCACCAACGGGAAGTCCGCCGCCAATCACCTTTCCCAGGCAGGTGATGTCAGGCGTGATGTTGTATAAACTTTGAGCTCCACCAAGGGCAACGCGAAATCCGGTCATCACTTCATCAAAAATAAGCAGCGTTCCATATTGCGTGCAAAGTTTTCGTAGGCCTTCCAAAAAATCTAAAACGGGCGGAACACAACCCATGTTACCAGCCACAGGTTCAATAATGATAGCGGCAACTTCGCTTCCGTGCTGCATCATCACTTCGGCGAAGGCGTTTAAGTTGTTGTAGGGAAGCACAATGGTGTCGGTAGCAAGTGTAGCAGGCACGCCCGCAGATGTAGGCTCGCCGTGGCTTGCAGCGCCGGAACCAGCTTTTACCAAGAGGCTATCGGCGTGGCCGTGATAGCAGCCTTCGCACTTGATGATTTTGTTTCGCTTGGTGTAGCCGCGCGCTAAGCGAATAGCGCTCATGCAGGCTTCGGTGCCGGAATTCACAAAGCGAAGCATTTCGATGGAGGGAAGAAGTTTGCAGATTATTTGCGCGAGTTCAGTTTCTTGCAAGGTGGGAGCGCCAAAGCTGGTGCCGTTTTCCAAGGCGTTGATGATGGCCGCTTGCACATCGCTATCGGCGTGCCCCAAAATGGCGGGGCCCCACGAGCCAACGTAGTCTATATAGTGGTTGCCATCGGCATCCCATAAGTGCGCGCCCTTTGCCTTCACAATAAACGGCGGAACACCACCCACAGCGCCAAACGCGCGAACCGGCGAATTGACTCCACCCGGAAAAAAATGTTGAGCCGCTTCAAAGTGTTGTTTCGAATGCAGAAAATTCATGCGGCAGTGGCTAGCAAGTTGAAGAAATGAAGTCGAGCAGAATGTGGTGGTGGGGCGCCGCCTATTTTTTCACCAAAAGCCCTTGTGCGTATTCGTGTAGTTTAAGTGAGGCATTATCTGCCATAGTAAGAACGGTTATTCATCTCCTGCCATCTTCTCATTTCATCACTTTGTCGTTGGAGTTCACGTTGAAACCGGGCATTATCAGCTCGTCGCTGAGCTTCAGCTTGCTGTCTTCTGTTTTCATCAGCTCTTTGTTGAGCAGCTCTTTGCTGCCTCGCCATTTCATCACGTTGAGCTTGTGCATTTTGATCTCGCCGTATTTGATCGGCCATCATTTGTCGTCGCGTTTCATCACGTAGCATTTGGGCACGTTGTTCTTGTTGTCTTTGATTTGCCCAGATCTGCTGTCTCGCCATTTCATCACGTTGAGCTTGTGCATTTTGATCTCGCCATATTTGATCAGCTCTTTGCTGCTGATATAGGTCACGCTGCCTTCTGGTGTTTTCATCAATTATCCACTGCTGATAGTTTATTTGTCCAAATTCAATTCGCATTTCTGGTTGAGCGCTTTTTTGTGGCCATTGCAGCTGAGGATATTCTTGTGAGGAATAATTTCTAGGGTTTTGAAAGAGATCATTTTCATCAACGAAATAAACTGTAGAAGGAAAATTCTCTTTCCTTTCCTTAAGTTCAGGAAAAAGGAGTTCTGCTCTAAGGGCTGAAGGTGGGAAATGATCTCCATAGATTGTCTTATTGGCTTGTACGATCTCTGTAGATATATACTCTTTGAATTTAAGAAAACTTTTATTGTTTATCCATGCCAGTCTTAGTAAATTTTCTGCTCTATTTTCAATGGGAAGAGTAAATCCATTTTGAGTCCAAAAAATATCTTCCACTATTCTTTTCTGATCTTGATAGGGCAATCGCTTTAAAGAAGAGGGAAGTGGGGTTGGTTTTTGGTAAAAAGTTTTTGCTTTTATCCAGCCACAACTGAAGTAATCTACATCAAAAAGACAGGAATCCGTGTGAGACTGTTCTTTTAAGTCTAGACTCGTTTGCTCACCATTTAGGTATGAGTTAAGTAGCTTTTTCGCGAGGGAGAATGGAAACTTTTGGAGAAATGGAATGCTTCTAAGTTTTTGTGCAGCAAAAATGAGAAGTCTCTCTTTGAATCCTAAGAGGTATCCTAATTTATAATTAGTTATATGTTCGTAAACATAACGTTCTGGAGGAGGTGCAGTTTTTTCTATGGGTGAACCACTTACATTGTTGCTTCTAAGTGTGTCAGATGCACTTGGTGTCGATTCTATGCAGAATGATTTTCCAAGAGTGATTTTATTGAAGCTCTTTTTAGTTTCAGCCCAACCGCAACTATAACTATCTTTGTTTTCACGACAATTTTTTTGATGATGATTGACATGGGAACAAAGAGATTCCTTTTCCTTATCAAGGACGGATAAAAGAAGATTGGGATTACAAATTCCTGAAAAAGCAGAAGCTATGTTTTCAAAAAATGCTTTTGCCTCTAAATATTTTTGAAGTTTTCGTGTACCATCTATTCTTCCAGACAAATAAGTATTTTCCATTTCAAGCGCTCCAAGGTAGTTGAATATAATTGCTTAATTAGGATATCGTTCAAATTTTTAAAAAGTTGCTTATTAACTTGAGGGAATCTCTACATAAAAGACTCAACAATTAAAAACTAAAAATAAGCAGTTTTTGAAGAATTTGCTTCAACCCAACCGACAAAAAGTCATAATTTTTTATCAGTTTACTTCTCGCTTTTCGTATGATTTTTAAGCACTTTTCACGGAAAGAATGGCTTTATGAAAAAAACACTTTTAGTTGTAGCGGCACTTGAGGACGAGCTTTCTGGGCTTCAGGCTTCGTGGAAGTGAGGCTACTTTTTCTCCAAAAGCTCTTATGCGTATTCGTTACCTCGCTGTTTCAGCATGCAGCTTGAGGCCCAATGCCTGTATAACTTTCAAAATCGTATCGAACGTCGGGTTGCGTTCGCCGGAGAGAGCCTTGTAAAGACTTTCTCGTGACAGTCCTGTATCGTGTGCAATCTGAGTCATTCCCTTTGCGCTGGCAATGTCACCTAGGGCTTTGGCCACGAGTGTTGCATCCACATCGCTCTCTTCAAGACAGGCTTCAAGATAGGCCGCCATTTCTTCGGGCGTACGAAGATGCTCTGCCACATCATAACGCGTTGTTTTTGTTTTTTTCTTTTTCATATTGCCTCCTACAAATTGAGCGCAAGACTTAGAGCGGTTTTAATATCTTTTGCTTGCGACCGTTTCGAACCGCCTGCCAACAAAATCACAATTTCATTGCCCCGTTTGGTAAAATAAATCCGGTATCCAGGGCCATAGTGAATTCGCATTTCTGATATTCCTTGAGCGACAGCTTTGACATCTCCAGGATTGCCTGCTGCCATACGCTCAATTCGTGTCAAAACCCGCGCGCGTGCTTGAATATCTTTCAAACCATCCAACCACAGTGCAAATGTTTCAGTCTTACGAATTTCAATCACACTTGAACTGTATCCAAAAGGATACATATTGTCAATGACAAAAAATGTCTAAAATTAAGTAAAGATGCGGGTTGAGGTGCAAAAAACGAGAGGCAATGGACTAGAACCGCATGCTACATGTCTCTTACTTTTTCACCAAAAGCTCTTGTGCGTATTCGTTCAGTGCAAGGCCGGGATGCTGGTGAGTCCATTCCATGGCTGACTTTACACGATTGGCTTCTTCTGTCTTTCCCTGCGCTTCAAGTGCATTCATAAGGAGGACGTAAGCGCTGTGGAGCGGAAGTTTTTCGTCATCATAAGGAAAGCGTTTGATAGTTTCTTTGGCTGAGGCTTCGGCTTTTTTCCAGTTGCGCTTGGCAGTATAGAATTTTGCTTTGAGAAAATGAGTTTGTGAAGATGTATTGTGATATTTTTCTAGTTGCTTGATGCAGAGCTTCGCCGTTTTGAAATCACCACTTTCTTCCAGCGCAATAACACCTATTCCGTAAAGAGCTGTTAGGTTTGTAGGTTGCTTTGCAATAGTAGTTAGTTCCCCCTGAAAAACTCATTTTTTCAAGATAGCGGACCTTGAGCGGTGTGTTTTTTCGGAGGCTCAACAAAAATCAACCTCAAAAAATGGAACAAAAACATGAGAGCTGCGAGGCAGCGTCTCAAGTTGTAGCCACACGCCA
>Ga0210050_1003620_pt1 | contig 13523 bp, 14 predicted proteins | sample CryGey132114_all_FD_185463 | JGI IMG/M metagenome (GOLD analysis project Ga0210050, IMG submission 185463) | Groundwater microbial communities from aquifer - Crystal Geyser CG22_combo_CG10-13_8/21/14_all (SPAdes) (version 2) | ecosystem: Environmental > Aquatic > Deep subsurface > Groundwater ...
CGATGAACGTTCTGTTCATCTTCACCGTCGCTGCGCTCCGGTAGGCGATGAACTTCGTTCATCTTCACCGTCGCTGCGCTCCGGTAGGCGATGAACGTTCCGTTCATCTTCACCGTCGCTGCGCTCCGGTAAATGAAATTGAAATTTGAAAAAATTAAAGCTTTTATCAAACCCCGTTAGAAATTTTTCATACATAATTTTTGATTAAGTCTTTTAAAAATGCTACTTTAAGTAAATTATGAGAGAATTGCTATCTAAAATTTCTAACGGGGTCAAAGAGCATTTAGATGATATCATTTTGTTCATTGGGGTTATTTTGATTTCTTTGCTTTCTTTTGCTATAGGTTACATTTTAGCAAAACAGCAAGAGAAAGAACCGTTAAAAATTGAACAACCCTACGAATTACGAATATTTACGAATCTACGAATTACGAATCTATTATGAGGGTGGCTATTATCGGAGCTGGAATAACTGGTCTTTATTTAGCTTGGAAACTTTCAGAGAGAGGATATGAGGTAACTGTTTTTGAAAAAAGAGAAAAAATTGGGAAAGAAGTTTGTTCTGGATTGGTTTCGGAAAAATTTTTAGATTTTATTCCCGCCCTCCAAAATTTTTCGAATAAAAACTTAGGAGGGCCCGAAAGTCAAAAATTGATTCAGAATGAAATAGATTATTGTTTAATTCATTTTCCTAAAAGAACATTAAAAATTCAGTTTTCAGGAAAATTTTTTGTAATAAATCATTCTGAGTTAGATATATTAGTAGCTTCTTTGGCCGAAAAATCTGGCGCAAAAATTATTTTAAATCATCCAATAAAGTCAGGGGCCCGCCCGAAGGGCGGGAGGGTGGAGGGTGGGTGGCGTCCCGAAGGATTCGATAGAATTATTGGTTGTGATGGAGCAAATTCCATTGTTAGAAAAAGTTTAGGGTTAGCCGAGCCCACACTTCGTTTAGGAATTCGGGGATTTACCCCCCACCACTTTGAAGGGACGTCTAAATTTAAACCAGAATCTTTTAAAAATGGGATTTTGAATTACAAATCGACACCTTATCAAAGTGGTGGGGGGTTTGTTGAAACTTGGCCAACGAACAATGGGTTTATCTGGAAAATTCCGAGAGGGAAAGAAGTCGAAGAAGATAAATCTTCTTCTTCACCCTTCGCTAACGCTTGGGTAGGCGATGAACTTCGTTCATCTTCACGCTTCGCTACCGCTCGCGTAATAGAATACGGAATAATTGAAAAACCCGGAGAGGCAAAAAAACTTTTGGATAACTTTTTAAAGGAAGAAAACATTCAGTTAGAAAGTTTAAATTCAGCTCTTATTCCTCAGGGTTTAATAATTCCGGAGAATTCAAAAATCACTCTTTGCGGAGATTCTGCCGGTCTTACGAAACCCTGGAGTGGGGGAGGGGTAGTCTGGAGTTTAATTGCAGCCGATATTCTCTTAAAAAATTTTCCCGATTTCTCAAAATATCAAAAAGAAATAAAAAAATTTTTCTTACCAAAAATTATTTTCTCAAAAATGGCAAAAAATTTAGTTTATTTTTTTGGTTTTAGATCTCCTTGGATTTTTCCCAAAGAGATTAAAATCGAAGGAGATTTTTTAAGTCGACGAATCTAAAGCTTCGTCTTCATCTTCGCTCGCTATAAGCGAGCTCGATATATGACAAAAAACATCCCTTATCATCTAGGAATTATCCTTGATGGAAATCGGAGGTGGGCAAAAGAAAGGGGATTACCTGCTTTCGAAGGTCATAAAAGAGGTTTGGAAGTAGTAAAAAATGTAATAAAGTGGTGCAAGGAAAAGGGAATAAAGATTTTGACCTTATTTGTCTTTTCAACTGAGAATTGGAAGAGAACGAAAATAGAGGTTAATTTCTTAATGAAATTGGCGAAATTTGCCATCAATGATAATTTAGAAGAACTTCGCAAAGAAGGAGTGAAAATTAGAGTAATTGGTCAGAGAGAAAAATTACCAATTTTTCTTACGAAAGCAATTGTCAAAGCCGAGGAATTGACGAAAAATAATGAAGAAATGGTTTTAAATTTCGCTCTAAGTTACGGAGGAAGGGCAGAAATTTTACAAGCAATAAAAAATATAATTGAAAAGAAAATTCCTTTAGAAAAGATTAATGAAGATGCAATTAAAGAGAATCTCTGGACCTCTGACGTTGATTTAATCATTAGAACCGGCAAAGAGCAGCGCCTTTCCAATTTTTTATTATGGCAGTCAGCCTATTCCGAGTTTTATTTTTCTAAAAAATATTGGCCAGATTTCACCGAAAAAGATTTAGATTTAGCTCTTAAGGAATACAGCCGCCGCCAACGAAGATTTGGCCAGTAATATTGTGCGACATTTAATTGGGAAGAGAAAACCGTTAGGGTGGGGAGACTAACTCTTTTTAATCTATTGATTTACGAAATCAATAGATTTTCTATTTTTTAAGTAAAGAGGCGGGTTAATCGCTTTAATCTTGACAAATTTTAAATTATTATGTATAACCTGAAAGCAGATAGAAGACAGATTTTTATTCTTTTAAATCTTTAATGCCGTGAAATTTTCGATGAATTATTATTCTTTAAGGGGATGATATTTTCTAAAAATTTTTTCGGCATAACGGTCTGAAGCTTGGACATAGCGGGTAGTAGTATCTAACGATTCATGGCCTAATAAAATTTGGATTGCGACTGGGCTGGCTCCACTTTCAGCTAAATAGGTCGCGAATGCATGACGGATGCCATGTGCGGAAATAGGTATATTCAATCCAAGTAATTCGCGGTATCTTTTAACTTTTTCTTCAAAATAATTAGTAGAAACTTTTTTATCTTTCAAATGAACATTTTTTCCACGATAAGGGATAAATAAATAAGGAGATTCACTTTCGCCTCGGATTTCTAAATAGTTTCTAATATGCTTTTGAGCACGTGGAGTTAAATAAACAAACCTTTCTTTTTTACCCTTGCCCCGTATGAATATTCGGCCAGTTTTATCAATTTGCTCTTTTTTAATATTTATAAGTTCTGAAATTCTTACTCCGGTAGAAAAAAGAGTTTCAAGCATTGCCCGATTACGTAAAGCAACGATTTTATTTTTTTCAAATTGGGTAGGCGATTCAATTAATTTTACTATCTCTTCAAACTCTCCAACGCGGGGATGTTTTTTTTCGGTTTTGACCAATTCGATAACATTAGGGGGAAGGGGTACTTTATAATCCATATTGATTAAAAATTTTAAGTATGAACGAAGAGAGGAAAGCATTCTATTTATAGAAAAACTAGCTAGTTTTTTTTGTAAATGATGTAATTTTGGCGTTTTCCTATCATAAGAGGTTAAATAGGCCTTATAATTGAGTATCGTTTTTTTATTAACATTTTCGAAATTAGTGTTTATTTCATTTAGGAAATTTTCAAAAACCTTTAGATCTCTTTCATAACTATAAATTGTTTCTTCCGAACGATTATTTGTTTGAAGATTTAAAAGAAAATCATCTAAATATGGAAGTTGTATATTTTTCATATTTAACTACTTTTAAATTCAATTGCGTATTTTTCGGAAGGAACGATTAAAAAGGTAATATTTCTCATCGAAGAAAGATTATGCCAAAGCTTATATAGAGATACTGTGCCTACTTCAATATAAAGAAATTCTTTTGAACTGAGATAAATTCCCAAATCAGCTCGGCCATAATGTAAAATCGGCTCCAAAGATACTTTATAATCTTTAAGTGTGAAATATTCATTGATTACATTCATCATCTTTCTATGCCATTCTTCTCCGTGATGACTTATTTTTTTAAGATCTTTTTCTTTTGTTAAATTATCCCATAAATCGTTCTTTTTAGCTCTAAACTCAGTCGCTGTAATTCGTCCACCTACAATTAAAATTGCTATTTTTCGCAGAAGATAGTCATCACTAAGGGCAAGGGGGGTTTGTTTATATCCCTCGGGCAAGATAGGAATATTATCTTTTAACCAAGTTATTTCTTTATTTATAATATTTTCGATAATATGCCACTCATTAGAAGATGAATATCCTTCCTGAAAAGAATGCTTTGATTTTTCTTTAAGAATTTTGGATTCATAGTGCTTTGTTATAAATATTTTATGGGTGTTAGGGCCTTCAATCCTTTCAGGATTCTTTTGTTTCTCAAGAAGGGCACGAGCATAAGCCCATCGAAGAATTTCAGGTGTAATTGAAAAAGGAAGGCCAATCTCTCTTTCGTATTTTTTAACAATCCTCTCTATGCTCCTTCTGGTCAATCTACTTTTAGGATTTCGACCTCGATAGTTTACAAACAAGGCCTTAGTATTGTCTTTTCGGGTTTCCAAATATTTTTTAATCCAAAAAAGGCTTTCTTTTGGGAAAAAGCCTTCTTTGTTTACTTGGTCTCTGTTAAAATTCGATACTTCTGATACTTTTAATCCGGTATAAATTATAGTTTCCAAAATAGCTCTATCTCTTAATCCAGTTTTAGATTTTATACCAGGAACAAGTAAAAGCCGCTCAATTTGCTCTAAATTGAGGAATTTTATCGTTTTTTCGCGTCTATCGTCCTTTAGAAGGGCTATTTTATCTGTGGGTAGTGAAACTATATCTTTGGCCGTAAAATAGCTTAGAAGGGCTCTTAGTGCGATTAAATAGTAATTCTGAGTGGTTTTTTGTAAGGATTTGCCCTTATGCTTATATTTCCTTGATAAAAAAAGCCGGTAATTCCAAATATCTTCACTAGTTAACTCATTAGGGAGAAGATTTTCTTTGTTTATATTTTTAAGCCAAGAGGTGAATCTTTTTAAATAGCGATCATAACTTTCTTGTGTGTTGTTAGATAGTTTTTTGTCTTTTTTACAATAATATAAAAACTGAGGAATATATTTTATGAGAGGGGTGGTAGATTTTACCATATTATTATGAGTGTAAGGGTTATTATACTCACTTTCCTATATTCATAATAAATAGCCCAAAGGGCTATGTCAAGCGGAAAATTTCTACTCCCCTACCACAAAGATGGGTTATTTTATCAACTCTTTAAATTTTTCCCAGAGGGATTTTGTAACTTTTGGTACCTCTTCTTTCATTTCTTCTTTTTCTTTCTTGAATTCTTCTTCAATTAATGGTTTTCTCTTTTCAATTTCTTCTTTTGCTCGGGGCTGAACTTCTTTTTTAAACCAACTTTCTATTTTTGGCCAGATATTTTTCTTAAACCAATCATACATCTTTTGCCAAACAGGTAAAACTTCTTCTTTCCAAATTTTCTCAATAATTCCCGGTAATTCTTTTTGGCCAGTTTCCAGCGCTTTCTCCCCCATTTCCTTTGCCTCCTCTAAAGTTTTTGGTGGAGATATCGGTTGATTTTGAGCAAAAGAAAAACTCGGCAAAATTAAACCCAAAATTAATAAAACATTAATAATAATATTTTTGATTTTTGATTTTTGATTTTTGATTTTCATTTCAGTAGTCCCCTTGCCCTATACGAAAATTTATCAAAAATTTTCGTCGGGCCCGACAAAATTTCTTTAAGAAATTTTGTATAGGGCCTCTCTTATTCTCTTTAAGGTTTTTTCCTTTCCTAAAATTTCGGCAACTTCAAAAGGTCCGGCCGAGGCCTCCTTCCCTGTTAAAGCCACTCTTAAGGGCCATAAAAGATATCCTCTATCCCCTATTTCCTTTTTTATTTCTTTCGGAAATTTTTCTGCTTCTGGTAAGATTTTGCGTTCCAAATTTTCTTTAGTCCAATCTTCAGTTCTTATTTTAGACAATATTTTTTCTGATTTGTCAAGCGAGTGTCTTATTTCTTTATCTAACATTTCACCCCACCTTAATAAAATCTTATCATATTTCAATTTTTCTTTAAAGAAAAAATCAGTCAATTCAGATATTTCTGAAAGTTTTTTTAACCTCTCTTGGTAAATCAAAATTATCTTTTTTATCCAATCAAGAGAGATTTTTTCTCCAGTTTCACTAATTTTGTATTCTGGCTGGGGTTTTTCTTCTCTGAATAGTTTTAATTCTTTTTCCATCATATTTTTTCAATTAGACCAGAACCTATTAAATAGGGCAGGCAAAGTTCTGTTAATCTTTCAATCGATTTTCCGCGAATATAAAATCCATTTAAAAAATCCAGTCTTTTAATATTAAAAATTGCCCCTCCTTTTTGAATTCTTTCTAAGGCAAATTCTTTGATTAATGATGCCATAGAATAAATTTCTCTTTCCGTTCCCGGGTTCCAACCCAAAAAAGCCATAAAGTTAATTAAGGTTTCCGGTAAATAACCCTGTCTTTTATATTCTGAAACCGAAACCGCTCCGTGTCTTTTTGAAAGTTTAGCTCTATCCGGGCCTAAAATTAAAGGCAAATGGGCATATTTTGGTGAAGGGAACGAAAGCGCCTCCTGAATCAAAATCTGTTTTGGGGTGTTAGAAATGTGATCTTCCCCCCTAATCACATGAGAAATTCTCATCTCATAATCATCGATCACACAGGTAAAATTATATAGGGGCGTAGAAAAATCTTTGGCAATGACAATGTCTCCCAAAAAGCCAGCATCAAATTCTAAATGACCCCTAATTAAATCTTCAAATTCCACTTTTTTTGCTGGAACTCTAAATCTTATAACTGATGACCTTTTTTCAGCTAAATATTTTTGAACAATTTCTCTCGATAAATTGGCGCATTTTCCCGAATAGCGGGGAGCTTCCCCTATTGATAACTGATATTGCCTTTGGGCTTCTAATTCCTCTTGGGAACAAAAACAGTAATAGGCTTTGTTCTCTTCTAATAATTTTTTTAAATAATTCGAATAAATTTCTTTTCTTTCACTTTGGCGATAAGGTCCGTAAGTGCCGCCAATATCTGGGCCTTCGTCCCACTCAATTCCCAACCACTTTAGGCCTTCAAGAATATCTTTTTCATATTCGGGTTTTGATCTCTCGGGGTCGGTATCCTCAATCCTCAAAATAAAAACACCCTCGTATTTTTTGGCAAAAAGATAATTAAAAAGAGCAGTTCTGGCTGTACCAATATGAAGCCTACCAGTTGGGGCAGGAGCAATCCTCACCCTCACTTCCCCTGGTTTAATGAACTTGAACTCCTCAGGATCCATCAATTTAATTTTGAAATAAAATCGCTATTTAGTCAACTCCAGATAATCCACTATATATCCAGCGATAATTCTAGCTGCCTCAGATCTAGAAAACTCTCGAGCTGCCTCAACCATTTTCTCCAATTTCGTAGGATAGGAAAAAAGATATTTTAATTTTTCTAAGAAAAAATGGGGAGTGAAATTCTCTTCTTCTAATATTATTGCTGCCCCATTTTCGGCGTAGGTATAGGCATTTTTTAACTGATGATTTTGGGCGGCCCCTGGCAAGGGAATTAAAATTGCCGGTTTCCCCAGGGCAGCTATTTCAAAAATGGTTCCCGATCCTGCCCTGGCCAAGATTAAATCACAAACAGCATAAGCCTTTTTTAATTCTTCCTCTTTTAAAAAAGGAAACAGATGATAGGATTTTTCCAAATCCTTATTGAGAGTTACTTTTGCTTCTTCTTTTACTTGACTGAAATTTTTCTCTCCGCATTGATGTATTATCTCAAAATTTTTTAGAATTTCTGGCAAAATTTCCAAAATTTTATCATTAATTCTTTGGGCTCCCTGAGAGCCACCCAAAATCAAAATTACCGGTTTTCCCCCTCTCAATTTAAAAAAAGTTCTCGCCTCTTCTTTTTCACCCTCTAAAATTTCTCGTCTAATTGGATTTCCCACTAAAATCATTTTTTCTTCTGGAAAATATGGAGTTTTGGGAAAAGAGACAAAAATTTCCAAAGAAAATCCAGCCAAAAATCTATTAGCCATCCCTGGAATAGCATCCGATTCATGTAAAAATATTGGTACCCCCAGAAGTTTACCAGATAGAACTGCTGGAATTGAGCCAAAACCACCTTTTGAGAAAATTAAATCGGGGGCCAAAAAGAAAATATAGAAAAAGGCCTGGGAAATTCCAATTGGAATTTTAAACAGGAGATCAATTAAATTTTTAAAAAAACTCTTTGCATCAAAATATCTCCTGATTTTCCCTGCCAGAATTTTCTTTACTTTTATTCCCTCTTGGGAAAGGAAAATTTCCCCAAATTCATCTTTCGGTCCAATGTAAAAAAACTCTATTTTTTTCTCAGGGCAGATTTTTCTTATCTCTCTCGATATGGCAATTATTGGAAAAATATGACCTCCGGTACCTCCACCGGTAAATAAAATCTTCATACTTTTAGATATTAGATATTAGATATTAGATATTAGATATTAGATATTAGATTCTTACATCTTACATCTTTAACCTCTTTTTGATATATTCAACAGGATTCCAACTCCGATTAGCTCAGAAATTAAAGCCGATCCTCCGTAACTAATAAATGGCAAGGGAATACCGGTTAGAGGTAAAATTCCAATCATTGAACCAATATTAACAAAAGCCTGAAGGGTAATCCAGAAAGTAATTCCAAAAGCACAAAATTTAGAAAATTTTTCTGGGCTTTGTTTCCCAATTTTTAGACCTCGCCAAAAAAAGATTAAATAAAGTAAAACCAAAATAAAACTTCCAATAAAACCAGTTTCTTCAGCGAAAATCGCAAAAATCGAGTCGGAGATTGAATGGGGTAAAAATCCAAATTTTTGAAGCGAAAGCCCTAATCCCGAACCAAAAATTCCTCCAGATCCAATAGCAATTAAAGCCTGTTTTATTTGATACCCTATTCCCATCGGATCTAATTCCGGATTTAAAAAAACCAAAATCCGATTAAATCTGTAAGGAGCAATTTTTATTAAAAATAAAAATCCAAAAATTATAATTAAGGTTATCAAAATACTATGCCAAAAAGGAGTTCTGGCTAAAAAATACATAAGGGTGGCAACTAAAATAATTACGAGCAAAGTGCTAATATCTGGTTGAAAAATTAAAAAGATAGCCGCGATTCCAATAACTACTAAAAAAGCAAAGAGGGTCTGCCAAAATTCAGTTTTTGTTTTGATTTTCTTGGTTCGGCTTGCCAGCCAACTAGACAGATACAAAATAAAACTTAATTTAAAAAATTCTGAAGGCTGGAAAGAAATTGGTCCTAAATCTACCCAACGAGCTGCTCCCTTAAAACTCACACCAACCATTGGCAAAAAAACCATCCCCAGAAATGCCAGATTAATTAAAAGTAAAATAGGAGCCCACTTCTTTAAGATAACCAGTTTAATTTTAAAAGCAAAAAAAGCTAAAATGAGACCGGGTAAAAACCCATAGAGAATTTGATGATTTAAATAATAAAAAGAGGAGCCAAATTTTTCTTGAGAAATAGATGAAGAAACACTGATTAAAATCAATCCCCCAAATACTATCAAAACGACCACAACAAAAAGAAAGATATAATCTGATTGGCTACTAACTTTTACCATACCCGGTAGTAGAAATTCGACTATTTATTAACTTAATTCACGGGTTAATAAATTTAAAGTCAGAATTTCTTATTAATTCTTGTTTACCCAGTAGTATTTTTTGTTCGCCAAAGGCGAACAGTCGAATTTTCACTACCGGGCATACCAGGTAGTAGAAATTCGACATTTTCATCTTTTGTTCGCCAAAGGCGAACAGTCGAATTTTCACTACCGGGCATACCAGGTAGTAGAAATTCGACATTTTCATCTTTTGTTCGCCAAAGGCGAACAGTCGAATTTTCACTACCGGGCATACCAGGTAGTAGAAATTCGACATTTTCATCTTTTGTTCGCCAAAGGCGAACAGTCGAATTTTCACTACCGGGCATACCAGGTAGTAGAAATTCGACATTTTCATCTTTTGTTCGCCAAAGGCGAACAGTCGAATTTTCACTACCTGGCATACATTTTTACATACCTTTTAAATAAATTCCCTTTTTCTTTATAATCTCTAAAGATACTAAAACTTGGGGAAGCACAAGAAAGGAGACAAATTTTTCCTTTTTCGGTATATTCAAAAGCCAATTTTACCGCATCTTTCATATTTTGGACCAAAAAGGTCTTAAATGGATTTTTATTTTTTAAAGAAATTATTTCTTTCCAGATTTTTTCTCCGGTAGTTGGAAACAAAATTATATTTTTTATTTTACTTTTTAATATTCTTTTTGCTAAATTTTTAAACGAAAGCCCCCTATCAAAACCTCCTAAAAATATGGTTTGGACATCGTTTCCTAAATTATCTAAGGCAGCAATTGTTGTTTCTGGTATTGTTGATAAAGAATCATTGTAAAATCTTATTCCTTTCAAAATCCCAACATATTCTAACCTATGCGGTAATGGTTTGAAATTTTTAATCGCCTTTTTAATTTTTTTCAATGGAATTCCAAAGATTTTCCCGACCTCAATAGCCGCGGCAATATTTTGGGAATAAAATTTTCCCTTAAAGGGAATCTTTTTTGCTTTAGATTTTTTGGCAATTTCATTAATAATTCTGTCCCCCGAATTAAAAATTAAATAATCTTCGCTATTTTGATAGCGAGTAATGTTAGCTTTGGCAGAAATATATTCTTTGAAGCTTTTATAATAATCTAAATGCTCAGGATAAATGTTTAAAAAAACGGCAACATGAGGACTTTTTTTGAGATTAAATAACTGATGGCTTGATAACTCATAAACATAAATGTCTTTTTTGGTTGCAGAAAATAAAAAATTCAAAACTGGTTTTCCAATATTTCCAATTAAATGACTCTTTATTCTCCCCACTTTTAATATTTTATAAATCAAAGAGGCAGTAGTGCTTTTTCCCTTTGTTCCTGTTATCCCCACAATTTTCCCCGGACAATTTTCAAAGAAAATTTCGGTTTGTGAAGTAATTTTTTGTTTTTTGGTTAAAAATGGTTTTATTAGTTTTAGAGGAACCCCCGGAGATTTTATAATGATGTCGTATTTTTTAAGTGATTTGAGATAATTTTTTCCCAAATGCAACCTAACTTTTTTATCTTTTTTTAATAAATTTGAAATTTGAAATTTGAAATTTGAAATTTCTTGCCTGTCCTCCACTCCCAAAACCTTTTCTGGAAAAATTTTCCTCAAAAATTTAAATGTATTCATTCCTTCCTTTCCTAATCCTAGGATTAGGACCTTCCTCTCTTTTAGTTCATCTAACATCATTCTATCTATAAAATAGCACAAATTTTAGGTAAAAAAAAGTTATATTGAAAAATAAAAAAGAGAGGTTGAGGAAAAAACTTTTGATTTTTCCTTATCTCTCTTTTTGAAACCACTTCCCACAATTTAGGCATTTGTATCTTTGCTTTCCTTTATTTGGTATCCGCAGCTCAAACAATAACCTAAATAGTTAATATAATTTGAGCCACATTTTGGACAAGTCATTTAAAACCCTCCAATAGATTCCTTTTATAATATACACCTTCTTAATATTTTTTCAAAGTTTCTTGGCAAATTATTTTGATTATTCCAAGATTTCATTATTTTCCTCGAATCGACTTCTAGATTTTGATATTTTGGCATAATTTTCTTCTCAAAATATTTTAAAAGAAAAGGCAGCTTAACAGAGACCCGGTCTCTGTATTTTTTCCAACTCAAGCAAAAAGTAACTAAGCTCTCTTTTTTTGTTCCTACACATTCGAAGGGCTTAAATTTTTTTAAACTTATTAATTCTAACATCATTGATAATAATTCTTTTTTCTCAAAAAGATTTTGGCCAAAAATTTTAATTAAGTCCCCTTTTTCAATAAACGGATACAACGAAGCAAATACAAATAAGCATTTTGGACAATTGCCACACCACTTTTTCGTTATTTTTTTAGTTCCGGAATAGGTTTTGTAGGCCTCATTACAGCTTAAGAAAGCATTAAAATATTGAGGATATTTTGAAAATAATTTGGCAATTTGAATTTCATATAAAGGTCGTAGAAAACTAAAATACTCAACAACCGAGCTTCCGCGAAGCGGAAGCGAAGGTGGAAAAGAGGATTTATCCTCTTTGACACCCGGAGTTAAGTATTTTCGGCAGTATTTCCTAAACTTCTTCTCAAATTCAAAACTTTTTGACCACTGATGATTAATTATTTTTCCTAGATATTTTAGATTCCCTTCATTTGAACTTCTCTCATTAGAAAAAGCAATAAATTTATAATCGAAAATCACCGCGCAAAGAACACTTAAAAAAGCCAGATAAGCCGAAAAAGGCGTGTGCCCGTTTAAAAATCCTCTCCGGTTTAATTCTAATAATTTCGGATCAATTTTTCTTTTGACAATTATAGAATCAGCAAAACCCCCTATTCTCATTATTTCTTGAGCAGCCTCAGTTGGATTCAGAGAAAAACAACTAATTTTTTTTCCAGCCCTTTTCAAAATTTCCAAAGTCACTACCGAATCCTTCCCTCCCCCCACCGGTACCAACACTCTATCGCGAGCCCCGGCGACGTAATTATTATGAGCCCCGGCGACGTTGATAGGGATGATTTTAATAAAGTTTGGTTTTGTGAAATCGATTTTGTTTTCGTAAAAAAATTGGCCCATTCCGTTAATGATTAAATCTTTCCACCATTTGATTTGCTCTAAATTCAAATAGCCAGCATTCACAATTATTTCTGGTGAACAAGTTGCCTTCCAATAACTTAAGATTTCTATCAATCCCAAATTAAAAACTAAGTTATCTAAAACCCTCTTCCCTACTCTTTTTATTTGAGATTCTTTTACATTTTCAATGACTACTTTTGGCTCGAAAATTATGGAGGTCGAATCGAGGGGCCCGCTTGCGGGAGGGTGGTGGGAGGGTTGGAGTCCATAGATTTGGAAATCAAAAAAAATCTCTAAATTTTTATCAGAGATTTGATAAGAATATTTTTTGTAAACAAATTTCGGATATTTTTTTCTTAAAATATCAATTTTTTTCATATATCGAGATCGCTGGCGGCGAGCAAAGATGGAGATGAAGCTTTAGCTTCATCGACTTATCCAAGAAGTCTAATAGCCACTCCCAAGATGGCAAAAACAATGGAAATTACCCAAAATCGCATCGTGACTTGATAAGATGGCCAACCCCGAGCCTCAAAATGATGATGAATTGGGGTTGATAACCAAATTTTTTTATGGCGGAATTTCTTTGATAATAATTGCAAAATTATAGAGCCAACTTCAATTACCAATACCCCGGCAATGATTGGTAAAACTAATACCGAATCGGTCAAAAAAGAAACAACTGCCATGGTTGAGGTTAAACCTAAAATTCCAGTTTCCCCCATGTAAAATTTAGCCGGCGGAATGTTATACCATAAAAAAGAAAAAAGAGTTCCAACAATGACAGCACAAAAAGTTGCTAAATCCGCCTTTCCCTGGGAAAAAGCAATAATCATAAATGCGCCAAAAATTGAAGCAAAAACTCCGCCAGATAATCCATCCAAACCATCAATTACTCCTCCCGACCAACAAGCCATCATTACCAAGATAAAAAGAGGAATATACCAAAACCCAATTGATAAATCAATCCCCTCTGGAAAATTAAAAATTAAAGGAATATGAATTG
>Ga0210050_1003623_pt1 | contig 13517 bp, 16 predicted proteins | sample CryGey132114_all_FD_185463 | JGI IMG/M metagenome (GOLD analysis project Ga0210050, IMG submission 185463) | Groundwater microbial communities from aquifer - Crystal Geyser CG22_combo_CG10-13_8/21/14_all (SPAdes) (version 2) | ecosystem: Environmental > Aquatic > Deep subsurface > Groundwater ...
AACACTTGACTTCATCAAGTGTTTTGATATAATTCTAGATGTTACAGATTAATAAGAGTTGATGAGTGTCCGTTTGAAAACGGGCCTTTATTTTTAAGAAAAATTAATAACTGGTGTGTGCTATAAGCTAATAGCTAACACCTATAAGCTAAAACTATGTTAGACCTAAAAGTAATACACTCAGTTCTAGATCAGCTAGAAGAAGAGCGTGGAATTCCACGAGAAAAAGTAGTAGAAGCCATTGAAGACGCGATGGCAACAGCATACAAGAAAGAATACGGGAAAAGAGGGCAAATTGTCCGGGCTCATTTTGATTTGGACACAGGAGAGACTCGTTTTGAACAAATAAAGATAGTAAAAGACCCAAAAGACCTGATTATGCCAGAAGATGATGAAGAGGAATTTGAAGAAACACAAAAAACAACAAAAGAAAGCCTAGATTCTGATGAAAAAGGTGACGATGAAGAAGAAACTCGTGTTCGTTTCAATCCAGAACAACACATTCTTATAGAAGATGCTCAAAAAATGAAAAAAGATGTAAAGGCTGATGAAGAATTAGTCTTCCCCCTAGAAGAAAAGGATGATTATGGCCGTATTTCAGCACAAACAGCAAAACAAGTAATAATACAAAAAATTCGTGAAGCAGAAAAAATATCTGTCCACAAAGAATTTGGTCAAAAACAAGGTGATATTATAACCGGAACAGTGCAAAGAGTAGAAAGGGGTAATATTTTTGTGGATGTTGGAAGAGCAAATGCAATTCTTCCATATGAAGAACAAATCCCTGGTGAAAGATTCAAGCAAGGAGAGCATGTGAGAGGATACTTATATTCCGTAGAAGAAACCCCTAGAGGAGTATTCCTTAGAATTAGCCGTTCTAAACCAGAATTTCTATACAAACTCTTTGAAACAGAAGCACCAGAGGTGGCTAATGGCGTTGTTGAAATAAAAGCAATAGCAAGAGAGGCCGGATCAAGATCAAAAATAGCTGTTGTGTCTAATGACGAATATGTTGATCCTGTTGGTTCTCTTGTTGGTCAGCGTGGAGTACGAGTATCTACTGTAATGAGTGAATTAGGCGGTGAAAAAATAGATATAATAGAGTGGTCTGAAGACCCTACTACATTCGTAGAAGAGGCTCTTTCACCAGCCAGAATAAATTCAGTTGAAATAGACGAGGACGAGAATAGGGCTACAGTTACCGTAGAATCCGACCAACAGTCACTCGCAATTGGAAAGGGCGGACAAAATGCGCGCCTTGCAGCAAAGCTAACTGGATGGAAAATAGATATAAAATCAGAAGGGTTGCCTGAAGAAGATGAAAGTCCTCAGCCCGAGGCTGATCAGCCCTTGGCTGAAAATGATGAAATAACAAAAGACGAGAAGGAAGAAGCTGTCGAGGAAACAGAAACACCAGCATCAGAAGATGACAAGAGCCAAGAATCTAAGTAAGATATTACACATTAAAGGTAATTATTAATCGTGTTTGGTCATTAGCGTTCTATAAGCTAAAACCTAACACTTATAAGCTAATAAACATGACATTATTTATTTTAGGAAGTGCAGGTATCGCCATTCTTTACGGACTACTTTTGGCATCATCGATTTTAAAACTTCCAGCAGGTAACGACAAAATGCAAGAAATCGCAAAAGCGATTCAAGAAGGCGCGTCTGCATATCTAAATAGACAATACAAAACCATAGCAATGGTTGCTGTTGTTATATTTCTAATTATAGGATTTACACCAGCACTTGGCTGGACAACAGCGATAGCATTCCTTGTTGGTGCATTTCTATCTGGATTGACTGGATATATAGGAATGAATATATCAGTAAGGGCAAATGTTCGAACGGCTGAAGCCGCAAGAGGTGGCCTAAAAAAAGCCCTTGATGTGGCTGTAAAAGGCGGAACAGTAACAGGGATGCTTGTTGTTGGTCTTGGACTTCTTGGTACGGCTGGATTTTATTTCATAACAAAAGATGTTACAGCATTAATAGGTCTTGGGTTTGGTGGATCTCTAATCTCAATATTTGCAAGACTTGGTGGAGGAATCTTCACAAAGGCTGCAGACGTTGGAGCAGACCTTGTGGGAAAGGTGGAAGCTGGTATTCCAGAAGACGACCCAAGAAACCCAGCAGTAATCGCAGACAATGTTGGTGACAACGTTGGAGACTGTGCTGGTATGGCAGCAGACTTATTTGAAACATATGCGGTAACACTAATAGCTGTTATGTTGCTTGCCTCACTTATGTTTGAGTCATTTGGTAATGCATTAATTTACCCTCTAGCAATCGGTGGTGTATCAATACTTGCATCAATCCTTGGATCTTTCTTTATAAAACTAGGAAAGAGCGAAAATATAATGAAAGCTCTTTATAAAGGTCTTATTGCCGCTGGCGTATTAGCTGCTACTGCATTTTATCCATTAACATCATTTTTGATGGGCGGGAACGGGCTATACAGCACGGAAAGTCTTTATCTATCAGCTTTAATTGGACTTGCTGTAACAGGGCTACTTGTAGTTATTACAGAATATTATACATCTACAAAATTTAAACCTGTTCAAGACATAGCTAAAGCATCAGTTACAGGACACGGAACAAACATTATTGCGGGTCTTGCAATGTCTATGAAATCAACAGCGGCCCCTATTCTTGTTATCGTTGCTGCAATTCTTGGATCATATAGTCTTGCTGGAATCTTTGGGGTCGCAATCGCCGCAATGGCAATGCTTTCAATGGCAGGAATTATCGTTGCGATAGATTCATATGGGCCAATCACAGACAACGCTGGTGGTATCGCAGAAATGGCAGAAATGGGGTCTGATGTAAGAGACGTAACAGATCCGCTAGACGCTGTTGGAAATACAACAAAAGCTGTTACAAAGGGCTATGCAATAGGTTCTGCCGCACTTGCAGCACTTGTATTGTTCGCAGATTTTACTCACTCAGTTCTAGCAAGTGGTAAAGAGGTTGTGTTTACAATTGATTCTCCATACGTTCTCGCTGGACTATTTATAGGCGGATTACTTCCCTACTACTTCGGCGCACTATCAATGCAAGCCGTCGGAGAAGCTGCTGGATCTGTAGTAGAAGATGTGCGAGCACAGTTCAAATCAAAACCAGGAATAATGAAAGGCACCGAAAAACCAGACTACGCAAGAACAGTAGATATAGTAACAAAAACAGCAATAAGAAAAATGATATTCCCAGCACTTATACCTGTCGTAGCACCAATATTGGTTGGACTACTTCTTGGTGTTGAGGCTCTAGGAGGTCTACTTGTTGGTTCAATAATCACAGGTATATTCGTCGCAGTATCAATGACTTCAGGTGGTGGTGCCTGGGACAATGCTAAAAAATATATTGAAGAAGGTAACTTTGGTGGAAAAGGATCAGAGCCACACAAAGCTGCCGTTACTGGAGATACTGTTGGAGACCCATACAAAGATACTGCGGGCCCAGCAATAAACCCAATGATTAAGATTCTTAACATTGTTGCACTACTCGTGGTTGCGCTATTACTATAAAGTCAGTAGTTCGTAGTCATCAGTAAACAATAGACGGAAGGCCGTCAGCCTTTGGCTGACGGCCTTTTTTGTTATTAAGGTTTTTGGATTTTGCCTGCCTGTCGGCAGACAGAAAAATTAGAACATTTAGAAATTGGTTATAAATTAGTCTTTCGAACCCCTATCCTGAAACCCGAAAACTGTAACCTGAAATCTATTTAATTGTAAACCCAACTGTCCATGCCTACCGTCAGGTAGGTGGCAGACGAGTTGAAAATTCGTAAAATCCTATACCCCATACCCTAATCATTATCAACATTGTGCAGTTTGTTATATATTTTTATGGCGTGTATACTTTAACTATAAGTAACGCCACATTTAGTGGTGTATATTGGGGTTATTATTTTAATGGAAAATTAATAGATAATTAAAAGATATGTTTAAAAATATACTAAAAATAACACTGCCAACACTTTTGATATTGGCTTTGTTTATCGGTCTCTCTTCATATGCGCAAGCAGAGGACGACTCTACCGCAGACGAAGCAACCACAGAACAATACGAGGAGGAAGCTGTAGAAAACACAGAAACTGGCGTATTAGATGCAATTGGTGGCGTTGTGCAAAACCGAGCACAAAAATTAAGAGATGATGTAAATGCTGTAAGAGCTACTTTCCAAGAAAAAAGATCTGAAACACAGTCTGAAATGGAAGCAAAAAGAGCTGAAGTTCAAGGAAATGTGGAAGAAAGAAGAGCCGAGATGGAAGCAAAGAAAGCTGAATTAGAAGCAAATATGACAGAAAGACGAGCAGAGCTTGAAGCAAAAAAAGAAGAAAGACGAACAGCTATTAAAGAAGAAATGGCAAAAAGAGCCCGTGCATATATAGATCGTACTGTTAAAAGATTTGAGGCTGCAATAGAAAGAATTAATGTTGCAATAACAAGAGTTGAATCTAGAATTGCAAAAATACAAGACGAGCACAGCGAAATAGACACGACAGAAGCTTCATCTTTTCTAGAGACAGCAAAATCACAACTGTCTCAAGCGCAAGTATCACTTTCTAGCGTAAACACAGCCGTAGAAACAGCTCTTGCTTCAGAAAACCCAAAAGACTCATTTGAGTCAACAGTAAAATCTGTATTTGAAGAAACAAAAACATATGTAAAGAGCGCTCATAGTTCTGTGGTAGATTCTGTGTCATCACTTAAGGCCTCTATAGAAAATTCACGACCAGAAGAACCAGCAAATGATGACGATAATTCATCAGAAGAAAATTAATAGAAAATTATTATAAATTAATTAAAGTAAAATATGGATCCAAACAATGAAAATATGCCAGTTGGTGGAGAATCAATAGGCATGCCTCAAGAAACACAGCCGGCAGAGGCTCCAGCAATGGAAACACAAGCCCCTGTAGTAGAAACCCCGGCACCAGCACCAGAAATGAGCACAACAAGTAGCTCACCAGAGCAAAAGTCAGCTGGTCCAGTTGTAGGTTCAATTATAATAATAGTGATTATCATACTAGGAGGCCTATACTTCTGGGGCAAAAGACTCTCAAACAATGACCCAACACTAAACGGGCCTAGTGCTGATGAAATAATGCAACAGGATGATGCGGAGCTTGCCGCCTTACAATCACAGAGTAATTCTGATGAACTTACCGACATAGAAGCAGACCTAACGAACACTGATTTGGATAATTTAGACAAAGAACTCGAAAATATAGATCTTGATTTCTAAACTGGATATTGTTTCCAAATCAAAGTCTCAAAAAACCACCAAATATTGGTGGTTTTTGCTTTTTTTAATCAAAAATATGTAGCGAGGCCTGTCCGGTCAGTGGCCAATCAAGGTTACGAAGTTGTCTTAAAAGCCCCAACTTTTAAGACAACTTGATTGTCTACTGCCGGATTGACTTTTGTGCCCAAAATAAGTATTATGTCGACTCACTTGTCCAATCAGAAATCGATATAAAATGACATCACAACAGCTTTTTAAGCGACTATTTTCTAACGTTGTATCCCGTTAGAGATAGCGGACAAATACAATATTTTTAAAAACATAGTCGAATTTTACAAGTATACTAATTAATAGGACAAATACTGATTCAATCCGCGTCCTATCTCTAACGGGATGGAAAATAATAAAGAAATAGCAAAATATACAGCAAAAATACACACACATGAGGATTGTGAAATCCACATAGAAGTTAGTGTTCCTTGGGAAAATGTTGAAAAACACCGATCTTCGGTAATAAAAAAGTTCAGCTCAAATATCAAAGTTGATGGTTTTAGACAAGGTCATGTGCCAGAAGCGGTTGTACTTCAAAACATATCTTCATCAGTAATACTTGAAGAAATGGCAGAAAGAACGATCCAAGAAATATATCCTATGGTTATAAAAGACAAAAATCTTCAAACAATAGGACATCCACACATATCTATTACAAAACTTGCAGAAAAAAATCCTCTGGAATTTACAGCCCATGTGTCTGAATTACCAAAACTTGAGCTCCCGGACTACAAAAAGATTGCGAGTGAAGTAAATTCTGAAGCAAAAGAAGTAAAAGTGGAAGATAAAGAAGTTGAAGATGCAAAAGAACACATCAGGAAAGAATGGGCAAAATCAGAAAAAATGCACGCTAGAGCAACAGTAGAGGGTAAGAAAATAAATGAAATTGATCCGAAAAGCATTGAGATAAAAGATGAGGATTTGCCAGAATTAAATGATGAATTTGCACAAAAAATTGGTCCCTTCAAAGATTTGAAAGATTTTACGGAAAAACTAACGGAAAATATTCTTAATGAAAAGAAGCGCAGAGAACAAGACAAAAAAAGAGCTATGCTTCTTGAAAAAATACGCAAAGAAATAAAACTAAAACTGCCAGAAATAATAATAAACTCTGAGCTAGATAGAATGGAGGCACAATTTAAGTCAGATGTAGAGAGACTTGGTATGAAGTTTGAAGACTACCTAAAGCAAACTGAAAAAAAGATTGAAGACCTAAGGGTTGAATGGAGACCAGACGCCGAAAACTATGCAAAAAATCAAATGATTCTCAACAAAATTGCTATTGAAGAAAAAATTGAGCCAGATAAAGAAAAAAGGGATGTTGAAGTGAAAGAAATTCTAAAAAATTACAAAGATGCAAAACGCGAGCGCGTAGAGATATATGTTGATACAATAATGACTAATGATTTAGTGTTAGGGTTCCTAGAAAATCAGAAATAGCGTGTTCTAAATATAGAATTAGGGATATCAATGAAATTCGAAATCCGAAGCACGAAATCCTAAATAATATCAAATTCGCCAGCCGGCGAACAAATATCTAAATTCCAAAAAAACATTTAAAAATTGAGACATTGAAAATTGATTGAAAATTGAAAATTGAAAATTAATTTATCCTTTATTAATCTATAAGCTATAAGCTAATCCGTCAGCTGGCGGACTAATAAACTAATATTATGTTGATTCCTACAGTAACCCTAGTACTACAAAAATTATAATGCGTTATAATTTTTGAGTACGGGGCGAGAATTGGTAATTCAAGCTTTACAGACTTTATAAACTTTTAACTTTAGACTTATATATGTTGATTCCTACTGTTATAGAAAAAACAAACTACGGAGAGCGAGCATACGATATATACTCTCGCCTACTTAAAGATAGAATTATATTTCTAGGTGGTCCTATTGATGACCATGTAGCAAATACTGTTATTGCACAGCTTCTTTTCCTAGAGAAAGAAGATCCAAAGAAAGACATTAATCTATATATCAATTCACCGGGTGGGTATATTCACTCTGGCCTTGCGATATACGACACAATGCAACACATCAAGCCAGATGTTTCCACGATTTGTGTTGGAATGGCCGCTTCTATGGGGTCATTCTTGCTTGCAGGGGGCGCAAAAGGAAAGCGTTATGCCCTACCCCTTTCAAAGATAATGATTCACCAGCCACTAGGCGGTGCAGAGGGACAAGCATCTGATATAGAAATATCTGCTCGAGAAATTTTGAAAACAAAAGATTTGCTCAATGAAATAATGGCAAAGAACACGGGCCAAAAGAAAGACAAGGTGGCAAATGATAGCGACCGAGACTACTACATGAATGCAGAAGAAGCAAAAAAGTACGGAATAGTGGATGGAGTGATGGTGAAGAATAAGAAATAGCTTTTGTTCTGAATTATGCCTGCCTGCCGTAGGCAGGAATTAAGAACCTGCCTACCGGCAGGCAGGTTACGAATTAAGAATAAAACGCCCGATCGTACTTGTACCATCGGGCGTCTGGGTTTTTTGTTACCGTATCCATCCTAAGCTCCTTTTGATGATCTTTTGGGGATACGACCCCCAAAACAGAGTTACCGAAGTCTGACTTCGGTAACTTAGAACTTCGATTAACCGATGTTAAACCTTGTTAGAACCCAGTTCTAACATTGTTAGAACTGGGTTCTAACAAAAGTAATAGAAAAGTCCCCGATCTTACAAAAGTGTAAAATCTGGGGACTTGCGGTGTTTTTGGAATGTGAACATCCCATGGGACAACGCCACCTCTATCAGACTAACGGGCTGATATACCGCCACACGGATTGTCCCGTGTAGATAGGCGATCAGAGCACGCTTTATTTCTCCACTATCTCGCGCACTCCACGAGTAAGGGTAATATCAAGTGTTGAATTAAGAGCCACTTCTGTAAAGAAGGGCATCAATTCCTCAGCACTCATCATTTCCCCTATTCGAACTCCCTCCATAAAGAGAGCTAGAAATGCATCGCCAACCTCCGGTCGATCAAGAATGTCTGCGGTTTTGATTAAGCTCTCTAGGAGTTCTCCAAAATCACATTCACTATAGTCCAGCTTTCCCTTTCCAAGCCTAAGCTCGTAGAAAAGCGGGATTCGATTAGCTTCTGTCGCAAGATCCCCAACCTCGTGGAAAGTGTCTTCCTTGTTTACTAGGGCAACATCTTCCACTTGATAGGTTTCTGAACTCAGCATGAGAAGGAGTTTGTGGTTTTTCACTTTGCTCACATTTTTGTTTTGTTTTCAAACTATCTGAGTATATAATATCACGCTGTTGACTTTATGTCAATTTACATGACTATTTTTGACTTAGTTATTTGTTAAAATATGTTTATACAGAGCCGTTATTTTTGACATAAACTTTGTGTTGTCAAAATTGTTGACTATTTTAATACTTTCATATATAATGGCTATATATGACAATACAAGAAGCAATTGAGTCCATAGGATTAAGCGAAAAAGAGGCGCGGGTATATTTGGCACTTCTTGAAATCGGCACAGGATCTGCTTATGGAATAGCAGTAAAATCAGGCCTTAAACGCCCTACTGCTTATGTAATACTTGAAGAACTCGCAAAAAAGGGAGTTGTTTCGCTTATTCCACGCTCATCAAAAAAGTTATACAGAGCAAAAAACCCAGAATATTTGTTTGAAGAAATGGAAGAACGATTTATTGAAGCAAAAAACAAGCTCCCAGAGATAAAAGCAAAAACACGAGAAGAAAGCTTCAAACCGCAGGTCTTATTCTTTGAAGGAGTAGGTGGTGTAAAAGAATCACTTAAATATGGACTAAAAGATGTACATGGTAAAACTATAAAAGGTTTTTATGCAAAAACTACGCCGGAAATTATGAAAAACTTTGACGGCTTCAAAGATTACAACAATTATCTAAAAGAAAATGATATTTCCATGGAAGGTGTCGCCCCAGAAGATGAGTCGCTTGTTGATTTTCGAAAAACAGACAAAGATTATGGAAGAACAATTAAAATTGTGTCTAAAAATAAGTATTCTTCAGACGTTTCAATTGAAGTCGGAGAAAATTGGGTAAAAATGAACGACTACCAGAACTTACAGGGTCTAATAATAGACAACCCCGCAATAGCAAAAACCATTCGTGAAATATTCGAAATGGTTTGGGAGAAAACGGAGTAAAAAGTATAATAAATACATGATCACAATCTCAAAACCAAAACAAGAAGATTCCGAGGACATATACAATCTTATAAAAGCCTCCTGGTATGCAACCTATGTAAATGAGGAAGTTGGTATAATAAAAGAAGACATTGATGCTATTTATAACACTGATCCTGCCCCAGGAATAAAAGCATTAATGAACAGAGCAAACAATCCAACAGAAAGAGATGTTTCATTTGTGGCAAAAGACGATACTAGAATTGTGGGATATATAAGACTCCGTGCACTTGATAATGAAATTGAACTATTGTCTTTATATATTAATCCTGATTCTTCTGGGCAAGGTATAGGAACACAGTTGTGGGAAAAGGCTCGCATTGGAGATTTTGTTGTTACAACAAGAATAACTGACGATTTGGCAGAAAAAATTGATAGGCTTTACAAAAATGTTAGCGAGGAGGACTTAGCAATCAAAAAACTCCAAGAAATATTTAAAAATCCTGGACCTCTCAGCGTCAAACTCGAAAACAATCCTAAGAAAGCACGTGCGTTACGCAAAAAACTCTCCAAGAATTTCTACATTCCCAAAGAGCTCATAGAAAAATACGATTTATTTTGAAAAACTACTATTTATATAAATTACTGTGTGTACCAAGATAAACAAAGTACGCAGTATTACTGCCTAGGGGTTGATAGATCGCACGTAAATTTCCAGTAATATCGATACTTCGATACCCTAGATACTTACCTTTCAGGGCGTGATTACGAAATACTTGATTAAAAGGATATTTTTCAAATAAAGCCATTCTCTCATTAAATTTTTCTCTATCATCAGAGGAAAGTTTCTTGTACTGCTTCTTAATTCTTGTATGAAAAGCAAGTATCATTTTTTATGAATTAAGCCAAGTCATTGCATCTTCCCAATTAGAAAAACTTGGAGAAATATCCTTACCTTTTTTATAATCTTCACTTGCTTTTAAAATAGCTTTACCAACTTCTGGCCTAAGCTCTCCTTCCGCTTCAAAAACGATTCTTTTTTCACGAACAAATCGTTTGAGTGACTCGTTAAGAACCAAAGATAAAGGAACCCCGAGCGCGCGGGCAACAGACTGCGCTTGTCTCTTCGTCACAGGGTCTGTCTTTATGTTTACAATAGCTGTTCTATTTTTTGTTTTTGTTATTTTACTCATATACCTAAAGTATATATATTAGTCATATAATGTCAATATCTAATCTAAAAGCCCGAGCGCTACGCAAAAAACTCTCCAAGAACTTCTACATTCCCAAAAAGCTCGTAGAAAAATATGATTTGTTTTAAGAAAAATTAAAGCTCCGGCTTTAATTTTTCGGAATATTGAATTAGGCTAAACCCGATGAAGTGTTACTTCATCGGGTCGCCCGACAAAAATCATTACTAATTTTTGTTTAGAGAATTAAGAATTAAGCTTGTCTGCCTTGGACAGGAATACAACAAAAAAACACCAGCCAAAGGCCGGCGTTTTTTTGTTGTAGCCGAGAGCGTCATCAAAGTGGTCAAAGTCCGACTTTGACCACTTTGATCTAAATTCCTCAAAACTTCATCTAAAATATCTGGTCTATATGTTCGAATATTTGGAAGTATCCTATCTTTCCCATATTTTTCTATTAGTTCAAGTGTATCTTTAACAGAATCCTCATCTAATGTTGGGAAAAAATTAAGCCTTTCTTTATAATTAATAATATTTAACTCCCCCTTATTCTCTAATTCTTCTAGATATTTTTTAAGATCTTGAATTTGTATTTCTTTTATCACTGGTACAGTCTTGTCAGAAACAAATTCTATCCTATCTAAGCTGTCATCTTGAAAAAACAGACTCTCATCAAGCGCATAAAGACTCCCACTTACATTAGAGTAATTTTTATCAAATATTCCATCAATTTTTTCTACATAATAAGCGACACCATCTTCCCCCAAACCCCAATCTGCGACAAGAGAACCGCCAGGTCTGTTTATAAAAATTACAGCAAAAGGCTCCCTGGTCGCATAAACATACTTTTTACCATGTCCCGCTTCTTTAGGTTTAAGCTCTTTTATACCGGATTCTTTTGTTCCATGATAAAGATATTGCATACAAAAATTATAGCAGAAGTGGCCAATGTCCGACTTTGACCAGAATTACCCCCTCAAGCGTTCTGAAACCAAAGAATCAAATTCTCGAATCGACTCACTAAATCCATTTGGATAATCTTCAATTAGCCAATTGCGCGCCTCAATAGGATAAACAATTATATATTTTAGCTCTGATATGTTGTACCAGTCTGGCTTATAGACATTGTCAGCTGTCATCTCGTCTTTCTCTTCCCCGTCACCAAGTTTTGGTTCACCACTTAAATATTTACATAAATAAAACAAATGCTCACTATATTCATCAGTAATTCTATATAACAATCTTTCTGCCCTTACAACAATAGAAGTTTCCTCTAAAACCTCTCTTTCTACCGCTTGATCCTCTGTCTCACCTTCTTCTACTCCACCGCCAGGAAATACATAATATTCTTTCCCTTTCACGTACCTATACATTAATAAAACCTTTTCATTATGTACCACTATTCCTATTGCGCGCTTTCTTCTCATACAAAAATTATATCAGAACTGGGTTTGACAATCCCCTTTTGCGCGTATAATCTGCAACCAGAAACCAAAACAAAGGTCTGACATGGAAAACAATAATAGTCGCATCGCCCAATTCTTGTTTGAAGTTGGCACAATGCGCAAAGTCGCAAGAATGCACAGACAAGTGCTTTTCACATATGACATGTCAGATAATATTGCAACGCACACATTTCGAGTCGCAATAATTGGATTTTTCCTTGCCAAACTCGCAGGCGCAGACTGGAAAACCGTTGTAATGATGTGTCTTCTCCACGACATGGGAGAGGCCCGTACCAATGATCACAATTGGGTTCATAAACGGTATGTCTCTGAAGACAGCGACAAAGTCCTTGATGAGCAACTTGGATCGTTACCATTCTCTGACCTCTTCGATATCGCCACAGAATATGAAAAGAGGGAAAGTCTTGAGGCGATTCTTGCAAAAGATGCCGATTCCCTAGATCAGCTACTTCTACTTCGAGAATATGCTTGGCAAGGTAATCGTGAAGCCCAAATTTGGCTAGACGGCAAAACCACGCCAAGACCTTACGCTCAGCTAGATCGGTTGAAAACTGATTGGGCTAAAGACCTTGGTCGAGCTATCTACGAGGAAAACCCATCAAGTTGGTGGGACAACCTACATACAAACGTGCGTCGAAGTTTTTAGCTCTACGTCAAAACCGGCAAATCCCTCTGGGATTTGCCGGTTTTTTGTTGGCTAAACGACAACTTACCACAGGGGCAACCCCCTGTGGTTAACTTCAAAACTTTGTTAGAACTGGGTTCTAACAAGACTAGAATTTATAAAAAATTGTACGTATAAAAAATACGGCTTATCTTATAGATTATAGGTAGTATCGTTTCTGAAAGAAATACTTTGAACAAAATTGCCATCTTTTGCGTATTTGAAAACAATTCTTACTTTCCCGACTCTTACCCTAAAGAGATTGTGTTTGCCTTTAAGTTTTTTAATATCAAATTTAGAAAAATCACCACCAAGAATTACATTAATAGTTTTTTCTATCTCATATCTAGTCTTCTTATCTAGTTTGGAAAGAAATTTATCAAGTTTATTCATCCAGCTCGTGATTATTTTAATTACTAATAATCTCTTTATGCATTACCAACAAAGACTAGTTGGTTTTATTTGTTCTAAGTCTCTTTAAGCTAGATAGAATATCCTCAGCTAGAACACCTTCTCCATTGAGTTCTCTAAAATCAATAACTGTTTCCCAAGAACCTTCATCTCCCCATTCATCAACCGGCGTAATTTTAAATATAGGCTTGGAACGGCGAAAAACAGTAAAAGACTTGCCCTTTCTTATTTGTTCAACATATTTTTCTGTATTTTCTCGTAGCTCTTTAAGGCCAACTATTTGTTGTTTATTCATCATATATAAAGATTATCTTAAGATAATCTTTATGTCAATGTTCTAAAT
>Ga0210050_1003628_pt1 | contig 13497 bp, 15 predicted proteins | sample CryGey132114_all_FD_185463 | JGI IMG/M metagenome (GOLD analysis project Ga0210050, IMG submission 185463) | Groundwater microbial communities from aquifer - Crystal Geyser CG22_combo_CG10-13_8/21/14_all (SPAdes) (version 2) | ecosystem: Environmental > Aquatic > Deep subsurface > Groundwater ...
ATGAAATATTGTAAAGATTGTGAACCAGCGCAGGAAATACATTGGGTAGCTTATTTTTCTGTTGTAATGGGTTATATAGGTGAACCATTTTTCAATTTTATGGAAAAGCTTTTCAAAAGTACCGCCGAAGCTATATCATACAAAACTTCCATCCCTTTTATGAAACTAATGGTTTTTTTAAGGCTCGGATATTTTTCTAATAAACCAGACAAAAAAGATAGCTTACGCACAAAATGTTTTTGGGACGAAGCTATCAGACGTGGAATAAAAATGACTGAATTTCATATGGGTCCGATAAAAGATGCCTTCATTGCAGAATACAAAAATAAAATAATAACTTTCGATGGACTACCTCGTCCTGAATATTTAGAATCTGATTCAATAGACTGGATGGATAATAAAGGAATAATGAAAATAAAATTCTTAAAAGAAGATCTTCCTGTAGCGAAAGGTGGCACAGCTTTCACAAAAAGAAAAGCACTAAAAATTTTTAATGAAATAACAAAACCAGTTATTACAAAACCAAATTTAGGTTCACGTTCACGTCATACACTTATACATATTGATACTCCTGAAAAATTAATTTATGGATTTAAAAAAGCAAAGAAACTTTCTCCCTTAGTTGTAATAGAAGAAGAATTACAAGGATATCTATTTCGATGTGCTTTAGTTGGAGGAAAATTTGTAGGTGCAGTCAAACGTGATCAACCAGAAGTCACTGGTGATGGAATACACACATTACAAGAATTAATGGATAAAGAAAATGAAAGACCAGAAAGAGCTGGACCAATCTTTCATAAAATCGTCATTGATCCTGATGCAGAAACAGAATTAAAACGTGAAGGAATAAAAATGGAAGATATTCCAGAAAAAGGAAAACTAATCACTTTTTCACAAAAAACAAGTCGTGGTATTGGTGGATCAACTACAGAAGTAACAGAAATAGTACATCCAGAAAATATTAAAATGCTAGAAAAATTAGGAGCTTATTTGAAAGATCCATTAGTAGGTGTAGATTTAATAATAGAAAAAATAGAAGAGCCATGGTACACGGAACAGCATTGTGGAATAATTGAATGTAATTCTTTACCGTTTATTGACCTGCATCACTACCCTCTTTTTGGTAAACCAAATAATGTAGCAGGAAAACTATGGGATTTAGTGATGCCAGAAACTAAAATGGATTAACCCCATAAATACATTTATACTTAAATTTCTTTATCTAAAAATAATATACAAGAAATTTCGTATTTTTTACAATATAATATAAATATGATATTATCTAAAAAAAAAGGTTTCACATTAATTGAATTATTGGTTGTTGTCGCTATCATTGGTATCTTAGCATCAATTGTTTTAATATCATTAAATAATGCAAGAAGTAAAGCTAGGAATGCTAAAAGGAACTCAGATATCGAACAAATAATAATAGTTTTAAATTTAGATTTTGATAATCGACCAATCCCAAATAGACAATGGTATTGCATAAGTCAAACTTGTAGCGGTGGATTCAAAAACCAACCTCGACATTCACAAATTGATGCTTACTTAAAACAATATATTCCTAATATTATAGACCCAGAAGATAATAAAAGAGGTTACGGAGGTTATGTTTATGCAAAAACAGGACCTTGGCCATCTAGTCCTTACGATGGAACATTTTTTGAATATGGTGTTTATTTAAACTATATTTTAGAACCGACAACATTAACTTCCATATCATGTGGAAAAGGTAAAATTTTTAAAGTAACTTCAAATTATATTCAGTGTTTATTTAAAGTTGATTAACAAATAATATTTATTATCTATATTTTATAATTTCTCAAAAAATTTATCTTTAAATTACATAAATAGGTCTTGCCTGTTGATTTATTTCTTTTCCTCCATTACAATTTCTGATTCAGGATTATATGCATTTGGATCCATTACTAAATGTGAAATATATTTTTTTTGAACTACAAAACTACCTAAAAATTTCAAAAAATCTTCCTTTTTATCTACCTCCCCTTTTTCTTCTAAATGTTCTATTGGATGTGCCTCAGGAGTAAATTCAAAATGCCCACGAATCTCTCCGTCTTTAAAAACACGTAAATGATATTGATCTTGAAAATCTGTCAATTTCCTCCAACTTAAAACCTGACCATTGTCTGTCCATGCGACAAAATGATTACCAAAACCCCAATTAGAATGTAAATGTAACTTAAGTTCTTCTAATGTCTTTCCTTTGGCTAACCAACCAATGTGATATCTTTGTCTTTGTACTTGATGGTAGATAATACCATATTTTAAGAGAAATTTTTGAACAGGTATAAAAAACATATATATAAAATGCCAAAATTTTAATTTAATTTTATCAAAAAAAGTCATATATTTACTATACCACATATTCTAAATTGACAGAATGAATAAAAAACCTATAATTAACTAATGGAAACAGAAACAAAAAATGAATTACCCACCCAAAATGAGACTCATTCGGGTGGAAATAAATTATCAATCCCAATGGCAATTATCGTGGCTGGAATATTAGTCGCCGGAGCAGTATATTTCTCTTCCGTTAAACCAAAAGAGGCAATACAAAATCAACAACCAGAATCAGCAGATTCTAAATTAGAAAATGTACGAGCTATAAGTGAGACAGACCATATCCGTGGAAATATTAATGCACCCACAAAAATAGTAGAATATTCAGATACCGAATGCCCTTTCTGTAAACAATTTCATCTCACTATGAAACAAGTAATGGAAGAATATGGAAAAGATAATAAAGTAGTATGGATTTATCGTCACTCCCCTATAGACCAACTCCACCCAAGAGCAAGGAAAGAGGCTGAGGCGACTGAGTGTGCAAATGAATTAGGTGGCAATGATAAATTCTGGGAATACCTAGACCGTGTTTACGAAATAACACCTACAAACAATGGCCTTGATCCAAAAGAACTTCCAAAAATTGCTGAATATGTCGGCCTTAATGTTGCTGACTTTAATGCATGTTTAGATAGTGGTAAATATGCACAACGTATTGAAGAAGATCTACAAAATGCAAGTGCAACTGGTGGCGGTGGTACTCCATGGAGTATAGTAATCGCAAAAGATGGTAAAAAATATCCAATAAATGGTGCCTTACCTTATGAGAACGTAAAACAACTTATTGACTTTACTCTTAAATAAAAATTATTTATCCCGTACGAAAAAATATAATTTGATTATTAAAATAAAAAATTCTTTCAAAAAAAATAATGATTGAATTTTGTATGGGATGGAATCTATATTCAATATTGATTTACCGATATTAGTCAAGACTATCGGTTACCTTGGTATTTTTTTTATTATATTCGCTGAATCTGGATTATTTTTGGGGTTTTTCTTGCCAGGAGATTCATTATTATTTACAGCTGGTCTATTAGCGTCTCAAGGCTATTTCAATATAACTTTATTAATCCTTCTCACCACTTTCGGCGCTATTTTGGGTGATCAAATAGGTTATTTATTTGGTAAAAAAGTCGGACCAAAAATTTTTACTCGTGATGATTCATTTTACTTCAAGAAAAAATATATAAATGATGCGGAAAATTTTTATCAAAAATATGGTAAAAAAACTATAATCATCGCCCGTTTTGTCCCTATTATCCGCACTTTTGTTCCTATTTTAGCTGGCGTAGGTAATATGCATTATAGAACTTTTATCACCTATAATATTATTGGCGGATTATTATGGGGTTTAGGTATCCCCTTACTTGGGTATTTCTTAGGCCAACAAATTCCAGATATTGATGCTTATTTATTACCTATCATATTAGTTATAATACTCATTTCTATTCTGCCTACAGGATTTTCATATATCTATAATAAATTAAAAACATAGAAAATAAAAATTTTAAGAGTCGTGGGTTCCCTGTCCTCACGGTCTCCGAGGGCGAAAACTCAAAAATTTTTATTTTCTATGTTTTTAATTTTGATTTTTTTATTTTAGTTTATATATGCTAAAATATAGATATGTATGAATCAATAAAGAATTTCAATAAGCAATTTTTATACGAACCTGAAATTAAAAACATAGAAAATTTAGATAAGAAATCTGAATTTGTCGTTGTTGGAATGGGTGGCTCTGCACTTGCACCCCTATTACTCAGAACATGGAAACCTGATTTAGATATTTTAATTCATCGTGATTATGGCTTACCTCATATTTCTGAAGAAAAATTAAAAAATAAAACAATAATATTAAGTTCATATTCTGGAAATACAGAAGAAGTACTAAACTCATTTTTAAAAGCGAAAGAAAAAGGTTTAAATATGGTTGCAATTTCTATTGGAGGTGAATTATTAAAACTAGCTAAAGAAAATAATGTACCTTATATAGAATTACCAAATACAGGAATACAACCACGCATGGCACTTGGCTTATCCTTAAAAGCATTTCTAAAAATCTTAGGTGAATATAAAGAATTATTCAATCTAAGCAAATTATCAGAAATTCTAAATCCAAGTGATTATGAAAGTGAAGGAAAGATTTTAGCTCAAAAAATAAAAAGTCATATACCTGTGATATATGCTTCAAATCATAATCTATCTCTAATATATATCTGGAAAATAAAATTAAATGAAACTGGAAAAATTCCAGCTTTCTATAATGTTCTACCAGAATTAAATCACAATGAAATGACAAGTTTTGACATTCAAGATTCTACAAGAGAATTGGGCGATAAATTTTATTTCCTTATATTAAAAGACTCAAAAGATAACCCAAAAATATTAAAAAGGATGGATGTTTTAGGAAAACTTTATAAAGATAGAAAGTTAAATGTTGAGGTTATAAATGTTAAAGGAGATGACTTATGGCAAAAAGTTTTCTCATCTTTGCTTTTGGCTGATTGGACTGCTTACTATACAGCGTTAGAATATGGACTAGACCCAGAACAAGTTCCTATGGTTGAAGAACTTAAAAAACTAATTTTGGAATAAAAAATCTTTGCGGTGTATGTTGGACAAAGTTCGAAACTATTTCGAGCTAAATCCAAATGATTAAAGCTAATGTGCACGCTCGACGTTTTTCTTAATTTTAATATTTCCACTACGCTCGGCTAATGTGCTAATTCAAATGGACTCAGAAAATGGAAACAAATATTTTGGGGATTAGTTTTCCATTTTCCTCGGCTGTATCTTTTGGCGAGATTCCGAATTCTGCCCGCAGGAGAAATCTTAAATCAAAATTCAAAACATTGTCTCGGGCATTATACCATTTTTCTATTTTAGTGGTTACGCAAAGTTTTTTGACATCACCCCTCGGCATCCGCCTCGGGCATTTCCGCTAGGGCTACGAGTGCCTAGATTGCAGGAGCGGGCAAGCGAATAGTTGAACGGCTCAAATACCGGGGAAATGAGCCGTTCACTAGATTGCCCGCAACTTCTTGGGGAGAGGAAGTTTCCTCTCCCCGGGTCGGGCTCTGCTGGATTACCAGCAGTCTGCCCTCGCCATCCCCACTCTACTTTATTCATATCCGTGTTTGTTGTGTATGGCTTTCGCCTTTAGATTTTAGTATTGCACAAGCTGGGCGGCACTCGTCCTTTAGTCATGGACACCCTAGCGGAAATGCCCGAGGCGGGAAATGCATGTGCTTGACCCACCCTCCCGTTCGCGCACAAAACCGCCGTGAGGAAAAAAGGAGACGGCGGGCTCCCTTATTTATAGATCATCTTTCAGCTCAACCGCTTCTTCTTCGTCCAATCCTTCTGTGTCCATAATTTCTTTTACATGTTCAGCTTCATCTTGATCTAATCCATGATTTTCCATAAGTTCCAAAATTTCTTCGTCAACTTCTTCTGAATCTTCTTTTTTAAATTCCTCGTCCATTTTATATTTTAGAATAAAAAACCGAATGCCCAGTTTTTCCGGTTTGCTTAATTTTATTTTCCTTTTCTAATTGTGAGAGATATCTTGTAGCAGTTGCATCCGAAACGTGTAAAAACTTTTCGACTTCATCGTTTGTGATTTTAGATTTAGTGGAAAACAAATTCATAATCCGATCCAACTTTTTTCTTTTTCTAAACTGAATTGCAGATTTAGCTTTATTAAGAAGTTCAAGAACTCGGTTTCGGGAAGTTGGAATTACCGGCAGAGGCGTTGCCTCCGCCTTGGTTTGTGTTAACGGCTCACTCTCAGACTTCAACGGCTCATTTCCTGCCATTTGAGCCGTTCGGGTTTCAGAAGTTTGCGTAGGTTCAGAAATTCCTTTAGCTTTTCCGCCTTCGGCGGGTAATTCTTCGGGTTTTGCTTGTTCAGGGCTAGGGGTGGAAGTAGGCTCATTTTGGGGGTTATCATTATTGAGGGAAACCGGTATATCTGCATTTTTAGGGGATTCTGAGGCTTCAGGGTGCATATCGGCACTAACGGAAACAGAGGTAATTTCGGGTACTGGCCCTATGGGCTCTTGGGGGCTTGGTAGAATAGAGTTTTTCTCAGAATCTTGATTTTGAATTGTGTTTTGGTTGTCGGGAGGCATAAATAGATTATACCAAAATTTTGATTGAAAAATAAATAAAAAAGTGAGATGATTGAGTTATGAAAATTAAGGATTTTGATAAAGTTGATTTACCACGCGAAAAACTTGCGAAATACGGCTCAGGTAAATTAAAAGACCACGAACTTCTCGCAATTCTTCTCGGTTCTGGAATAAAAGGGTTGAATGTTCTTGAACTTTCTAAAAAAATTCTAAAAGTCGTTGAAAAAATTGGAATAAAAAATATAACACTAAAAGATTTATTAAAAATAAAAGGACTTGGTAATGCTAAAGCTTCGCAAGTGTTCGCATTGTTTGAATTAGGGAAAAGATTAAATTCTGATAATAAAACAGAAATTCTATCAGCTAAAGATGTTTGGAAATTATGCTCTGACATATGTGAATCAAAGAAAGAACATTTTCTCGCGTTTTATTTAGATACACAAAATAGATTAATTGAAAGACAAATCATTTCAATCGGTACACTTAACTCAAGTCTTGTTCATCCAAGAGAAGTTTTTGAACCAGCAATTGCTCTCCATTCAGCAAGCATAATAATTGCTCATAATCATCCGTCTCAAGATCTAAATCCGTCTACCGAAGATAAGAAAATCACCGAACGGCTCATTGAAGCAGGAAAAATTTTAGGAATTGAAATTACCGACCATGTTATTTTAAGTAAATCGAGCTATCTAAGTTTTCAAAAGGAACACCTCCTCTAAAACCCTATATATAGAGCAAAAAGTTATCCACAGGCTAGGGACTTGCTTTTTTAGTTTAAATGCAGTATAGTTGCTGTATGTATATGAAAATATCAAATTTTGCAGAGGTAATAAATGGCTATACCTTTAGAGGAGCCATAGAAACTGTTAAAACTAGGGATATTCTTGTATTACAGGCAAAAGATATAACCCAAGGGGAAAATATCACAGAAGCAGAAAAGTTAACCCCTATTTCGTTTAAGGGCACTCGCACAGCTTCCTTTCTTCAGAAAGATGATGTTCTTATCGTTTCTCGTGGTATGGGTGTTGGCTCATTTCGTTCTGCCATTTTCAATTTAGATGTTTCTAATATTATAGCTTCATCATCACTTTTAATTTTGAGAATAAAGAAAAAAGAAGTACTACCAGAATATATATCGCTCTATTTTAATTCAACAGAGGGGCAGAATAAAATTTTAGAAACAGTAGCAGGCTCATACATACGAGCAATATCACGGAAAAAGTTTGAAGAAGAAATAAAAATACCAATACCCCCACTAGAAACACAACACTCTTTAATCAAACTAAACCAAAATATCAAACAGCAAGAGAAAATATATGATAGGAAAAAAGAACTCAAACAAGAAATTATAAACGCAACTATTACAAACTTAATTAAAAAATAACATGACACAAAAAAAATACACACAAGAAGACCTCAATAGAATTCTCTGGCAAGCGGCGGACTCCTCTCGCACTCAAGTTGATGCGGGAATCTACAAAGATTATGTTCTTTCTATGCTCTTTTTTAAATACTTGAGCGATCTGTCAAAGAAAAGACACGAAGAATACAAAAAGCGTTTTGGGGGTGATGAAAAGCGCATTGAGGAGAAAATGAAACTTGACCGATTTTTTCTTCCGAAAAAATCTTCCTTTGATTACATCTATTCTGTTTTAGAGCAAGACAATGTTGGTGAAGAAATAAATAAAGCCCTTGAGCGAATAGAAGATGCAAACAAAGAAAAGCTTGAGGGTGTCTTTAGTGTAGATTTCAATTCTGAATCAACTCTTGGAAAACTTAACGAAAGAAACAAAATGCTTCGTCATTTAATTCACGATTTCGCAGGTATGGATTTATCAGATACTGGCGATGATATTATTGGAAATTCTTATATGTACATGATTGAACGCTTTGGTGCTGATGCAGGGAAAAAAGCGGGGGAATTTTTCACAGTAAGAAATGTTGCTCATCTTGTTGCAAAGCTTGCTGAGCCAAAGCCGGGTGCTCGTATATGTGACCCTTGTTGCGGTTCAGGCGGGCTACTTTTGCTCGCTGGTGAAGAGGTAGAAAAACAAGGTTCAACAAATTACGCACTTTATGGACAAGAATCAACAGGCTCTACATATCAGCTTGCTCGGATGAATATGTTTCTTCATGGGAAAGATTCTGCTCGTCTTGAATGGGGAGATACTCTCAATAATCCTCTTCTTGTAGAAAACGACCATTTAATGAAATTTGATAATATCGTGGCGAACCCCCCCTTTTCTCTTAAGAAATGGGGAGCAGAACATACTGAGGCTGATAAATATAAAAGATTTTGGCGTGGAGTTCCTCCAAAAGATAAAGGTGATTTTGCATTCATTACTCATATGGTAGAAACCGCCAAACCAAAGACGGGTCGCATAGCTGTGATAGTTCCACACGGTGTGCTTTTCCGCAGTGGAGCAGAAGGAAAAATTCGTGAGCAATTAATTGAAGAAAATATTATTGATGCAGTGATTGGGCTTCCAGCTGGATTATTCCAGACAACAGGAATTCCTGTTGCTGTTCTCGTGATAGATAGATCAAGAGAAAAAGGTGGAGCAAATGAAAAGAAAAAAGATATTTTTTTTATTGAAGCGTCAAAAGAATTTAAACCAGTAAAAGCACAAAACGTTCTTGAGGAAAAGAATATTGAGAAAATTTATGATACCTACAAGAAACGCAAAGATATAGAAAAATTTGCTCGCAGTGTAGAATTCAAAGAATTAGAAGATAATGATTTCAATCTAAACATCACTCGCTATGTAGATACTTTTGTAGAAGAAGAACCTGTTGATATAAAAGCAAACTTGAAAGAACTTGCTGAGTTAGAACCACAACTTCAAAAACTTGAAAAGCAAATGGCCGAATATTTAAAAGAATTAGGAGTTAAATAAAATATGAAAACATCAATTTTTGAAGAATTAAAAAAAATAAATAAATATGGTAAAGAATACTGGAGTGCTCGAGAACTTGGGAAAGTTTTAGAATATTCAGAATACAGATTTTTTATTCCAGTGATAGAAAAGGCAAAAATGGCCTGTGAAAACAGTGGTTTTCCCTCAGATGACCATTTCGAGGATGTACACGATATGGTTTCTATTGGGTCTGGTGCTGAACGCCAAATTTCTGATACAAATATGTCTAGATATGCCTGTTATCTAGCTGTGCAAAGTGCTGATTCATCAAAAGTAATCGTAGGAAAGGCAAAATCATATTTTGCTATCCAAACTCGCCGACAAGAGAATCAAGACCAACTTGAAGACGATAGTAAACGAGTTATGCTTCGTGAGGAAATGACAGAACATAATAAAAAACTTATGAGTGCGGCAAAATCTGCAGGAGTTTTTAATTATGCTAATTTTCAAGACGCTGGTTATATGGGGCTTTATGGCGGACTTCGTCAAAAAGATATCCATATTCGTAAAAAACTAAATGAAAAACAAAGTATTTTAGACCATATGGGAAGTGAAGAATTAGCTGCAAATTTATTTCGAGCCACTCAAACTAAAGCAAAACTTAGTCGTGAAAATATTCATGGACAGGGATTAGCAAGTACCGCACATCAAGAAGTTGGGGCAAAAGTCCGAAAAACCATTATTGAATTAGGTGGTACAATGCCTGAAAATTTACCGACCGAGGAAAGTATTAGAGAACCGAAGAAAAGATTGAAGACAGTAAATAAAAAATTATTAAAAGATAAAAAGAAATAAATCTATGGAAAACAACCCAAACAAAAATAGAGAATTATTTCAAAACTTTGCTAAAGATCTTATTGAAGCTAGATCAAAGTCAGATAAAGAGCTCAGAGATAGGAAAATTCAAGTAGAAGATCAGCGGAGGGATTTATTCAAATTTCTTATTGTCTTAATAATGGCAATTATAGGTTCATCTTATTTCTTAAAAATTTCTCATTCCAACGCATTATATTTTTCGGGAATTATTCTGCTTGTCTTTGTTGTGATTTTAATTGTTTTATATTTAAGAGAATCAATAGATAGGGAAGGAAATGATATGCAAAAATTGATATTTGAATTTAATGTCGGATACCATCAACAATTTGATTTAATTATGGAATATATCAATGGAAATAAATTTTCTAATGAGAATGTTATGGAATATTCTAAACAATATCAAGAATTACCTTTTATTAAACAGCTTAAAGAAAATATAGAAATTGAAAAACACCCAAATAAAAACTTACCCATGGAATATTTTGGGGAATTAATTAATTTTCTGTTTCTTTCCGGTTTATTTTTAATGCTTAGTTCTATAAGACCAGATTATATAAATTGGGTTGTTATCGTTTTAGGTGAAATATTACTGTTTCTTTTTTCTTCTGGAAATACTGCCAAATATATTTCTAACTTATTTTCAAAAATTACAGATTACTTGGTTAAAAAAATATTATATAAAAAAGTCGAGATTAAAAGAATTAGGAATTAAGAATTACAAAGGTCGAATTATTAATTTAGTTAAAAAAGTATATTTTATGACAAAACAAGCATGTTTGAATGAAGCAATAGAAATTACAAAAGAATGGTGTCGCGGAGGAGTAGCAGGAAGTCCATCAGGGATTTTAGAAGATGTTTATGAAAAAATTCTAGAATTAGCAAAAAATATAGAAGAATAATTATTTCTGGATTTACTTTTCTGCTTTATTGTGAGCAGAAAGGTAAGGATAGAAAAGGTTAATGGGAGTCGAATTTTAAAAGAATTAGGGATTAAATAAATATATGAAAAAGTTAGGAGAAAAATGGTCTATGTTTTGGAACATCGCCCTTGGGCCAGGTTCTGCTGTGTTTACTTTATTGACAATAAGTAGTTTGATTATTGCCTATGTTTTTAAAGATAACACTTTATTTTCAACACTACTTTCAATTCTCGGAAGTTTTTTTGCAGGATTTGCCGGAAATTTTATAAAAGATGACTATGAAAAAGTTTTGGGTCAGAATATTCTTGAGAAAAAAGGAAGATCAGCAGTTAGAACTTTAGAGTCAGTAAGTCGCCAGGTTAAGAGAATATGCTCTTATATTAAAGAGTCATTAGAAAGTGGTAAAAAACCAAACAACCAATTTTTAATTGAGCTAAATCGACATGTTTTTTCGATTGAAGATTACATTTCTTCGAGTGTTGAAGATTGGGTTGACGTTATCCCTGAGCTTGCTAAAACGTTAGAAGAATTAAGAAAAATAAATAAACTCTCTTTTGAGATTGAGGAGCTTAAAAAGCGAGAAAAAGAACACCAGAAAAATGAAAAAGATGGAGAGAAAACACAGAACGAACTTAGGAAAATTATAGAGGAAAAAGAAGATAAATTGAGAGAATTAAGACAGCGAAGAAATGTTGTAAACTTGGGAGCTCAATTTTCTCCATCTGGGTATGGACTTGGTGGTACAATATGTGAAAATTGTGGTAACTTTATAGATTTTTCTTCTCCCGTCTTGAGATTAGATTCTAAAAAGTGCGAAAATTGTCAAGGTCCTGGTTTGTATAGCTCTGTAGCTTCTTTAAAATTATAAATGAAAACTAACCAACTACAAAAAAATATTTCAAAAGAATGGCGAGAAATTCCCGTTGGTGATATTTTTTCATTCATAAAAACATATGCTATTTCACGAGAAAATTTATCTACTGGGATAGTGTCTACTAATGATATTGGCAATATACATTATGGTGATATCCATTCTACTTATACTTCAACTAATATAGATTTATCTAAAACGGAAATTCCTTTAATAAAAGATAAAAATTTTAAATTTAAGAAAGAAGAATTATTAAAAGATGGAGATATTATAATGGCAGATGCCTCAGAAGATTATTCAGGAGTAAGCGTAACAATATCTGTTTATGGCATAGGTAATAAAAAAGTAGTTGGTGGGTTGCACACTTACGTTTTAAGAGATGAAAAAGGTATAACTGATGAATATTATCGTCAATATATATTTCGTAACCCAAAAATAAGAAATAAACTCCAAAAAATTGCTAACGGTGTTTCTGTTTATGGAGTATCAAAGACAACGCTTGCCAAAGTTTTTTTGCCTATACCTTCTTTATTAGAACAAAATCGGATTGTTTCTGTGCTTGAAACTTGGGATAAAAATATAGAAAATTTAAATAAAAAAATTGAAATCAAAAAGCAAATTAAAAAAGGTTTGATGCAGGATTTACTGACTGGCAAAAAGCGGTTGAGTGGATTTAAGGATAAGTGGAAGAAAGTAAAATTAGGAGGTTTAGAAGATTTAAAAATAATTAAATTAGGGAGAGGAGAGGTTATTTCAAAAACAGATATAAAAAATTTTCCAGGGGAAAATCCAATTTATTCTTCTTCTGTTCACAATAATGCTTTGTTCGGTAAATATTCAAAATATATGTTTGATGAAGAATTAATTAGTTGGTCAGTCGATGGAGGCGGGCATTTTTTCCACAGACCTAAACATAAGTTTTCAATAACTAATGTTTCTGGTTTTATGAGGGTAGATACGAATATATTTAATTACATATTTTTAGCATCTCAATTACAATTACTTCATTCAAAAAAATATTTTGACTACCAATTTAAGGCACACCCAAGTGTAATAAGAGAAGAATATTATATATCTTATCCAAACATCAAAGAGCAAAATGCAATTGCAAATATTTTAACTACGGCTGACAAAGAAATTACAGAATTAGAAAAGAAATTATCAATTATTAAAAATCAGAAGAAGTTTTTATTAAACAATTTAATCACTGGGGCGATTCGAACTCCGGAAAATTTATCAGTTAAATCATAAATATATGTTAGAAAAAGTAAATTTTGATGAAGCAAAACAATCTCAGCTCCCATTCATAGAGTTGTTGTTAAATATGAGCTACAAGTACATTTCAACAGATGAGGCACTGCGACAGCGTGGTGGGGATACTACGAACTTTATACTTTCCGATATCGCTGTGAAAAAATTGATGGAAATAAACGGCTACGAGGTTGATGATGTTAAGTATAAATTTAGTG
>Ga0210050_1003632_pt1 | contig 13489 bp, 12 predicted proteins | sample CryGey132114_all_FD_185463 | JGI IMG/M metagenome (GOLD analysis project Ga0210050, IMG submission 185463) | Groundwater microbial communities from aquifer - Crystal Geyser CG22_combo_CG10-13_8/21/14_all (SPAdes) (version 2) | ecosystem: Environmental > Aquatic > Deep subsurface > Groundwater ...
GCAGCCAATACACCCATCAACAAAGCGTAAATTTGAGCCCGGGATATCTGCTGGTGGCAAAGGTTAATTAATGCAACTAACAGTATTGCGCCACCGATCCGGTAACCCGGCACATCGTAGAAATCAAGGGTAAAAAAAGTCCAGATCACGGAAAACAATGCATAAACAGCTAGCCAGATCAGCCAAGAGAGGTTTATTTGCTGCTCATTGGTGCCCCGTGGGTTACGGGGGGTTGCTCCGCAGAGACTTGGGCGCTTTATGTTCATTCTATTAAACCTCTGCAGATATACCCGTGCCACCTGAAAATACGGGATTTCCAGGTGGCACGGGTATATCAATACATATCATCTTTGTTGCTTCTGAGAAACTACCAAGGCAGGCTTTTTTTGCTGATGCTTTTGATGCTGAGTACCAAGAAGGTCGCAAACACCAAATAAGTCCCGAGGGTGAGTTCTGGCATGGTAAATCCCAACATTTTCCAGCTGACTTCAGCGCATTCACCGCTTCCTTTGAAAATTTTACTTAGGGCATCACCCAATGGGAAATTTTCAATCATGTAGTTTAAACCGGGGCCACAGGTGGGCACCTTATCTTTAGGGAGGTGTTGCAACCAAACATGTCTTCCCGCAACCACAATACCAGCGATGGTTGGTATTAGGGTTAAATAATTATATATTTTTTGACCCAATGCTTTGGGGTTATGTATGGCTGCGACGAGAAAGAGTATCCCCATGCCCATAAAGGCGAGTCTTTGAAAGATACACAAGGGACAGGGTTCAAGACCTTTAACGAATTGAAAATAGAAGGCTGAGATAATCAGTTCATGACAAACAAAAAATAGCATAAAGCGACTGGTTCTGAATGATAAATTCATAAATATTCCTCAAAAAAACATTCAGGCATAAAAAAGCCCCACATTGTGAGGCTTATAAAAGTATTTCTATTGCAGGCTCATTTCCTATGAGCTTCTAGTATTTGCTAGCGCAGTAGTTTTATACCAATTTTAGACTCAATGTGCAAGCATAAAAAATAGTTTTTTTAATGCCTGAAATTAGAAAAACTAATGATAAACAAGATTCCCCCATCCATTTTAAATAAAAACCTTGTTTATCAATGAGATGAAAAACTATTTCTTGAGTAATGCTGCATTTAATGCATCAGCAAATGCTGAGTTTTGAACGCATTTACTCCTCTGACCAGATTCTTTATGGGATTTTATCTGGGGAGAGTGCTTATTTAGTTGTTTTTTAGTGACTTCTGCTTGAGCTGATTTGGCGGTGTTTTGTATAAAGGCAGTTTCAGCATTGTCTGAACGCATGGTTAAACTAATGCGTTTTCTCTGTGCATCTACCTCAACAACGCGAACCTGAACAACATCACCCGCTTTCACCACATCATGGGGATTTGCAACAAAGCGATCGGCTAATAATGAAATATGAACCAATCCATCCTGATGCACCCCAATATCGACAAAGGCGCCAAAGTTGGTGACATTGGTAATAACGCCTTCCAATTTCATTCCTGGTTTGAGATCTTTGACATCTTCAACACCCTCTTTAAAAGAGGCTGTTTTAAAGGCAGGACGGGGATCTCGTCCTGGTTTTTCAAGTTCAGCGATAATGTCTTTGACGGTTGGCAAACCAAATTGCTCATTCACATACTGTTCTGCTTTTAAAGACTTGAGTATTTGGCTATTACCTATCAGCTGTTTAACTTCAACAGCTTCTTTCACAAGAATTTTCTCAACCAAAGGATAGGCTTCAGGATGAACGGATGAGCCATCTAAAGGATTCTCTCCTTCTACTATCCTTAAAAAACCTGCCGCTTGTTCATAGGCTTTGGGGCCTAAGCGCGGAACTGAAAGTAAGTTGGCTCTATTGGTGAAACGCCCATTAGTATCGCGGTAGTTCACAATATTGTTGGCCAGGGATTTATTCAGGCCAGATACATGACTTAGCAGCTGGCTAGAGGCCGTATTAAGATCAACTCCGACAGCATTCACACAATCCTCAACCACAGCTTCCAACGAGCGGGCTAGACGAATTTGACTGACATCGTGTTGGTATTGCCCCACGCCAATGGATTTTGGGTCAATTTTAACCAGTTCTGCCAAGGGATCTTGTAATCTTCTCGCTATAGAAACAGCTCCGCGATAGGTGACATCCAAATCAGGGAATTCTTTAGCGGCTAATTCACTGGCAGAATAAACAGATGCTCCAGCTTCGCTGACTACCATTTTGTCAATTTTCATGGCGGTTAAGGATTTAAGTACCTCTTTCACCAGATTGTCAGTTTCACGAGAAGCGGTACCATTGCCGATACTGACTAAGTTCACTTGATGTTCCTGACATAATTGTTTTAGTTTTGCGATGGATGCATCCCACTGGTTTTGGGGGGCATGTGGAAAAATGGTACAAAAATGTAATAACTTGCCTGTATCGTCAACCACAACCGCTTTCACGCCAGTTCTTAAGCCTGGATCTAACCCTAGGGTAACTTTACGACCAGCGGGAGCTGCCATCAGGAGATCATTTAGATTTCTGGCAAAAACCTTAATGGCTTCACCTTCAGCCAATTCGCGTAACTGCCCAAATAACTCGGACTCCATATGAAGTTGCAGCTTGATTTTCCACGTCCATTTGACTACCTGATCAAGCCAGCTATCTGCTGGACGTTGTTGGTTTTGAATGGAGAATTGGTCGGCGATGATCCCTAAACAAGGGGAGGGCAAAGCTTCATCTTCAAGTTCCGAGAGAGAGGAAACCATCGAGAGTTGGAGTATGCCTTCATTGCGACCTCTAAATAAAGCCAATGCACGATGAGAAGGGATTTTGTTTAGGGCCTCATGAAACTCAAAATAATCAGAAAATTTTTCACCAGTTTTCTGCTGCCCATCGATAACGGATGATTTGATTTGGGCTTGAGACCATAAATAATCACGAAGATGACCCAATAATTGAGCATTTTCAGCAAAGCGTTCCATCAAAATATAGCGGGCACCCTCCAGCGCATCTTTTGTCGTGTCAATTTTATGTTCTGTATTGAGGAAATGAGCGGCTTCCAGCTCAGGATCAAGATCGGGATTTTGATATAAGGCATCTGCTAAAGGTTCTAATCCTGCTGTGATAGCCAGTTGTCCTTTAGTGATTCTTTTGGGTTTGTAAGGAAGGTAGAGATCTTCGAGTTCAGTTTTTGTGGTTGCGCCCATAATTTGCTGTTTTAGGCTTTCAGAGAGCTTATCTTGATCACTGATACTTTTAAGAATGACTTCTCTTCGTGCTTCAAGATCTTTAAGATAGTTTAAGCGCTCATCCAGATTTCTAAGTTGGGTATCATCAAGGCCATTGGTAACCTCTTTTCGGTATCGTGCGATAAAAGGCACAGTTGCCCCTTCATCCATTAGTCTGATGGTTGCCTCTACCTGTTGGGTCTGAATATTTAACTCTTTTGCTATCTGCTGGGCAATTGAAAACATGGACTACAGTATCCTGAATGGTCTATCTAAATCAAAGTTGGGCGAAAGTTTAGTGTGGAATAAATGATGATGCAAGCAGAAAACTTAGACAATTAGTGATAACAGGCTACAATTGATGAAAAAAATTGAGAGATTTTACTAGGAAGTAACCATGCCTAAAGAAAATACCATAAATTACATAGAAATACCTGTCAAAAATATGGCGTTGTCAAAATCCTTTTTTGCTAAAGTGTTTGAATGGGAGTTTACCGATTATGGTGAGGATTATTGTTGTCCTACAAATGCGGGTATAGATGCAGGGCTGGCGCTTTCGGATAAATGTTTTAATCAGTCTAAAGGAATGGCGTTGATTGTTTTTTATGCGAGTAATCTGCCACAAAAAAAGCAACTGATTAAACTCAATGGCGGTGAAATCACTCAGGATATATTCTCTTTTCCAGGTGGAAAACGATTCCATTTTATGGATATCAACGGAAATGAGTATGCTGTGTGGTCTGATCAAGTTTGAACGAATATTAGCCAAAAAGAGATTTTCCATGCAGGGTCCATTGCTCCACCAAGCCGTTAATACCATTATGCCATTTGGCAAGTATCAAGGTCGAAAATTGCTACATTTGCCAGAGCCCTATATGGTGTGGTTACACAGAAATGGGTTTCCCAATGGAAAACTTGGCGAGCAATTAGCCTTAATTTACGAAATAAAACTTAATGGATTAGAAGGTTTAGTGTCAAAAGCTGCCGTCTTACCCAACTACTCAAAAAAATAGAGCGATAAAACGCATTCATATTCGCAGTGTTTATGACAACTGTGCCAATTAGGTAATCTTAATGAAAATAGCTATATTATCTCGAAATCCAAAACTCTATTCGACAAGACGATTGAAAGAGGTGGGAATTGCTCGAGGCCATGATGTCGATATTATTAACACCTTGCATTGCTATATGGACATTACCAGTAGCAAGTCTGCTGTTCGGTATAAAGGGGAAGAATTACCTCAATATGATGCCATCATTCCAAGAATCGGGGCTTCAGTGACCTTTTATGGAACTGCGGTGGTTAGACAGTTTGAAATGATGGGCACATTTTCTGTGAATGAATCCGTGGCCATTAGCCGTTCTAGAGACAAGCTCCGATCCATGCAGTTATTAGCCAGGAAAAACATTGGGTTACCTCGTACAGGATTTGCAAACTCGCCTGATAATGTCAAAGATTTAATCAAAAATGTCGGCGGAGCTCCCTTAGTGATTAAGCTACTAGAAGGAACTCAGGGAATTGGCGTGGTGCTAGCTGAGACGACTAAAGCCGCAGAAAGTGTCATTGAAGCCTTTATGGGATTAAAAGCGAATATTCTGGTGCAGGAGTTTATTAAAGAGGCGGCTGGCGCAGATATTCGTTGCTTTGTCATCGGCGAAAAAGTAGTGGCGGCTATGAGACGTCAAGGTGCAGAAGGAGAATTTCGCTCAAATCTGCATCGAGGTGGTAGTGCTGAAGTGATTAAACTGACGAAGGAAGAGCGTGCAACCGCATTAAATGCTGCCAAAGTCATGGGGCTAGGTGTTTGTGGCGTGGACTTGCTGCGTTCCAATAATGGGCCTGTTGTGATGGAAGTCAATTCATCTCCTGGATTAGAAGGCATCGAAACCTCTACTCAAAAAGACATTTCAGGCATGATCTTCGAGTATATCGAAAAAAATGCCAAACCTTTTCATAACAAAACCAAGGGTAAAGGCTAATTGTGGCAGCAGAGTTAGTTATTGATGGTATTCAGATCAAAGCGGGTTCAACGCATGAAATTCACCTGCCCGTTGCCAAACTCTATAATGATACGGATATCTCTATTCCTATTTATGTGAATAGAGCCAAAAAACAAGGCCCAACGTTCTTTATCTGCGCTGCAATTCATGGTGATGAACTGAACGGCATTGAAATCATTCGACGATTGATCAAAAAGCGTAATTTCAAACTGTTGAAGGGTACGTTGATTGCCGTTCCCATGGTGAATGTGCACGGCGTGTTAAATCAAAGCCGCTATATGCCAGATAGACGCGATCTCAATCGCTGCTTTCCAGGAACTGCTAAAGGCTCTATGGCTGGACGAGTTGCCCATAAATTTTTTTCAGAAATTGTTATGAAGTGCGATTACGGCATTGATTTGCATACGGGTGCTATCCATCGTGGAAATTTACCGCAAATTCGAGCGGATTTAAGTGATCAAGAGACGCTGGATTTAGCCAGAGCCTTTAATGTACCCGTGTTGTTGGATTCCGATCTCAGAGATGGATCATTAAGACAAGTTGCTAGAGAGAATGATGTGAGAATTTTAGTGTACGAAGCCGGGGAAGCGCTACGTTTTGATGAGTTATCCATCCGAGCGGGTCTTAAAGGTGTACTTAATGTAATGAGCTTTCTGGGTATGCGTAAAACTCGGCAACTGAAAGTGACCACCGATCCCTTTATTGCCACCAAAAGTATCTGGCTAAGGGCAACAGCCAGTGGCATTGTGAATAATCGTTATGGTTTAGGAATGCATGTAAAGAAAGGAGATGTGTTAGCTGAAATTGGTGACAGTTTTGGTGAAGTGCTTGATAAAGTCATTGTTCATATAGATGGGGTGATTATTGGAATGCAAAATATACCCTTGGTGCAAGAAGGGGATGCGATGTTTCATATCGCACATTTTACAGATGCATCAGAAGTTGCTGAAAACATTGAACAACTGCAAGATGATTTATTCGTTGATTAGGTCTATGAGGCCATAATGAAAAAAAAGATTTTAATTAGACTGGTTCATTTTTTGATATTCTTTTGTTTGGGGGGCTTGGGCTATGCCCAAGAAAGTCTACCTAAAGACATCATCAGGACTTTAGATCTATTTGAAAAAAAGGTTGATACGCCAAACGAAAAGTCAGATCTGAATGACATAAAAGAAAATCTTCAAAAATTGAAAGATATCCAAAAAATACTGGAGGATTGTGAAAAAAACTCTCAAAAAGAACTGGATGGCATCAGTCACATTACCAATCTCCAAGAGAATGGTGTAAGCAATGAAAAATCTGAGACGAATGCAATACAAAATAAGGAAATAAAAGCGGATGAAAATAAATTTCAGAATAATCTTTATGCGTGTAAATATTATTTAATAAAACTCTACAAAATCAAAGATAAATATATTTCACAATTAAGTACAATGAGGATTACCAATTATTGGCAAAAAGCCTTGGTCTATCAAAGCGCATTGGAAGAAAGTCAATGGAATGTCCTGGATGTAGTTTATTATTATGGATTTTTAATACTGTATTTTTTAACCTTGTCTGGAATAATTCAGTTTTCAGTGAGGAAAGAATTAGGAAAAAAAGAAGCCAACTATCAACCCTTGACGGCATTGATTTTGATAGGTTTCACATCATTAATACCATTTGCCATTAATTATTTTTTTCCTTTTTTTTCCTATGATTATGCTTGGATATTTTTTAATTCTATCTTATTGATCCCAAGACATTCCGAAAAGAAAAATTCAGTTACTATAAAGTTGTTGTTCGTGATATCAATCATCATTGGTGTTACCAATTCATTATTGATTAACAGTGAATTGATTTGGCAGGGCAATAAATATTGGCATGGAGTCATCGCTTTTAGTGCCATGTTTAGCGTGATGATACTTTTCTATTTGAGGGAGCCTCGAACACTTAAAAAAATATTGATGCTATTGACATTGCTAACTATGACTTTGGAAGCCTCAGAATACCATGCTTTGGCTCATCAAATTTTGATGGTTCTTTATATTGTACTGATATTGCAGAGCTTCCATGAAGTTGTGTTGATGATACTCGATAGCGCTATGTCAATCTTAAGAAGAAGTAAAACAGAACCTATTAAGAAAATACGAAAAAATATAAGTTTGACAGTCACCAATGATATTCCCGGTTTGACATGGTTTAAATGGAGTTTGTATGCCTCGATTGTTATCGCGGTATTTATGGTTTTAATAGGTTATACAGGGTTGCCAGAAAATATCATTATCCTTATTGAGCAAACATTTATTGAAGGTTTTACATTTGGTTCTGTCACTTTAAATCCAAGAAATTTGTTATTTGCAATGTTCATATTGAGCACATTACTTATTTTTTCATGGGCAATTAGACAAAAAATAGAAAACAACTTTAAGAAAAAAGATACAGATGCTTCTGATCGCCAAAATGCAAAGGGTTCCTTGTTTTGGTATAGTGCTGTTTCATTTTCAAGTCTCGTCGCATTATCAATCAGCGGATTCAATTTAGGGAATATTGCGATTATTGCAGGTGCATTCTCTGTTGGAATAGGTTTCGGATTACAAAACATTGTCAGTAATTTTATTTCGGGAATTATTTTATTGATTGAACGACCAGTAAAACCTAATGATTGGGTTGAAATTGGTGGGACACAAGGGTTTGTTGAAAAAATCAATATTCGTTCAACACATATCAAAACTTTTGATAACTCGGATGTGTTGATCCCAAACTCTGAATTTATTAGTAATCATGTAACCAATTTTATGTTTGAAGACAGTGTGGGGCGAGTTAAAATTAAAATTGGAGTGGCCTATGGAAGTGATACCAAATTAGTGGCTAAATTGTTGAAGCAAATTCTAGCGACGAATAAAAATGTGGTTATAGGGGATGAAAATTTCCCATACTCTGTATTATTTATGGAGTTTGGTGATAGTAGCCTTAATTTCCAATTACGTTTTTTTATCAGGGAAATAAGTCAGATTTTGAATGTAACAAGTGAGATTAACTTTGCTATCGATGATGTTTTTAGAGAGCATCAAATAGAGATACCATTTCCACAAAGAGTCATTCATCTTAAAAATAATCAAGAATAGGTTGTAAAAAAATGGATCAAATAAAAGAATCAATTTTTGTTTTTGAGAAGAATAAACCTTCTCAAGTCAATGAGATTAAAGAGCATAATGTTGAGTTTTGGTTTCATAACTGGCGTCAAAACAAAAATGCCAAATCCAGAGTTTATGAACTCATGAATCAATCTATTTCGGATACCTTGTTTGATGAAAATGTTCGCTCTCATTTTATCGAACTTGATAAAGAAAAGTTTTTGATTTTTTTACGAGGCATCAATTTTAATCATGGCCAAGATCCTGAAGACATGGTGTCATTGCGGATGTATTTCGATGGAAAAAAATTGATTACGGTTACCAATAGACGTATGGAATCTTTGCATAAGGTGTATCTCTCTCTACAAGAAAGTGATAGTTTTTTAAAGTCTAGTAGTGATGTTTTTATTGAAATTATTAGCCAAGTGTTGACTCGCATTGAACATTATGTAGATAAGATGACCCAAGAGATTGAGAACATCGAAGATGAATTTGATGAACATGGCTGTATTGAACAATTTGTTTTGCATGATCTCAAACGTAAGGCATCCAAAATGTGGCGGCATTTGTTACCTCAGCAAGAAACTCTGCGGAAATTATCAGTGAATCATTATGCGTGGGAGCAAAAGCCTTTTAAACATCATGCGCTATCTTTCTATGATTTTATGTGTATTCAAATTGAAGAGATAAAACTCATTCGAGAGCGTTGTGAAATTTTAGATAAACAAATTGAAGCCAAAACTACTGAAAAGATTAATAAAAATATTTATGTGATATCTATTATTACAGTTATTTTTGTACCCCTTTCATTTGTCACTGGATTGTTTGGTATTAATATAGGGGGAATGCCTGGGGTTGATAATACCAATGCCTTTATGATTTTTTCATTGGTGACCTTCGCCATTGTGGTGATACAGGTGCTAATTTTGAAGTTCTTTAAATGGTTTTGAGTTTGTTGCTCAAAACCATTTAAAATCGGTTACATTTACAAACCCAGTACATCAACGCCTTGTTTAAAATATACATCAACTGGGATATTGGCTTTGTCTAGTTTACTTAAGTCTTGTTGTAACCCTGAGTCAATAACGCCTTTTGTCTCTAACCATTCCTTGGCTTTTTGATAATCTCCATCGCCTTGAATAGTGAGTAAGTCATGAGATAGCTCTGTCATCGCTTGCTGAAATTTTTCAAAGTTGACAGAATAAGTTCCATCACTTTCATTCCTGCTAAAAGCATTTCTTTCTTTAAAATAATTAAAACGTAACATATTGGCTTTGCCATGAGCACTGGATGCACCAAAACGTACGCTTCGGAAAATACCAGCAAGGAAAGTGGTGTAATAATCCATCAATTCACCTTCTTCCAGTTCGCCTTTTTTAAATAGTTCAGTCACCATATAAAGCCCTAAAATATCTGCTTTACCTTCTTCAAAGGCTGAAGCATTTTCTTTCAATGCTTGGCGAACGCTGCTATTTCCGGCTAGTGTATTTTTGATACCTAGACCATGAGCCACTTCATGAAACATGGTGTTCGCAAAAAATGCATAAAATTTAACATGCTTTAGTTGTTGTGGAGAGATTAATTGTTCAGCGATGGGTATTAATATTTTATCGAATTTAGCTTTCATGGCATTTTTGAGTTGTAAACGTCGAGTACCCATTTTAAGCTGTACTTCTTCATCATTCGGAAGATTAATTGCAATGGTTTTAGAGCCCGCATTGGAATGACCCGCATAATAAATCACATCATAGGCATTGAGATCGCTGCCTGTGCCAGACATAGGTGGTTTATAGGCATCGGTAACCGGTAAGCCTTTCTGTAATTCGGGTAAAAAGCTGGCATATTTTTCGAGTCTTTTACTCCAAGAGAGATCTTTGATTAAAACATAACTTTCATAGGCTGCTCTATAACCAAAGAGTTGATCTTCATAGGTTTCGATAGGGCCAATGACTAATTCAACAGGGTTCGATTTCATTTTCATCCAAGCGAAATCACTCGGTTGGAAATCATCCGTCATCAAAGCTTCTGCACGTAGATTTAAAAATTGCGCAAACTCTGGATCATCCGCTAAGGCTGATGCTTGTTTCAACAAGTCGGAAATTCTGCTGAGTTGTGATTGGTACGCGATGTGATAAGGAACCAAGCGAAGTTGTCCTGATCCATCTCTTCTGATTAATGAATACAAGCCTTTCTTGTCAGGGAGGTTCAACTTTTCAAACTCCTCTTTGGTCATATCCGCAGGATAGAATTGAGCGCCTAAAGGCTTTTCGCCAATAGAAGTGAATAGAGGTTTGTCGCCATTTAAGCGATCCCAAGGTCCATAATTGAGATTGGCAAAGTTTCTTTGTTGTTCAGTTGATAGCTTTTGCATCAGCGCATTTTTCTCACCATAAGACTGCTCCCAAAAAAGCTGATCGGTAATTTCAGCGGCTTCAATTAGCAACTTCAGCATGGATTTTTGTCTAACAGAGAGTGAAGATAAATCAGCATTCAGCTCAAAAGGGGCATAGATATCAGCACGATCTTGAGCGGCTTGATTCAACCATTGTAATGATTCCTTGGGGGAATCGACTTGAGCTATGGGTGGCGTTGCAGTTTTACTCTGAGCGGTACTCTGAGCCATAGGCTGCTCATCTGAGTCATGGTGACAGGCCGTTATATGAAACAACGAGAGTGTGACAAAGCTTGTAAGAAGTATTTTTCGCATTTGTATGTCCTTTAAAGTTTGGGTGAGCTATTCAAGCATAAAATGCTGGGAGATCCAAGAGGATGATTTTTCCGGAGTTAAAGCCTGTATGAGTTGTGAATTTGACCAAAAGTTAGTGAATTGAGTATTACCTTAGATGTTTTTGGGGAATAAAAAACGTATCTTTCTGTAAATAAAGGAAAAAATATTATGGCATGATTCCTGAATAGCATCTATGTATTTATCAAAAAGCATGTGATTCTATTCAAACTCTCTGCTTAAAGATTTTTTTATTACTTTAGGAGCCTATTATGGGAATGTTTACACGGTTTAATGACATTATCAGCAGTAATATTAATGCCCTTCTCGATAAAGCGGAAGAGCCCAAGAAACTAATAAAATTAATGATTGTGGAAATGGAAAATGCCTTAGCAGAAGCGAGAACTAGCGCTGCAGTTATACTTGCTGATAAAAAGACCATTGAGAGAGAAATAAAACAATTATCTGAGCAATCTCAAGGTTGGGTGGAGAAAGCTGAATTAGCTTTGCGACACGAAAAAGAAGATTTAGCCAAAGCAGCCTTGCAAGAAAAAAATCGTTGCATTCAATTAATAGAAAGTAAAACCAAAGAGTTAAGCATTTTACAGCAGTCATTAAATGGCTTGGAAGTGGATTTGCAACGGTTGCAATCTAAATTAAATGAAGCATTGAATAAACAAAAGCGACTGGATCAACAATGCGAATCATTGCAAAAGCGCAAGCAAATTCATTTAGTTTCTCATCAGTATCAGCGAGATAAAACTTTAAATAAACTGGAAGGTTTTGAAAGAAAACTTGATCGTCTAGAAGCGGAAGTGGAATCTTTTGATTTGGGTAATAAACCAGGATTAGCGCAGCAGATAGAAGCACTAGCAGCGAATGAAGAACTAGAAAATGAGCTACAAGCATTGAAGCAAAAAATGAAGGTAGCGAGTTAATTTTAGTATTTTGAAGTAGGAGAAGTATTATGTCTCGTTCAAATTCCCATGCCCCATACTTTTACCGGACAAAATCTAAGATATCAGGCGTTTGCGCTTATTTAGCCGATAAAATGGATTGGGATGTGACAGTGATAAGATTGGTGACATTGTTGGGGTTTTTTGTGGCCCCAGTATTTAGTGTTGTGAGCTATTTTGTAACGGCTTGGCTTATCCCTAAGCGTTCATCATAAGATCTCTCTAGGAGCCTGTCCGAGAATAGATTCCTAGTGCTACCATAGCATTATTTGCTATGATAGCATGCTCTGACAATACCTTTAAGAGAGATAGGATGAAACCAATACTATTATTATCAATGTTTATGTTGAGCCTTTTTAGTCAACAAACTCATGCAGCAAGCCTGAGTGTTAGCGATGCTTGGGTGAGAGCGACTGCACCCAGTCAAACTATGACGGCTGGTTATTTTAAGATCACCAACTTGTCGGATAGCCCGGTCACTTTAACTAAAATCACCTCGTCAGAAGCCATGAGCTGTTCCATGCATAAATCCCAAATGGTGAATGGCATGAATAAAATGCAAGAGATGAGTTCATTAGATATTCCAGCGCATCAACAACAGGTTTTTCAATCTGGAGGGTTGCATTTGATGATTATGGGCTTTCATCACCCTTTAAAAGTAGGCGATAATTTTCCATTAGAGTTATACTTCAGTAATGGCGAGAAGCTTTCTATTGATGCAACTATCCGTCAATAGTTTATGTCAATAGTTTATATCAATAGTTTTAGTCAATGAACTTCGTTAAATAGTGGCATGCTATCAAGAAAGTTTAATTTCATTTGAGACTTGGGATTTATAATGAGTGATCGCGGATTATCTGATATCGATAAAGACAGTTGGTTATCTTCAGTAGCACTGAAGCTAATACCTTTTGTATTGTTTCTCTTTTTCATGGTTTTATATGGATTGAGTGTTTATTGGAGCCAAGAACCTGATTTACTAACACTCAATAATCAAAAAGCATGGCGCCATGCAGGCCAACAAAAGGAATTGATTGTTGGTCATTCTACCGTGGAAGCCATGATTGAGGTCTCTGAAACATTGCTGCATAAAAATGGTGGTTTTATTAGCAATGACATGACACCGCCAGGCATTTTTCAAGATAATATGCCTGCTTGGGAATATGGGGTTTTGGTACAACTTCGCGATATGGCTAGAGTGTTGCGTAATGATTTTAGTCGTTCTCAATCACAATCCTCGGAGCAACTCGATTTAAAAGAAGCTGAGCCACGCTTTAACGTGAGGCATACTAGCTGGGCTTTTCCTGAAGCTGAAAGTGAATATATGAAGGGAATTCAGTATTTGAAAGCCTATCAAAATAAATTGATGGATAGCTCCGATCACCAAACTCAATTTTTTGCCAGATCAGATAACCTGCGTGAATGGTTAAAAGGTGTGGAAAAACGTTTAGGTAATCTATCA
>Ga0210050_1003634_pt1 | contig 13478 bp, 16 predicted proteins | sample CryGey132114_all_FD_185463 | JGI IMG/M metagenome (GOLD analysis project Ga0210050, IMG submission 185463) | Groundwater microbial communities from aquifer - Crystal Geyser CG22_combo_CG10-13_8/21/14_all (SPAdes) (version 2) | ecosystem: Environmental > Aquatic > Deep subsurface > Groundwater ...
GACTACGTGTTCAAGTCCCTGTGGAACAATTGCCTCTGGGGCTACTTGTACTGCTTATCTTAGCGCTTCTCCTGCCTGCGGAAACGCCTGTGTTTCCGAAGTTAGAACTTGTACTAATGGCGTATTGAGCGGAAGTTATGCAAACGCTTCCTGTACAGCCAAGTGTTGTGCCAGCGGAGCATGTGTTCAGACTAATGCAGGAGGCACATGTAGCTCTACTAATGAGAACTCTCCTCCCTGTGGACAGGCTTGCACAGTAACCCCACTGAATACATGTCAATCTAATGGAACTTGGACTTATACTCCCGGACAATATGCATCTTGCAGTGCTTGTTGCAATAATCCATGGGGCACAGGAACAACAACTGGTGGAAGTAGCGCGACTGCATACAATGCAACTTCGGCAACGGATCCCGACACATGTGCTGCTCATAGTGAAACCAGGACTTGCAGTTTAAGCACGGGACTTTTCAGCCCGGTTTTTAGTGGCGGTTACACCAATCAAACCTGCACGAATATTGGCACATGCCCTTGGCCAGCTTCAGTTTCCACAGGAGGAGTTTTTACAATCGCTTCTTCTTGTAATTTTGGACAAGCAGCCAATTTAGTAGCCGGAGTGGAAGATAATAATTCGGCTGCAACGAATGCATCAAACAGCGGAGCGTTAGTAATTGGTTCCGGAGTTACTGTAACAATTGGATCAAATAACAACCAAACATTACTGTATGGAAAAATAGTTATTAACCCCGGGGGATCGATTGTGATAGCAAAGGGCGTGGGAGCTTCGATGGTGAAAGGAGCAAGATGGGTACAGGATACAGATGGAGATGGTTATCCTGATGCGGCTAATTCTACGGTTGCGGGAGGTGCTAGGCCAAATAACACATATGTAAGAAAAAATTTTGCTTTAGCTCATATCGCAGCTACCGACTGCGCCCCAACCAATCCCGGTCCATGTACTCCGGCAGGTCCGAGCGGAACGGCTGCTTCATCTACACAAATTAATTTAAGTTGGACAGCTTCAAATACAACAACGGGTCCGGCTGCTACAAGTTACGATATTTATTACTGCACGGGTAGTTCTTGTACACCAACATTAGGTCCTATTAATGTTGCTACCACATCATATTCGCACACTTCGCTTTCCGCAGTTACTGTATATGGGTATAAAATTATTGCCAAAAATGCTGCCGGAAGTGCTACCGCGACAAGCAATTTTTATGCTACAACACAAGCTGCTTGTACTAATGGCTATACAGATTACGATAAAGATGGTTATGGGACAGGATCTTATGGATGTTATGCCGCGTCCGGAAGCTATAACGTTGTTCAAAATAATACGGACTGCAATGATAGTGGAGCCGGTGCAGCCTATGTTTATATTAGTCTATCCACTACTTGGGACGCGGATCATGATGGACATGGGATGACAGGAGCATATAGCGCTAACTGCGTAGGTGCTAACTCTGGCGGATGGTTGAGGGATACTGGAGGGACTTATAATTGGTGTGGGTCTGGCACTTGCCCACAAGTGACTGACTGTAACGATGCAAGTAATTATGTTTACCAAAACGTGTCAGATTTAGTTCTTGATGCAAATCACGATGGGATTGCTGATTAGTGATATGTTAAAATAAAATATGAAGAAATTTATAAAAAATTTAATCTTGGGAGCTTTAATAGTAGCAGTATGTTTTTCTGTAAATATAGGAACAGTTATGGCAACAACTGCAGTATATAGCGGAACATATACTGCTCCTTATTGTTCCAGTAATGCTTCGCCTTGCGAAACAGGATCTACGGTTGCAAATAGCATTGTAAGAGGCAGGCTGACAATTGGTCCTGAACCAAATTATTCAAATACAGTTAACACTTGTAATGATGGTGGTACCGGGGTTTATCATTCAGATGAATCAATAGATATGTTAAAATTGGAAAAATCTGGCGGTGGTGCCTTTACTTCAGGAAGTAGTGTGCGAGTTGTTGCTACGGTTTGGTGTTTTGGAACGACTAATGATTATATTGAGATATATTATGGAGGAAATGTAAATTCTCCCTCTTTTGGTACTCCTATATATTCAACAACTTGCCCAGCAACTGGACAGCAAACTATAACATCCTCCTACTTTACTCTTACTAGTTCGGCAGTAAATCAAATAATTAGAGCTCAATTTAACTATAGTGCTGCAGGAGGATCAAATTCTTGTCTAACTGGTAATTATAACGATCGCGATGATTTAGTGTTTAAGGCTGTTAACGCGGCGCCTCAATGTGTTGGGCCAACGTCAATAATTAATGGAAGAACTTATTATAGAGATAGTAATGGTAATTATAACTATATTTTAGCTACTGATTTATTGTAATTTCCTCTTCTTGTGTTTTAACCTTAAATGCTATATACTCAAAACAGATGAAACTAGGGGACAAGACCTCGCTACCTGGAGGTTGAAATAGACTAGCTATCTGTTAACTTTTTCATGACCCATTGTAAGGAAAGGCCTTGTGAAAGTCTTGAGCTTTTCACCATTTTAAATAGTAAAAAGAGATATTTTGATCTATTGTAAAACTTGAGCATATTTAGTAATGTTAGTTTATGTTAACAAAAAGTGATTTATCAGCGATTCAAAAAGTTGTTAAGGCTGAAACCAAACTGTTGGACGCAAAAATAGACGGAGTCGAAAAAAGACTGGACGCAAAAATAGACGGAGTCGAAAAAAGACTGGACGCAAAAATAGACGGAGTCGAAAAAAGACTGGACGCAAAAATAGACGGAGTCAGTATTGAGCTGCTTGAAAAAATCGATAAGGTACAGGAATCCGTAGATGTTATTCAAGGCGTAGTTGTTAAACATTATGGAAAATTGGAAAAAAGAGTAGAGCGAATCGAGGATCATCTTAATCTACCTCCCGTTTCTTAATCATTAACTTGATCTACTCAAAACAGAATGTATTCAGAGGACCGTCCCGCTTCTTCATTACAGTGTACCGGTTCTTCTACTCCGGCAGGTTATTCGGTTAATAATACTGATTGTAACGACAATGATGCTACAAAAACCACGACGTTTCCCTAGTTAGATTTTTGCAAGGCCTGAGCTTGCGAAGCTAATAACACCTTCTTGTTTTTTGAATAGGCAGATTTGTCAAGAAACCTCTTTTATTTTTTCTAAATAAATTAACTTATTGATGTAATTTTGTGACAAAAATTAGTTAAGAATACTTTTAACTTTGTAGACAAAAACTCCGTTTTTGGCATAAACTTTTTGCAAGTAAGGTTTTTTATCGGGCTTAAAACCATATTTAAGCATGGAATCATTAACACCTAGGAAAATATAAGAAATTTTATTGCTTTGCAAAAAAGATAGGGCAGTTTTATCGTTTTTTTCCAGTAAAAACGAATTTATCTTATTAACTTTATTATCGAATTCAAAGGTTTGGTATTTATGACCAACATAAACTTTTCTTCCTGTTAATCCGGGGATTAAATTTCCATAAAACCAATTGGACAAAATAACATCGTTGGAGTTGGTTCTCTTTTTAATTAAGTCCATTGCCTCCGGCTCGGACGGGTTTAAATAGTAGTAATAATCTTTCGGGTTGTCTTTTGCAATAGTTTGAAAATCCCGGAATATGGAGAAAAAAGAAGACAAGGATAAAATAATTATTAAAAATCCTGCAATTTTTGGCAAAATAAAGCCTGCGTTTTCTTTTAGGGTTTTACGCAAATAAGAAAAGATTGTAATTATGCCAAAAACAGCAACAAGAGATATTGGAATGTGTACTCCCTCCAAAAACCGTCTCTGAGGATTTAAAGGAGCGTAGATTAAGATTGCCGTAAAAAAGATCCAAGTAAGTAGTATTTTTAGTTCATTGTCTTTATTTCTAAAAGCCTGTTCTATACCAAAAATGGTAAAAATCAAGAGTAACCCAAAACCCATTAAATATTGCTCCGGACTGGGAGAAGCTAAGCTTGCTTCCTTCCAGTTTTTAAGCGTTGGGTTTAAGTAGGCAAAGAAAAACTGGAAAATTAATCCTAAGGAAAAAAGCGCACCAATAAGTAAAGTTTTTATACGCGGATAACCTGTCCAAAGTAGATAAACAACTACGGAAGAAATTATTACAATTACATTAAACGGATGCTCAAGGGTAAGAAACGTAATAAATATAAAAGAATAAATTAGTTTTAATAGCTTTTTTTTGGCAGTAAATTCCAAAAAATAATAAAACCCTAAAAGCATTAAGGTTTGGGAAAGCATAAAGTGTGGCGCTTCGGAAAAGGACATAAAAGTAATTGACTCCGGAACCCAAAGGTCGGTTGAATTAAGCGGAAAAAAGAAAGAAAGCCAGCCTAGCCCCGCCGATGTCAGGATAAGGCTAAAGGCAAACAGTCTTTTTTTCTCTGTTTCAAAAAAGCGGGAAAGAAATTTATAAAGGATAAAACAAAAAGTTAAAGAGAATAAAATTCTAAATAAATTGTAGGTAAAGATAGAAGAAACATTAAAAATTTTGGCAAAATTGCCAATTAAAAGATATGAGGGACGTAAAATAGAAGATGTTTGCGGTTCGGAAGAGAATAAGTTTTCAAACAAGATTTTTCCCTGTTTTGCCTGCTCGATAAAAGAAACATAAGTATAAACATCTTGGGAATTTGTAAGCCTGCGGTTTAAGAAGACTAAGTTATCGTTTGGGAAGAGATTAAAATGGATAATAGGAAGGTTACTAAAAAGTAAAACCGCAAAGGAAATCAATATGGCAAAAATGTATTCTCTTCTCATTACGTTAGAGATAAAAATCGTTTCAATCTATTCTTTAAGTATTTTCGTCCCATCCCTGTTTTCAAGTAAATTTCCCTAGCTTTAGCGTCATATTCGTTAAGACAAGCTTCATAATAAATCAGCCTGAACGGACCTTTGCCATTAGTATAGGTTGATTGATTTTTTTGATGCTGATTGAAACGTTTTCGCAGATCATGGGTATAGCCAGTGTACCATTTATTGTTTTTCATGCTTTGTAGTAAATAGACATAATAAAATTGATCTCTAACGTAATTCATTATTTTCTTACAAAATAACCGTTATTATTGTCTTGGTATTCTAGGCTCCATGCCTCTAATTTTTTAGTATTTAAAAGAATTATTCCAAGATCGGAATTTACAGGTATTAAGGCCCATTTAATATTATACTTTTTCCAAGTATCATAATTTCGGGAATAGAATATTTGGCTGTATTCGGCAAATGGCATGTAACCGTCTTTTTCCCATAAATGCATCCGTCCGTCGATAAAAAGTTTAGCAGGAATATCTTTACCGATATAATAGCCGCCTGTGTTATAAAAATTAAACCCGTTTCCTTTGGGAGGATGTTTTTTAAGGTATTCTGCCACGGGGGAGGAGCAACCGGAAGAATAAAAACAATAATTATATTCGTTATATTTATAAAAATTAAACCCCGGAAGTCTTGAAAAAAGATTAAATTCGATTAAGACAAGAATAGCCAGAAAGCTTAAAAAAAGATATGACCTAAACTTTTCCGGTTTAAAATTAAGGTTCTGAATAATTTCGGAAGCAACAGGAAGGGTTACTATGGCAAGAATTGACAAATATCTTCTGGAAGAAAATCCCAGATAGGTAAGTATTAAAATTACCGCTACATGAGGAATATGTTCGAGTTTGCGTTTTTTAAAAAGAAAATTAGCCAGCAAAATTAAATAAATGAAAACAGTTGGTACATTGCAGTAGTCGCAGCTCAAAACACTTGGCTGCCATTCGGAAATCTCTTTTAAATAAGGGTTGCTAAAATGCCTTATTCCCTCTAGATAAATTTTATGGAAAAAGGGATTTATAAATGTAGCCAAAAAAGAAATTAGAAAAACCAGCGGCAAAACAAAGCTAAGTTTTTTTTCGGAAAAAAAGTAATAGGTCAAAAAGATACCTGTAATTAAGAGTCCCAGTAGAAAAGTTCCATGGAAATTTGCCCAAAGCAAAAACAAAAGAGGAAGAAAGTAAATTATTTTTGGATTTTGCCTGTATTTTATAAAAATTACCATTAAGGCGGAAAAAAACAGTCCTCCTACAACCTGAGATCTTAAGCCTTCGTTTAGCCCACCTTCCGAAAGTCTTAAAAAGAAAAAACCAATAATTGCAATTTTTAACCAGGAAAGATTAAATTGCTTAACGATGATATAAAAAGTTAAGAGTCCGACGATTGCTCCGGCAACAGACAAGCCGATAAAACCAGTATTCTTATAAAGAAAATACATTAAAGGATCATAAGCCCAGGAATGGTTAGCCCATTGGTATCCGGGCATTGTCCAGGAAAAAATATCGGAAGTAAGAATCTTGCCGGTTTTTAGTAAATATTCTCCGTATTTAAGATGCCAGCCCCAGTCTTTGTCGGAATAAGGGAAGATTAAGTAAAGAAAGAGGGCAAAATAAACAAGGATGGTAAGGATTTTTTCCTTGTCTCCGAAGAAGTTTTTGAAATAAGCCTGCACCAAAAAATTATATCAGATTGAAGAGAGGGAGTTATTGTCTGTTTTCCCTTTTTTCGTAAGGTCAGGCCTTGCGAAGCTACTTAATGAGTTTCTGAAGATCTTCAAACTTTATAAAAACAAATGACTAAAATTAAAATCAAAAATAAGAATAGAAGATAGTCATAGCCTGGATATAAATATAAATAGGTTATTGTATAATGCACTAGTGCATTATACAACCCGGGAGAAGCTGTTGAGTAATGCAAGTTTTAGAATACGGGTTAAACACAGATTTTGTAATTATGTGGTATACTCAAAACATGAGCAAGAAAACATTAAATATTCAAGAATATGAGCTTCCAATAACCATTCAGGAAGAAAAAGAAGGCGGCTTTACCGCTTCTTGTTCTGTGTGGAAAGACTGTTATGCGCAAGGAGAAACAGTTGAAGAGGTAATAAGCGAAATTTCCTATGCGGCCTCTTCTCTTATTGAATTATATAATGAGGAAGAATTAAAAATTCCTCTTAAGCTAAAAAAGACCGAAAAAAATCAAGGAAGAGAATTTAATATCAACTTTCCTCTTATTATTGCCGTTAACTAATATATGCCAAAGATATCACCCCTTCCTTACAGAGATATTATTAAGAAGCTCCGGAAACTAGGATTTGCATTTAGGAGAGCAACAGGAGGATCACACGAAATCTGGTGGAACGAAAAAACACGAAAAACATGCGTTATTCCTCATCACAAAGAGATTAAAGTAGGAACATTACGAAGTATTTTACGCCAAGCTGGAGTTAGTGAAAAAGATTTTTTGGTAAAATAAGTACTATAATTACAATAGTTACAACCTAGTAGATTAAATCTCTCCTGAACATTGACATTTCTCGCTTTTTCTATAATTACAACCTCGTAAGTTAAACCTCCCCTGAAAGTTTTTTACTAAGTTTTATTCCAAAAACGGAGTATTAATACATAAAGTAAGTTTGAAATAAGGATATCCTTATTTATTAAATCCTTAATTTATTCATTTGCAGTTCGTGGTAAAATATAAATATGAAAATAACAGAACTTAACTATACCGTGCTTTTCCAAAAAGAGCCTGAAGGCGGATATACAGCCATTGTTCCTTCTCTTGCAGGATGTGTTACGTATGGGAATGATCTGGAGGAAGCGAAAAAGATGGCGAGAGAAGCTATTGAACTGTATTTGGAGAGTTTAAAAGAACACAATGAAGAAATTCCTTCTCAAGAAGAGGTTTTCTACGGACAAGTACGCGTATCACCATTTCTTTAACTATGCCACAAATTTCTAGTTATAAACCGAGAGAGTTAATAAAGAAATTTGAAAAAGCAGGTTATACTGTTGAAAGACAAAAAGGAAGCCACATTATTCTATACAAACTAGACGATGGCAAGCGACTTACGATCCTTCTTCATGTAAGAGAAATGCCCAAGGGAACTTTGCTTTCAATTATTAAACAAGCAGGGTTAACAAGAGAGGAATTTCTGAAACTTAAATAATAGTCGCTACCTGGAGGTTGAAATAGACTAGCTATCTGTTAACTTTTTCATGACCCATTGTAAGGAAAGGCCTTGTGAAAGTCTTGAGCTTTTCACCATTTTAAATAGTAAAAAGAGATATTTTGATCTATTGTAAAACTTGAGCATATTTAGTAATGTTAGTTTATGTTAACAAAAAGTGATTTATCAGCGATTCAAAAAGTTGTTAAGGCTGAAACCAAACTGTTGGACGCAAAAATAGACGGAGTCGAAAAAAGACTGGACGCAAAAATAGACGGAGTCGAAAAAAGACTGGACGCAAAAATAGACGGAGTCGAAAAAAGACTGGACGCAAAAATAGACGGAGTCAGTATTGAGCTGCTTGAAAAAATCGATAAGGTACAGGAATCCGTAGATGTTATTCAAGGCGTAGTTGTTAAACATTATGGAAAATTGGAAAAAAGAGTAGAGCGAATCGAGGATCATCTTAATCTACCTCCCGTTTCTTAATCATTAACTTGATCTACTCAAAACAGAATGTATTCAGAGGACCGTCCCGCTTCTTCATTACAGTGTACCGGTTCTTCTACTCCGGCAGGTTATTCGGTTAATAATACTGATTGTAACGACAATAATGCTACAAAAACCACGACGTTTCCCTAGTTAGATTTTTGCAAGGTCCGACCTTGCGAAGCTAATAACGCCCACTTGTTTTTTAAGTTTTGATAGGATGTCTGTTTAATGTAGGGAATAAGGAGGTGTTTGAGTAAAGGTTATTTAATGAGTTTCTGAAGATCTCCAAATTCCATAGAAGCTTGTTTTAAAATACTCCGAAGCATTCCATAGGCTACTTCTTTGTGTTTTGGAACAATTACAGTTTGAAGTTTTCCAAATCGGATTTTTTTAAGTTCTAGAAAATTACACCCTCCTTCCAGTGAGGTATGATATAATAAATTTATGAAAACTTCAAAAAGAAATATTTTAAAATATTCCGTTATCTTTCAACCGGCAGAAGAAGGTGGTTTTATAGCTAGTGTCCCAACATTACCCGGTTGCGCTACGCAAGGAGATACTTTCGAAGAGACTTCTGAAATGATTAAAGATGCTATTTCCGGATACTTAGCAGTATTAAAAGAAACCAAACAAGAGATTCCGCAAGAAAGAGATGAGCTTGTAATGACTAAAGTAAGTATTCCATATGGCTTCATTTAAACCCAGAGAAGTTATCTCTATATTACAAAAGTTAGGTTTTATTGAAAAAAGACAGACCGGAAGCCATAAAATTATGTATCATTCAGTGCGGAATAAAATTATCCCAGTTCCTATCCACCCAAAAGATATTAAGAAAGGATTGATAAAAGGTATTATCAAACAAGCAGAATCCACTGAGGAAGAATTTCTGAGACTCAAATAAATTGCAAGGTCCGACCTTGCGAAGCTAATAACACCCACTTGTTTTTTAAGCGTTGATAGGATGTCTGTTTTATGTAGGGAATAAGGAGGTGTTTGAGTAAAGGTTATTTAATGAGTTTCTGAAGATCTCCAAACTTTATAAAAACAAATGACTAAAATTAAAATCAAAAATAAGAATAGAAGATAGTCATAGCCTGGATATAAATATAAATAGGTTGTTGTATAATGCACTAGTGCATTATACAACCCGGGAGAAGCTGTTGAAGAAAAAAGACTAATCGCCATAGTCGCTACCTGGAGGTTGAAATAGACTAGCTATCTGTTAACTTTTTCTGAATATTTTAGTTACAACCTAGTAGGTTAAATCTCTCCCGAACATATTTTAATTGCAATATTGTTGTTAATTTTGGTTGTTACTTCGTAAGTATTGCCAATGTTGCAGTAACAGAGGGATTAGCAGTATTATTTAGCTTTACTCGATTGTTAAATCGCTTATAAAGCGGCGTCAGAAATTCATCTGCCCATGAGGGAGTAAGCACTACTACATCGTTAAAATCAACTATAATCTCTTCGTTTTTTGAGATTCCGTTTAGTACCGGTTGAAATGCCAACCATGCCTCTTTTCCTGAAGGGCGTGATACCAATGTTATGCCAAATTTTTTTAACTGGATGATCATAGTAATTCCTCAAATCCTATTGTAACAAAACAACCATTAATTGATGTCTTTGCCTTTTGTATAACAATATTTGTGTCATTTTGCTTTAAATATAAACATGCATTGCCTGTTTGAAAATAGAGCGTAAATGGATTTGCAATAATAATTGATTTGACAAATTTTAGCCCATTTCCCCGTGCCTCCGGAAACCGTCCGGAGATTGTCTCTGTAAATGCAACTTTCAAAGCCTCTTGGGCACTGGTTAACTCCGGTCGCACCCGTTTGAGCGTTGCTAGAATACCTTGACCACGATCAGCCAATACAACTTTTCTATCTCTAATAGAGTATGCGAAAAAAACACCGGGAATGTCCGGCCAGTTGCCCAAGTTATGGTCAAATGAATTATTGCCAATCTCCCCGGCAATAGCAGTGATAAGAGAGACCGTTGTTAATGGCGAAATGCGACTTAGCCCTGATTGAAGCGTTTCGAGTCGAGTTTGAAAAATGTCACGTGTTTGACAGTACATTTCTAATTTCGGTTCAATTGCGTGAGGTGCTTCCGCCCAATGCTGAGCTATAGTATCCACGTTTTGCAAGTACTGCTCAATGTCTGATTGGTGATAATACCGATGACCACGTGGTCCACTACGAATTGACTGTAAACGTCCTGCTAAATCCCACCTTCTTAGTGTATCAATTGAAACGCCGAGTAAACGGGAGGCTTTTCCTATTGAAATAAGCTTGTTTTGCATAGATGAATTGGATAATCTACGCATATTTTACCAAATCTATGCATATCTATGCAATAGTTAATTTGAGGAGGCTAATAACGCCCTCTTGTTTTTTAAGCGTTGATGCTATATACTCAAAACAGATGAAACTAGGGGACAAGACCTCGCTTCTCTCAGAAAAACTGGTAAGCGGACAAGGAATTTCCCAAACATATGTTAGCCCATAAAGAGAGAAGTATTTCTGCACCATTATTATATCTATTTTTCCCAACCAATGTATAGACATTCTTTTATTATCTTTATTAGACAACCCATTATTTACGCCGTTTCGGCAGATTTTGTGGGAAGACCCGCCTACCATGCAAGACTAGCTTGCGAAGGCGTTGCGGGCAGGAAGGGAGGTGAAAAATAAATATTAAATATCAAATATTAAATATCAAATATTATTTTTGATTTTTTAATTTTGATTTTTGATCTTACTATATGGCATTTCAGGATATGACATTAACTTGCAAGGATTGCGGCAAACAATTTGTTTGGACCGGTGCCGAGCAAGAATTTTATCAGAAAAAAGGTTTTGAAAACCAACCATTAAGATGTCCGGATTGTAGAGCTTTAAAAAAGGCAAGAATGAATGACACAAGAGGAGGGCAAGGAGGAGAAAGACAAAGTTTTGAAATAACTTGTGCTCAGTGCGGAAAAACAGATACCGTTCCATTCAAACCAAGAGGCGACAGACCGGTTCTTTGTAGGGACTGTTTTAGAAAAGGAAGATAATTCCTAGGACACTTGAAGTTAGAAATTAGAAATTCGAGACAAACGATATAAGCATTTGTGCTTAAGAGTTTTAAATTTCGATATTTCTGATTAGTAATTTTATCAAGAGACCTCACTTATTTTTTCCAAATAATTCAATTTATTGATATATTTTTGGTGGCAAAAATCAAAGAAGGATTACAATTTATTGATAAGGAGAGATCTTAAAAAGTTAGGTTTAATCGCTCCCCGGAGGTTAAAAGAAGGTGTCCCATGATATTTAGAAATAATGCTTATTAGATGTTTGTCTTATACATGGAGTAGGGGTGTAGTGAAGTACGCGCATGGATGGCTAAACCCAATAGCTATCTTTAGACAAAACTAACATTTTAGCCTCAGGGTAGCGGTTGACAAACGATTGATTTATGCGTTTTTTTGTATTCTTTATTTCTATAGCAATAATTGTTTTATTAGTTTTTGTTAAAACCAAATCCACCTCGGAACCGCTTTTTGTCCGCCAATAATTTAAAGTATATCCGAAATTACCGTAATAATTTGCCTTAAGAATTTCTAAAACAATAAAGTTCTCGAAAAGTTGTCCTGAGTCAATTCTACTTACCAGAGGTTCAAAATTATTCACCAGTGCATTTCTTAGTCCAATATCGTAAAAATAAACCTTCGGCATTTTTCCGATTTCATCCCTTTTCCGATTACTAAAAGGCTTGAGAGTAAAAATAATATAACTTTGTTCAAAAAGTTCAATATATCTCTTAACGGTTTTTGCTCCGATACCTAGTTTATCGGCAAGCTCAGCATAATTTACAAGTGAACCAATTTGATGAGCAAGAAGTTTTAGAAGAGAAAGGGCTGCTGATTTATTTTCTAAGAGAGATAATTCAACCAAGTCCCGGAAAACTACGCTGTCTAAAAGATTTATTAAATAGGCAGAGTCGCTAGGGTGAGAAAGCATAGCCGGATAAAGGCCAAAAACAAGGATATTATCAAGAATTGCTTTATGATCGTAAGGTTTAAATATCTCGCGGGGTTTTTCACCTTTGATTAACTTTTCAAAGAATTGAAACGACAAATTTTCTTCAAGACCGTTTTGAACTAAATACTCATTCATTGATAAAGGAAAAAGATGATAATCTATTTTTCTTCCCGCCAAACTTTCAGAGGCTTTGTTTTTAATATTAAAAGATGAAGAACCTGTAATAATTAGTTTATATTGCGGGAGTTGATCAAAAAAAATCTTGGCTGCCCGGCCGGGATCGCTTAATTTATGGATTTCATCAATAACAACATAATTATTCTTAGCGTTAAGTAATTGTCGATATACCGATGGGTCATAACGTTCTAGGGCATTTTTGATAGGCTCATTATCTACGATCAGGTATTGGCAGTCCGGGAAAATTCGCTTGATTATCGTAGTCTTACCTACTTGTCTTGCTCCGAGAAGAATTAAAACCTCCTGGTATTTTAAAAAATGGTTTTTTAGTGCCTGGTCAAGATGTCTTACAACCATACTGTATACATAATAGTATAAACTATTATGTATGTCAACTACCGAATAGTTGGTACTTTTTTTAAAAATGCTCCTAGTTTATAGAAGGAAAAGAAATTTTTTTAGGCTCATCTTCCAAGTAAAGATCTAATGACTCTTTTAGGTTTTTGAGCGCTTCTGTTTTAGTCTTACCTTGAGAAGCGAGTTCAATTTCCAAAAATTTAGCCACAAAAATTTTATTTTCCCACCAAACAATTGTATGTAAAACTTGAGATTTCAAAATAAATATTATAGCATATTCTTACCAACATGATGGTTTTTTGTACTGGCAGGCCACATCGGTAAGACTTTAAAGAAGTTCTCCTGAGCATACTCCAATGGAGTTTTATAATCAAGGGCTTGATGAGGTCTGTAAGAATTGTATTTAACCAGCCACGTTGTAAGATCT
>Ga0210050_1003638_pt1 | contig 13470 bp, 14 predicted proteins | sample CryGey132114_all_FD_185463 | JGI IMG/M metagenome (GOLD analysis project Ga0210050, IMG submission 185463) | Groundwater microbial communities from aquifer - Crystal Geyser CG22_combo_CG10-13_8/21/14_all (SPAdes) (version 2) | ecosystem: Environmental > Aquatic > Deep subsurface > Groundwater ...
ATATTTGACCGTAAAAGAATTAAAGGAAAATATGATCATTAAGCCAATTCCCTATAAGTAATTATATATATGCCTGGTATAAAAAAGAAAATTTTAGTAACAGGGTCGACTGGATTTATTGGTAAAAACTTAACTGAACAACTTCAATTGAGTTATGACACTTTCTCTCCTACCAGTAAACAGTTGGATCTTCTTGACGAAAATCAGGTCAAAAAATATTTATTAAAAAATAAATTTGATATTGTTTTACATTGTGCGACTCACAACGGTACAAAAGTATCAAACAAAGATTTATCGCTCGTATTCAAAAATAATTTAAAGATGTTCTTTAATTTGACCCGATGTTATAATTTATATAAAAGAATGTTTTATTTTGGGTCGGGTGCGGAATATGATATGAGAAATTATATTCCGAAAATGAAAGAAGATTATTTTGATTCTCATGTACCAGTTGATGATTATGGCTTTTCAAAATATATTATGGCAAAATACATAAAAAATATTCCTAATATTTATGATCTAAGATTATTTGGCGTCTATGGAAAATATGAAGATTGGCGAATCAGGTTTATTTCCCAAAGTATTTGCCAGGTTATCAGTAATAAAGATATCATCATTAATCAAAATGTTTTTTTTGATTATTTATATATTGATGATCTGATAAAAATTATCAAATTATTAATTGAAAAAAGGACGATTCTACCTCAACATATTAATGTCTGTACAGGGAAAACTATTGACTTAATTTCACTGGCAAAAATAGTGATTGATATTTCAGGCAAAAAACTAAAGATAAAAACTAAAGAAAAAGGATTAAAAAAAGAATATAGCGGGAACAATAATAAGCTATTAAAAACAATTGGTAATTTTAAATTTATACAGATAGAACAATCTATAACAGAGCTATATAATTGGTATAAAAATAATGAAGTATGAATAATAATAAAAACATCCTTAGAGAGTTAAATCAATTATTATCTAAATCATCTAATTATTACAAACAGTTAGTAATAAAAAATAACTTGAAATTTGATTTCAAAAAACCTGTTATTTTATTTGGCGCAGCAAAGTTAGGCAATGTTTTCACTCGCTTTTTTAAAAAAAAAGGGACTAAAATTTTAGCATTTTCAGATAATAATAAACAAGTTATAGGAAATAAAATAGATGGAATAAAGATTGTTAACAAAAATGAAATAAAAAATTTATACGGAAAAGATATTCAAATCGTTGCCACTTCCCTATTCTATTCGGAAATATTAAAAGATTTGAAGAAGTTGGGATTTAGTAATCTTTTTGAACCAATGTATTTCTCTACTTTATATTCTAAGGATTTTGATGTCTTAATTTGGAAAAATGATATCAAATTAATTATTAAAAATAAAAAACAAATTAATCTAGCATACAGTTATTTACCCGATGAAAAATCTCGACAAGTATTTGCAAGCATTATCAAATACAGATTATTATTAAACCGTAATTTATTAAAGAATCTACAAGACTTTGAATCCGAATATTTTGACAAAAAAATTATTCATCTTTCAGACAATGAAGTGTTTCTTGATGGTGGCGCCTATGATGGTGATACGATTAGATTGATTATCAAAGAATCAAAAAATAGGTTTAAAAACATATTTGCATTCGAGCCGGACAATAAAAATTACAAAAAAATAAATAATTATGTCAGGCAATTAAAAGATTCCAGAATAAAAATATTTAGGCTAGGGTTAGGAGATAAAAACAATACCCTTAGTTTTACAAACGAGGGAAATTTACAATCAAAAGTTATTAAATACGGTAAAATTCAAATAAAAATCGTTCCAATAGATAAATATATCGACGAACATTTTACCTACATCAAATTAGATATAGAAGGTTTTGAAAAAAAAGCATTAATTGGGGCAAAAAAGACTATAAAAAAATATAAACCAAAACTTGTCATATGTTCTTATCATAACCTGAATGACATATGGGAATTAACTATTCTCATAAAAAAGTTTCGACCGGATTATAAAATATTTTTACGGCATTACTCAGATTTTTTAATGGATACTATTTGTTATGCTGTTTAAAAAATTATGAATGAAGTTAGGTCTTGTCCAATTTGTTTACATGATAAAAGCGAATTATTATACACTCAGAAATTTGCCGAACATTTTGAGCATAAAATTGTTTTATGTAATTTTTGTGGTTTTGTTTACGTAAACAATACACCTTCTCAAAAATATTATAATGAATATTATAAAAATCAATCAAAATATGAGGGTACTCGTCAACATGAAATGCATGACGAATTTACATATAAACAATTTGACTATATTCTTAGGAAATTTATCCCAAAAAATTCAAGTATTTTAGAGGTAGGTTGTTCAGTAGGAAAGTTACTTGACTTTATAAAGCATAGAGGCTACAAGAATTTATTAGGGGTTGAGCCTGCTCCAGAGTGCAGAATAATCGCAAAGAAAGATTATAATATATCAGTTATTACATCAACTCTTGAAAAGTTTGCTTCAAAGAGGAAATATGATCTAGTTATTTTTTCAGCAGTATTGGAACATTTGACGGAAGTAAGAAATGCAATAATAAAAGCATATTCACTATTAAATACAAATGGAATGATTTATATTTGTGTGCCGGATGCAGAGCGTTTTCATAAAAAATTTGATGAACCGTATGGCGAATTTTCTACTGAACATATTAACTTTTTTACAGAAAAGTCACTATATCAACTAATGAGTAACTGTGATAAAGTTTTTATAAAAAGCGATGGAAAGGCAATCGTTTCACTATGGAAAAAAATAAAGATAGAAGATAACGGAATGCATAAATACATTTCACAATCACAAAAAAAAATGGGCCTTATTTTAAAAAAAATTGAATTATTGCCAAAAAATACCATTATTTGGGGAGTGGGCGCCTTGACTCAAAGATTACTTATGACAACAAAAATAAGAAATAAAATATTTAAATTTGTAGACAGTAATAAGAATTTAATAGGAAAAAAATTAGACGGAATCGATATATTATCACCTGACAAGTTAGTTGAATATAATAATCCTATATTAATCTCTTCCTTTGCCTTTAAGGATGAGATAGCTAAAGAAACAAGAAAAAGAGAATTAAAGAATAAAATTGTTACATTTTAATAATATGAAGAAAAAAGTTTCGATTACTATTCCATGTTTTAATGAAGAAGTAAATATAGAAACAACTTATAGAAAAATAAATGCAATAGTAAGAAAAATAAATTTATATGATTTTGAGTATATTATAATTGATAATGGTAGTATCGATCAAACAAGAAAAATTATTAAAAAATTAATAGAAAAAGATAAAAAAATTTCTGGAATATTCCTTTCAAGAAACTTTGGCCCTGAAGCGTCTGCTGCAGCATGTTACAAATATGCGCATGGTGATGCTGTAATTGCTTTACCTGCAGATTTACAGGATCCTCCTGAACTGATATTAGATTTTATTCAAAAGTGGGAACAGGGTTTTGACGTTGTAATAGGGATATATAGAAAAACCGAGGATGATTCATTTACAAAATTACTTAGAAGTTTCTTTTATTTTTTCTTTAGAAAAATCTCAAATATTGATGTCCCCGTGAATGCTTCCGGTGTAGGTCTTTTTAGCAAGAAGGTTGTAATAGCATTAAATTCCTTACCTGAAAAATATAGGTTTTTTAGAGGCCTTCGTGCATGGATTGGCTTTAAATCAACAAAAGTTTATTATGACCGAAAAAAAAGACAAGGGGGTATAAGTTCCTATAGCATACTTAATTATTTTAAACATGCAGAAATAGGAATATTTGGATTTTCTTATTTAATATTGGACTCAATGTTTTATTCTGGAATGGTTGTTTCTTTTTTCTCATTTATATTTTTAATGTCAGAATTCTCTTTATACAGTTTGGTAATTTTTATTGGATCTCTTTTGTTATTTGCTATCAGCATCATTGGAAAATACATTCAAGTTATTGTTGAAGAGACAAAGAACCGTCCAATGTATATCGTAGAAGAGACAATAAATGTAAAGGATAAAAAAAATAAACAATAATATGAATAAATTTATTCTTGGAGAAACTTATGTACCGGTTTCCGGAAAAGTTTTTGACGAAGAAAAAATAAACAACCTTATAGAAGTTTAAAAAAAGGTAATGCGATTATTTCACAATCGTTTACATGTGTGATTTTTTCAAGGTTTTTATTAATTAAATAAAATTTTTTTGGTTTATAAAGTGTAATATAGCTGTGAATGGATTGACTTAGTTCTATACTATCTAATGAGCTATTCTTTACTTCAATCGGAATAATATCATTGCCGAAATGAGCGATAAAATCAACTTCAGCGCCGTCTTTTGTTCTCCAATAATTAATCTCAGAATTATTAAACATTTTTGACTCTTTTAATAGTTGATAAATAAAATTTTGAAATAAAAAGCCATCGGTCTTATCTGGAGGGGTTACAAATTGGTTACGATTATAATTTCGGAGTCCAATATCTGTAAAATAGAATAAGGGCATTTTAGTAAGTTCTTTACGAATATTTGAAAAAAATGGATTAATTCGATTAATAATAAATGTTTTTTCTAAGTACCAAAGGTATGTTTTTAATGTTTCACGATCAATATTTAAGGTTTGACTTAGCTCAGTTCTATTTACTAATTGTCCAATCTGGGAAGATAAAACAGAAACGAGGTGTATAAAATTTTCCGTTTTTTCGATATGAATAAGGTTTTGAATATCTTTTTCAACATAGCTATTATAAATTTCTTTTATTATATTTATTTTTTCCTCTAAAGTATTAGACAAAACTACTTTTGGATATCCGCCAAAATATAAATATTCTTGTAATAATGTTTCTGGAAGTGATTTGTCAAATTTAAAAAAGTCATGAATTTTATTTTTAAACTGATAGTTGGTCTTAAAGTTAATAAATTCAAAAAAAGTAATGGTGGGGATTTCAAATATCCGTTTTCGTCCGGCCAGTGATTCATGAATTTTTTCCTTTAGTTCAAGACTGCCGGAACCTGAAACAATCATTTTATATGGAAGATTACGATCGTAAATACCTTTAAGAAATAAACCTGCATTATCTAATCTTTGTATTTCATCGATAAAAAGATACCCTTTTTTTGAACCAAAATATAAATTTAGATAATTTACTAAATCAGTTTGAGAATTGAAATATTTATGATGATCATCTCTATCAATATTTAGGTGAAGGGTTTTTTCTCCTCGCTTATCTAATTGTTCTTTTATATGAAGCATAATTGTAGTTTTACCTGCTTGTCTTGGTCCAACAAGCATGGTAATTTCTTTTGACTGCAAGTGTTTGGTTATTTCTTCGATACTGATTCTTTGTATAAAAGTAGTCATAAATCGAGTATAACCCGAGAATATGTGGAATGCAATTGCTTTTTTTGCCGAGAATATGTGGAATAGATGGAAAAAAAACATCCGGAATGTTATTATTATGGTAATGAATAAATTTATCCCCGGAGAAACTTACGTCCCCGTCTCCGGAAAAGTTTTTGACGAGGAGGAAATAAATAATGCAATTTCGGCCGCTAGAGATGGTTGGTGGACCGAAGGTAATTGGGCAAAAGAATTTGAAAGGGAATTTAAAAAGTTTTTGAAAATAAATTATGTTTCGCTGGTCAATTCCGGATCTTCCGCAAATTTAGTTGCCTTGGCTTCCCTAACCTCTTCAGTATTTGGTGATAGAAGATTAAAAGCAGGAGATGAATTTATTACCTGCTCGGTTGCCTTTCCAACGACTGTCAATCCGGGCCTACAGTATGGTTTAAAACCGATCTTTATTGACGCAGAGCTTGATACCTTGAATATTGATGTTGATCAGATCGAAAAGGCAATAACAAAAAAAACTAAACTGATCATGGTCGCCCATACTCTGGGAAAACCCTATAACTTAAAAAAAATAATGAAAATAGCCAAAAAATACAATCTTTGGGTAATTGAGGATTGTTGCGACGCTTTAGGTTCTAAATATGACGGAAAACTTGTTAGTTCTTTTGGTGACATTGCCACCTTTAGCTTTTATCCAGCTCATCAGATGAGCTGTTCTTTTAATACGCCAATTCCCTATTTAGATGAGAAAGGAAGTTGGAATATGGAACCAATTGAAAAAATATATGAAACATATATTAATGACTCAAAAAAAATAAAAGTTTTATCATTTGATAAAAATAATAAAGTTAGTTGGTCAACTCCATCAGCAATATTAAGGCATAAGCTAGGAGCTGCAAAAAAAATGTTCAAAATAACCACTCAACATGGTAGATCAGTGGAAGTGACCGAAGATCATAGTGTATTTGTCATTGATCAAGAAACAGCGGACATTGTTCCAAAAGAAGCTAGACAAATAATGGTTGACGATTTTATTGTTACCACAAACAACATCCCTGCTAATTATTTGATTAAATATATTGATACTCTAAAATTTTTTAAAAATAAAGATACTTATATTTCAAATTTTTCAGTTGAAAATTTAAAATCAATAAAAAATCGTGATTATGCGTGGCAGTATAAATCTAGAAATGCTTTGCCAATAAAATATCTAAACTATTATGATCTCGATAAAGAAAACCTTTTTATAGGAATATCTCAATCAAATAAAATACCTATAAGAATTGTTATTAATGAAGAATTATGTAGATTACTTGGATATTATATGGCTGAGGGTTCATATCAAAATGGTCTTATATTTTCTTTCAATAAAAATGAAACAGATTTGATTAAAGATGTCGTTGCCATATCTAAAAGCCAATTTAATATAATTCCATCAGTTGGAAAAAGCAGAAACAATGAAATTAACGTAGAAATTCAATCAAAAAATGTCGAAATAGTTTTTAGAGAAGTTTTTAAAATAGAGAAAGGGGCAAAAAATAAAAGAATTCCTTGGTTTATGTTCCATACAGATGAAACATGTGTCAAGGCATTTATTTATGGATATACAAGTGGTGATGGATCAATAAGAATATTAGAAGATAATACAAATAGGATTGATGTTACCAGTATCTCTAAAGATTTATCAAATGATTTTCAATATTTACTTTCAAAAGTGGGGATTAGTGCCTCTTTTTATAGGAGAAACAAAGCTCACACTTCAAAAAAAATTAAAGGGGCAATAAGTTCAAATAATGAAAACTACACATTAAATTTTAGTGGTTATATATATGGAGATAAAACAATTGTTAAGCAAAACATCAAAGATAGAAATAATTTTGCTGATCAAATTCCATTACTTCCAGTATTTAGAAAGTATATTAATATAAGCAAAGATCAACAAATAATATCAAAAAAACGGTTACTTAAATATTTGGAATCAAATAAAAAACTCTATAAATTGGTTAATAGTGATTTATCATTCTTAAAGGTTAGAAGTGTTGAGAAAATATCTTATGATAAAGATCAGTATGTTTACGATTTTTCTGTTCCAGGCAATGAAAATTTTTATGGTGGATTTTTAGGTATTTTTCTGCATAATACCATGGGTGAAGGTGGAGCTGTTGTCACCAATAATTCTTTGATTCATAAATCTATCCGCCAGTTCCGTGATTGGGGTCGCGATTGTTGGTGTGATACTGGTAAAGACAACACCTGTCGTAAAAGGTTTGGATGGAAACTAGGACAACTGCCGCAAGGGTATGACCATAAATATATCTATTCACAGATAGGATACAACTTAAAGACAACCGACTTTCAGGCAGCTATAGGATGTGCTCAACTTAAAAAACTCCCCTACTTCATTAAAAAAAGACAGGAAAACTATGGAATTCTTTATGATTTTTTTAAACAATATAAAAAGTACTTTATCTTAATGAAAAACGATAAAAACGAAGAAGTCAGCTATTTTGGATTTCCTATAATCGTTAAACCAACAGCTCCATTTACACGCAATCAACTGACCGAATATTTAGAAAAAAATAAAATCGGCACCCGTAATATTTTCTCCGGCAATCTTCTCCGTCATCCGGCCTATATCAACCTAAAAAAGAACTTTAAAATAATCGGAGATCATAAAAACGCCGATCTTATAATGAGCAATGCCTTTTGGCTTGGCGTATATCCTGGAATAACAAAAGAAATGATGAATTATGTTAAAGAAAAAATAAAAGAATTTATCCCCCTTGACAAGAAATAGATATTTCGTCATCATTAGTGGTAGTTTATCTAACATTATAACTGACAAATGGATAAAATAGAGAAATTATTGATTTCAAATAAAAATGTATTTACCACGCAGGATTTAAGTGTTATTTGGGGAATTTCCGAAAAAACAAAAATTTGGGAAATCGTTAAGTATTATTTAAGAAAAAATAAATTGAATAGGATTTACCGAGGAATATATTCGATAAATAAGAAATATTCTCCGTTGGAATTAGCTCATAAATTACAGCCTCTTTCGTATATTTCTCTTCATACGGCTTTATCGATACATGGTATTAATTTTCAATATTATTCTTCAAATTATTCAATTGCTTTGATAAGTAAAAAATATTTAATATCAAAAGTTGAGTATTCATACCATCAGGTAAAGGATTTTATTTTTTTTAATAAACTAGGTTTAGTTGATAAAGGGTCATATCTGATAGCTGATAAAGAAAGAGCAATCTGTGATACGTTATATATTTGGCCAAGTATGAATATTGATCGGATAGACAATATTAATAAAGATAAATTATTAGAAACGGCAAAAATTTATAAAAATAAGAGACTGATTAATGATATTAAATTATTAATTAAAAAAATAGAATAACTTATGTTGGATAGAATTCAGCATGAAATAATTTTTAAAAAAATATTAAGAGATATTTATCAAGATAATAATCTTCAGGCAAAAATTACTTTTAAAGGTGGAACTTGTCTTTATATGTTTCATAAATTAGATCGTTTTTCAACTGACTTAGATTTTAATATTATTGGAGATGATTTTAATCCTGAGGAAGTAACTAAAATTTTAAAAACTTATTTAATAATTGAGGAATACAATAAGCGCTACACATATTTTTGGTTAGGTTCTTATGAAAAAGGAAAACAAAAAATTAAGGTAGAGATGAGCAAACGAGATTATCCTGATACATATGTAAATGTAGATTTTTATGGGTTGACAATACCAACTCTTTCTAAAAGCTGTATGTTTGCTCATAAGTTATGCGCTATAACTGACAGAAAAAAAGTAGTCAATCGCGACCTTTATGACGCTTACTTTATGTTTAAGGATAATTTTGAGATTAATGAAAAAATAATTGAAGTAAGGACAAAAAAAACTGCTAAAGAATACATAAAAAGTTTGATTCCATTTATCAGAGAAAATGTTAATCCTCATGATATCTTGCAGGGGTTAGGCGAGCTGGTAGATGATAAAATATGTAAAGAAAAAGTTAAAGAATTCTTGAATAGAAAAATTCTTAATATTGACACGAGTCAAGAAAGTGTAATGACAAATACACTATATGGATTCGATTAAGCGCAGATTTTAATTTTTTTTGTTATATATTAGAATATTTGATACAATGGGCATATGGAAATAAAGGAGAAAGATGAATTACAGAAGGCATGGCTAAAAAGCGCTAAAGAAGACTTTCAAATAGCTAAAGATTTAGTAGGCATGAAGCATTATCAGTGGGCCTTATTTTTATGCCATATAGCGATAGAAAAAGTCTTGAAAGCAAATTACATTAAAATAAAAGATCAATATCCACCACCAATTCATAAATTAGCTAAATTAGCCACAGATTGTAAGATTGTGTTAACTGAGGTACAAATTAATGAATTAAAAGAAATGACTACATTTCATATAGAAGCTCGATACGATGTTATAAAAGATAAGTTATATAAAAAAGCAACAAAGGAATTCACATTAAAATATTTTGAAATAACAAAAGAATTACTTAATTATTTTATTTCATTAATATGAAAAACGTAGTTTTTAAAAGTAAGCAAGTAAAAAAAGAGGTGAATAATTTTGTTGATTTATTACAAAAGGAACAAATAAAAATATCTAGGGTAATTCTCTTTGGTTCATTTGCTAAAGGGAAGCAAAAAGATTATTCAGATATTGATTTAGCCGTTGTTTCTCCAGATTTTGGAAAGGATACTCATAAAGAAATGATGTTTTTAGTTCACCTGTCATTGAAAGTGTCTGATAGAATAGAAGCAATTCCAATTGCGGAAAAAGATATGCTGATGAAATATCATCCATTAATCGGAGAAATAAAAAAATACGGAAAAATAGTCTATTCTTCAAATTAATAAATAATTTTCATCATTAATAGTCTGGTTTAGAATAGACTATTGACAACAAGACTATAGCAAAAGATAAAAATATTATTTTAATTCACGAAGACAAGACTGTACAATCATGAATAATGCTTTTTGGTTGGGAGTCTGGCCGGGGATAAGTGAGGAGATGATGGAGTATGTGAAGGAAATAATTGAGTCATTTTTAAAAATTCAGTAGTGGAACGATTCATTAAATCACACCACTACTTTTGCACTCTTTTAAACAAATACAGATTATAAATCTCATTCAACTTCCAACTTTTCACTAATTTATTTGGGACAAAAGTATTAAGTTCATAAGCCGGATCTTTGAAAACATCTGCATTTTTGCTGATCACATACAGATAATCATTATGATAATAATCTTCATAGCTCATCTTCACTCCATCTTTTTTAAGGTGAAATTTAATTACCATGGAGAGGTTGTCATAGATATGATTGACGATGTTATAGTTTTTGACGTTTTGCGTTTTTATTATTTCATAAGTTTTTTTTTCCATCAAATAATTCCAGTTTGGTGACATTCCAAAACCGTGTGAAGGTTTTGGCAGATAAATAAAAGCATCAAAAATAATTAAAATTATCGCAACGGTTATTATTAAAAAATATGAAATATATTTTTTAAAATAACTACTAATCAAGGCAAGAGTTAAAATGCTAATCGATAAATATCGATGAGGAAGAATTTGAAAAGGAGCCCCGCTGTGGGGTTTAGAACTAAATAAATAATCTCTGATGACATGTAGATTATAAAATTGATTTTTCAGTTCAAATAAAATCATCGGAGAAAAACCGACGCAGAATCCCCCAATCATTATCAGAATAGATTTAATACGAAATCGTTTTATAAATGAATAATATATAAATAAAATAAATAAAATGATTACAATCTGGTAATGAAATTGTATGAGGATTCCTGTATACGCAAATATGAAAAATAAATAAATACTGTTAGGTTTTGTTTTATGCAGGCCCATAAGATATATCAGGATTGTGGAAAGTGGAATCAAGAAATTCGGGCCGAAAAAGAAGCGGGTATAGTCAATAAACATGGGTAACAATGTATAAAGCACTACCATCAGAAGAGCCGTTTTTTGATTAGCTAATTTTTTCATCCCGCTATATAACGGGATTATGCCAAATGACGAAAAAATCATAAATATGTACGACGATACGATTGGATCAAATTTTCCGGGAACGGCAAAGATAAGCGTAAAATAATAAAGAATACTACCTTGTAACAGTAATTTATTATCTGCAGATATCGAGCTTCCGGGGCCAACGAGCGTAATTTCTTTGTTTTTCCACATTTCAAGAATACGAGTAAACCCATTACCCTGATCAAAGGAAAAGTTGAGAGCGGGAACAAAATGAAGAGATCGGATAGCAATGAAAAGAATTATCAATAAGATAAAAACTAAAAACTCATTTTCAAATATTTTCTTCATAAATATCTTAATAATATATTATAATTAGCTCAAATAATATGTCCAGAAAATCTTTCATAAAAAAATTCAAATAATTAAATTATTTATTGACAATCTGTTTCTGATTTAGTAGAATTAATCTACCAATTTAGAAACATATGAAAAAAGCCAATCTTGATAATCTAAACAATTTGTTGTTATTTACTAAAGAATTGTTGAGGCAATGGGAAAAAAACGAAGATTCATTGAACTTTAATATTAAATATTGGTCAAAAAATGGATTAATTATCCCTTTAAAAAAAGGAAAATATATTTTAAAATCACGTTTTGAAAAAGAAGAAAATAAAGATTTGTATTTAGAATATTTAGCAAATAAGATATATGAGCCTTCCTACATCTCTGGCGAATATATAATGAGCAAATATAATCTTCTAACTGAAGGAGTTTACGGTATAAGCAGTGTTACGACAAAAAAAACTAAATCTTTCGATAATAAACTTGGAAAATTTAATTACTACTCTCTTAGCCCACGACTTTTTTTTGGATATGAATCGGTGAAATTTTATTCTGCCAGTATCATGGTAGCTAAAAAATCAAAAGCGGTTTTGGATTATTTATATTTAAGATTCTGTAAAAATGCTTTGATTTCTGAAAAGGCAATAGAAGAATTGCGGATTAACTGGGAAAATTTAAACAAAAACGAATTTTTAGAATTAGAAAAATATGCGGTTATTGCCAATAATAAAAGAACCTTGAAAGTTATCAGTTTGATTAAACAAAAATACTATGATTGAGCAAATTTTAAAAATAATCGTTCAAGAAAAAAAATTACAGGGAAATAGCAAATCTTTAATAAGAAATTACCTTAAAGAATACATCCAATACCTTGTCCTTTCTTTATTGTATAACCAAAAGAAAATGAAAAATTTAGTCTTCAAAGGAGGATCTTGTCTAAGAATATGCTATGAGCTTCCAAGATTATCTGAAGACTTAGATTTTGATTATGATGAAAAAAAATTAGGTAAGAATATTCTTGGAGAGTTAGATGAATATCTAAAAAAAGAAATTAAAATGAAATATTATTCTGAGTTAGAAACAAAGATTCAAGCAACGATGAGACTTTATCTAAAGTTTCCTTTTCTAAAAAGCTTAGGTCTATCAAATGAATCTGAAAGTGATAAGTTATATGTCAAAATTGAAACTACAAATGAACTTATTCCTTTTGCTAACTATACTTTGACTCCAATATCAAAATATGGGTTTAATTTCGTTGTAAATCACTATGATCTGCCTTCTTTAATGAGTGGTAAGATTAACGCTTTACTTTTTAGAGTTTGGTTTAAGGAGTCTGAAGATAAGGAAGATCAAATTGATATTAAAGGGAGAGATTTTTACGATCTTTTTTGGTTTTTACAAAAAGGAATAGAACCCAATTGGAAGATGTTAAAGAAAACTGCTGGAATCAAAAATAACAAAGAATTAAAAGAAATATTGATGAAAAGAATAAAAAAAGTGGTCACTCCTCAAAAATTATCGTATGATTTAAAAAACTTCATCAATGACAATCAATTTGTTGAAGATTTTTCCAAAAATTATCTTATTATTATAAATAATTTATTAAATAAATAAATAGTCTGGTTACGATTAGACTATTTATGACTAGACTTTGAAGGATAAAAATATTATCTTGATTCGTGAATATAATATTATTTAACTGTGAGCAATGCCTTTTGGCT